>Ga0136633_1000180_pt1 | contig 47730 bp, 50 predicted proteins | sample AntDrymeUQ832206_2_FD_105494 | JGI IMG/M metagenome (GOLD analysis project Ga0136633, IMG submission 105494) | Polar desert sand microbial communities from Dry Valleys, Antarctica - metaG UQ83 (22.06) | ecosystem: Environmental > Terrestrial > Soil > Desert | place: Antarctica: Dry Valley... | reverse complement strand
GGCGCGGCTGACCTGCGCGTGCAGCCGGAGTGCCCTGAACCTCGAGCTGACACGAATGCACGCGGGGACCTGGCGGGCCGCGGTCCGGCTACCGGCCGACGGCCTGTGGGAGGCGCGCATCCGCCTCGACGGGCGCGCGTCGATCGCCGCCGTCCCGGTCCCCGTGGGCATCGACGACCCGCCCGGCTCGCCACCGATCGAGGTCGCCTCCATCGCCAGCCTCTCCGGCCCCGATGCGCAGCGCTGCCGCGCGCACGAGCTGGGGCTGCTTGTCGCTCTGGCCGTCCAGAACGTGCAAGGCGGCGTCGACGGCGGCCGCAAGCTCGTTCAGCGGCTGTACGACGACCAAGGCCGACCGGAGCGCGCGGCGGCGATCGCGCGCAGACTCCGTCACCACACGCCGGCGCTCGTCGCGCCATGCGGCCGCGGCGCACCGGCGGCGGTCGCGGCGCTGGAGGGCGCCGTGCCCGTGATCCTCGCCGATCCGGCATCGTCCACCGGCGAGGGCAAGAACGTCTACTCGCTCGCCGCCAATCCGTATACCGAGGGCTACGCGACGGCGCAGGAAGTCGTCATCGAGGGCTTCCGAGCCTTCCCCCGCGGGACGCACCGGATTGCCGCGCTGGTCCCGACGGGCCGGAGGGGTGACCGGGCGGTCGCCGGCCTGCGCGCCGGCCTGAAGGCCCAGAAGCAACAGGACGCCGGGCTCGAGGTGTTCCGTCACGACGGCAGCCCCAGCCGCAGTCAGGTCCTTGCGGCCATCGATGGTGGTGACTTCATCGCAACGTTCGTCGATGGAGACCAGGAGTCGCTCGCCGCCTCGCTGAAGGAGATCGGGCGCCGCGACGATCGCATCGTGCCGTCTGCGATCTTCACCTCCAGTCGCCTGTTCAGCGAGCGCTTCCAGGTGGACTCCGGCCTGCTGGGACGTATCGGCTCGCTGCGCGCGACGGCAGAGGTCAGCCCCGCGGCGCGAGATGCGCTGAGCTACTCCAACTTGGTGCAGGCCCTCTATCCCGGCGAGAGACCCAGCATCGACGGATTGCGCGGTTACCTGGCTGGACGCGCGCTCGCCAAGGCACTCGAGAAGGGCGGGGACCTGCCCAAGCAGCTGAGGACCCTCGGGCGCTTCAGCGACGCGCTGTCCTCCGGATGGACGCAGCGAAACCCCGCCGAGGGCAGCCAGCTCGTGGGTTTCTTCCTCCCCAGCTTTCTGCCGTCCGGGCTGGTTCCTCCTGACAGGGGCGGCCAAAAGTTCTCCGGCAGTTACTTTCCCGACGGCGCATGGAAGCAGCTGACGGGCAACTTGTACGGACCCGGCGCGCGAATCACGACCAAATGAGGATCGGTGAGCACAGCATGACAACAACGAGTCTTGGAAACCCGTCGCCCACCCCCGCGGCGGTCGCGACCGAGGGCGGCGCCGCGGGCGAGACAGTCCCCGAAGCAGCCGCGGTCCTGGGGCTGGACACGCGCGCGTGGCCGATCGAGCGTCTCGTCGTCCTCCTGGCTGGCAGTGTCACGCTGCTGACCCTGCTGCTGGGCCGTCGCCACGATCCGCGCTGGCGCCTGATGACCGGCTTCATCGCGACCAACCTCGTCGCGCAGGCCACGATCGGATGGTGCCCAGCGAGCCTGTTGATGCGCTGGCTTGGCTTTCGCCGCGCGATCGACCGGGCGGGTGCATAACGCGGTCCCGCGGGATCAGGCGGCGGTGTGGGACGAACAGCGCTAGCCGGCAACGTCGGGGCCAGGACGGCTGGTCCGAGGGGCAGCTGGCGCAGCGCACACCAAGACGACGCGCGAGCGAAAGAGGGCCGCATGACCACGAGCACCCGTCAGCTGGACATGGTCCATCTCTAGCAGCGCGTCAGCGCACGTACGAAGAGGTCGCGTTCGACCAAGAGGTCGCGCTCGAGCCCCAGGTGTGAGGTGCTCGTACGTCTCGGACCGAATCGGCGCTCGAAGACGACTACGCCGCGGACTGCGCGTCGCAGACCGCGCAGCCGAAGAGGCGGCGGTAGACGATGCATCCGAGACAGAGTCCGCTGAGGGCGGCGAGACCTGCGAGCACGGCTACGAGTGCGGTGAGTGTCCAGCCCACGACGGGCATGCCGGTGACGAACGCCACGGTTGCCGCCGTGAGTACGCAGGCGCCAAGCACGTTCGCAAAGCGGGGCGGACGAGCGTCCTCGATCGGTCCCTCGCCGAGGCGCGGCTGGATGAGCTCGAAGTAGGTCACGCAGGGCAGGCACCAGCGGCGGCCGAGGGTCAAGCCCACGACGAGCTGCACGGCGACGATCGCGACGAGCCAGGCGGTACCAGTGATGAGCGCCAGCAAGGTGATCGCCGCGACGAAGGTCTGGTTGGCCCGAGGCGCGCGCGCGTCGATCACCGACGTGTCGCGGTATGGGTCGGCGGTGCGCGCGGCGACAAAGACAGTCATCCCGATCGGGAATCATGCCAAATGCTGCTTCGTGGTGCAACAGCGTGCGCCCCGGGGGAGGCTCGAGCATCGTGAAGGGGCCGCGACTCGTCGCCGCCTTGGGGGGCTCGCCGCCGTCATTCCATCCTCAAGGGCCCGGCGGCATCGCCTGCCATGAACTGGCTCACGAACGGATCCTCCGACGCGAGGACCTCGGTCGCCGGGCCATCCTGGACGACGCGTCCTTGCCACAAGATCGCGATGTGACTTGCGATGCGCCGCGCGCTGAGGATGTCATGGCTGACGATGACGTACGTCCCGCCGTTCTCGGCGTGGATCTCCTCGATGAGCTCGCACAGCAGCGCGGTCCGGACGGGGTCCAGGCCGGAGTCGGGCTCGTCGAAGAGCAGAATCTGAGGCTCGAGCACGAGTGCGCGAGCGAAGCCCGCGCGCTTGCGCATCCCGCCCGACAGCTCGTTGGGTCGCCGGTCGCGCGCGTTCCCGAGCCCCACCTCGGCGAGGCGCCGCATGACGATGTGCTCGATCTCGTCTGGCGACTTGTCGGTGTGGATGCGCAGCGGATAGGCGACGTTGTCAAAGAGCGTCAGCGATCCGAACAGTGCCCCGTCCTGAAAGAGCACCCCGAACCGCTTGCGCAGCTCGAGCAGGTCGGGCCGGGAGAGCCGCGGGATCGACTCGCGAAGGACGAGGACGTCGCCCCGGTCGGGCCGGACGAGGCCGACGATGTGCTTCATGCAGACGGATTTTCCCGTACCCGAGGGCCCGAGGATCATCGAGATCTCGCCCTCCGGCAGGCGCATGCTCATGCCGTCGAGCACCGCATGGCCGTCGAAGGCCTTGTGGACGTCGATGAATTCGATCGCGGTCGGCGCCGCCGGCGGGTGCCCGAACGTCGTCGTCACGGCTTGAAGGGCGTCAGGCGGGAGTAGCTGCCCGGACGGTAGGGCTGGTTGTCCTCGGCGTCGCCGGCCAGCGTGTACGAGTTGCTTTGCAGCGTCCCCGGCGTGCCAAGGGCCGTCTGCGGCTCGACGAAGATGTTGAAGCGCGCCCACTTGCCCTTCGCGTCGCCCTGCTTGCCCAGGGCGGCGGTCTGCGAGAACCACGCGGCGAGCGTGCGCTTGCGGTCGTCGAGGAAGCGCGCGATCGGTACGAGGTTGGCGAGGGCCGGGCCGAGCCCGCGCGCCGCCGGGCGCGCGACCTTCACGACGTCGTCGGCGCGGTCGAGGACCGGCAGCGCAGCCGACCGCAGCCGCGGCAGGTCGTCGAGCAGCGCCGCGGCGTCGCGGGCCACCGGGCGCAGATCGTCGAGCGACGACGTGAGCGCGGGCGCCGCGGCGCGCAGATCGCGCACGAGCGGGCGGGCCTCGACGAGCAGCGGCCGCGCGTCCGACAGCGCCGCGCGGGCGCTGGACAGCAGCGCGGGCAGCTCGCGCAGGCCAGCGTCGAGCGCCGCCTGGCGCGAGCTCAGCGCCGCCAGCGTCGCTCGTCCAGCGGACACGATGTCCGACACCTGCGCCTCGCGGCTTCCCAGCTCCCCGAGGACCGCTCGGGAGTCCTGGATCGAGACCGCGATCGCTGACTCCTGGCCCTTCAGCGTCCTCGTAAGGTCCCGCAGCTGGGCCGTCAGCGTGTCGAGCTCACCGACCGTCGCATTGATCCGCGAGGCCGTCTGCGGGTCGCGGGCGCCGCGCGCGAACGTGCGCAGCAGCGCGCGCAGGCTCGCCCGCGAGTCCTCGTCGAGCGCCTCCAGCGCCTCGTCGAGCTCGACGGAGGGCAGCACGCGCTTGGACGCGATCGTCGCGCCGTCGGGGAGGTTCCCCGCCCGGCGGGCGCCCGGCACGAGATCGACATAGGCCTCCCCGAGGACCGTCTTCTGCCCGATGCGCACCGATGCGTCGCGGTCGATCGGGGCGTAGCGCTCGGCGATGTCCAGGCGCAGCGTCGCGCGGTCGCCGCGGACGCCGATCGCCCCGACTTCGCCGACCTTCACGCCGCGGATGAGGACGTCGGACTTCTTTGCGATGCCCTGGCTGTCGGCGAAGCTCGCGCGCAGCACGTAGGTGGAAGCGCTCGTGAGCGACGGCCCACCGAAGCGGCCCATGAGGTAGACGAACAGCAACGTCGCGCTCGCGAGGAAGACGAGCAGCGCGACGACGCCGATGCGCGAGACGCGGAGGTTCACGGGCCACCCCGCTTCTTGAGGGCCTTGACGCCCAGCGGGTCGCTGACCGTGCGCACGGCGCCGGGCAGCCCCGGGATGAGGTAGCGCGCCAGGCAGGCGAGCGGGTTGGTCTTGCAGGCCTTCAGCAGCGCGCGGACGGACTTGCGCTCGAGCGAGCGCAGCTTCGCGCCGGTGGCGCCCGGCGCCCCGAGGTTGGCCGGGTTGATCTTCTCGAAGAAGCCCAGCCCGCGGAGGATCGTGCCGTTGGCGTCATTCGTCGACAGGATGCCGCTGAAGCGGTCGCCGAGCAGCCCGATGCCGTCCTTGTTGCGGTCGATCTGCGTCACGATCGGATGCAGCCCGGCGACCGGCTCGCGCAGCTCGGTCGCCGCGGGGCCGAGCTGGACGAGGGCGCCGCGCAGGGCAGCGGCAGGGCGGCGGCCGTTGCGGACCAGCTCGCCGAGGTCGGCGATGAGCTTCGTTCCGGTCGGCACAAAGTCGCGCAGCGCCGAGAGGCTGGCGGGGAGCTCGCGCGCGGCCGGCCGCAGGCGCTCCAGCGCCGGGACGAGCGGCTCGCCGAGCGCGCGCACGTCGGCCAGCGCGGTGCCCATCGCGTCGAGCGTCCCTGGCAGCTCGCGCACGCTCGAGGCGATCTCAGCGTCGCGCGAGGCGGTCGTCTGCAGCGTCCGCCGGCCGGCCGAGATGACCTCGCGCAGCGCCGCTCCGCGGTCGCCGAGCGTGGTGAAGATCGTGTCGAGCTCGGTCACGAGGCTCGCGAGCAGCCGCCGCCGGTCGGCCAGCGCGGAGGCGACCTGAGTGCTCGATCCGACGGCGGTGTCGAGCTCGGCCAGCGCGCTGCGCAGAGGGGTCGTGCGGTCCTTCAGCCCGGTGCGCAGCTCGCCGAGCAGGATCTGCAGCTGGGCACGGCTGTCGGCATCGAGCGTCTCGAGGACGCGGTCCAGCGCGACGGGACTGGAGTTGACCGAGGCGACGATGCGGCCGCCGTCCTTGAGCGCCCGCCCACGCGCGCCGGGCGTGATCTCGACGGTCTGGTCCTGCAGCGCCGAGCGCGGCACGATCGCCGCGCGCGCGTCGCGGTGGATGCGCCCGCGCACCGAGCCGTCGAGCTCGAGGTCAGCGATCGCCTGGCCGTCCTCGTAGTGGACGCGCGTGACCTTGCCGACGCGGACGCCCGCGATCGTCACGACATGTCCGTCATCGCTGTTGAGCCCGGCGGCATCGTCGAAGGCGGCGTGCAGCTCGTAGCCGTCGTGCAAGAACGGCATCGTGACGTGGTCGCCGCGGAACAGGTACGCGACGAACGCGAGCGCCACGACGGCTTGCACAAGGATCGTGATGCGGCCAAATGCAATCGCACGCTGACCCACGCGCGATGGGCGGCGGTTCATCATGGCGTGCACATCCCCGTCCGCGAGAAGAGTGTCTCGGCCTGCGGGCTGATGCGGCCGATGCCCGAGCACGGCGCGAGCGGGGCGCCGATGCCGGTAAGGAAGCGCGCGTTGAACCGCACGAAGTGCCCGGGCCCGGGGTCGGTCAGCGGCAGGCCCGAGCCCTTCGGAAGGAACGGGCGGAAGGCTCCCGCGCCGCCCTGAAAGAGCGCGATGAACTGCAGGTATGCGGGCAGCTCGAGGCCGCTCTTCTTGTTCAACGCCGGGAGCAGCGAGCTGTCGAGCAGCTTGAGCGTCGGGTCCAGCTCGCGCAGCAGGCGCGCGGCGGGCGCCGAGCCGTCGCCCGCGCCGCCGACCGCGCGGCGTAGGTCCCGCAGCAGCGGTGGAGCCTGTGCCAGGACCGGACGTGCGGCCCGGACGAGCGGGGCGACGTCGTCCAACGTCGGTGCGAGCGCTCGCAAGCCGGGCCGCAGCTCGCCGCCGACGACGTCGACGCGGTCGACGATCCGCTCGAGCTCGCGGCCGCCGCGATCGAGGTCGCGCACCGCGCGCGGAAGAACGCTCAGCGCCCGGTCCAGCGGTGCGCCCCCGTCGGCGTCGACGGCGCGCAGCGTCGCGGCGGCGCCGCGCAGTGTCGGTGTCAGCGCGGACTCCTCCTGCGCGACCGCGTGGATGGTCCGAGCGAAGCCGTCGACCGCGCCGCGCAACTCGGTCTGGCTGCGTCCGCGGGCGCCGTGCGCGCCGAGCGCCAGGCCGCGCGACAGCGCCGGGGCGCCGCGAAGCGTCCCGCGCAGCCCGGTGCCGCCCTCGCCGTCGAGGATCGACGCGAGCGCGCGCACGTCGTCCGACAGCGCCGCGCGGACGTCGGGCTCGGCGAAGCTCAACGCCTCGTCGAGCGCGACGAAGTTGTGCGTGCGCGACAGCGGGATCGTGCGCGCGCCGAGCTGCCCGTCGGCGCTGCTGCCGGGGCGCAGGTCGATGAACGTGGTCCCCTCGAAGGCCGTCCGCGGGCGCAGCTCGGCCGTCGCGTCGCGGCCGATCGGGCCGGCGCCGGGCTCGATCGCCATCACGATGAGGGCGTGGTCGCCGCTGCGCCGGGTGTCGGTGACCTTGCCGACCGGGGTGCCGGCCATCCGTACCTCGGTGCCCGCGACGCCCATGCCGCCCGCGTTGTCGAACATCGCGCGGACCGTAAGCGACTGTGCGAGCGGGTTGGGCTTGACGACGGCGAGCGTCGCGAGGACGAGCGCGCCGACGACGACGAGCGCGCCGATCGCCTGCAGGCGCCGCAGCGAGACCTCGCGCCGGCGGATCATCCGCGACATGGCTGCTCCTCGCTCAGCGCTGCGCTCGGCTCGGGATACGGCGTCCGAGCGCGCGCGCACGTGAAGATCGGCGCGAAGCGCACGGCCCGCGCCCCGGGGGCCTGGCCGTCCGGATAGCGGAAGCCGCCCCAGCGGGTGAAGCCCGTCGGGGCGAGCAGGAGGTCGTCGCGGTAGCGCGCCATATGGAGGCTCAGCGGTCCGAGTGGCCCGGCAAACGGCGTCAGCGCCGCGGTCGTCGGGCGCAGCTCGCTCAGCAGCGGCTCGGCGCGCTCGAGGACGGGGTCGGCCTTGTCGGCGATCTGGGTGAGGGAGGACAGATTGCTCCGGCGGGCGAGCAGCGCGTTGAGGTCGGGCAGCGCACGCCGCAGCGACGCCGCGGTCGCGCTGAGCGCCGTGGCCGCGGGCGCCGCCTCGGCGAGCAGCGCGTCGGCATGCGGCAGCGTCCGGCGGGCCTCGCCGGCGAGCGCCGGCGCGTCCTCGAGCGTCGCCTCGATGTCGGCGCGCCGCGCGGCGAGCGTCGCGAACACGGCGTTGGCGGCGGGCAGCAGGCGCTCGAGGTCGCGCCCGCCCGGCGTCGCCAGGCCGCGCGCCGTCCGGCGGGTCTCCCTGAGCAGCCCGCTGAGCTCGCCGCGCCCGGGCGTCGCCGCGCGCAGCAGCGGCGTCGCGTCGCGCAGGAGCGGCGGTAGGTCGCCGAGCGCGGCGTTGATGTCGGGCCCGCGGCCGATGAGCCCGGTGCCGTAGGAGCGCAGCGTCCGCGCGAGCGCGCGGCGCGTGTCGCGGTCAAATCCCCCGACGACGTCGGTGAGCTCGATGCCGCTCGACGTCCGCGTAACCGGTATCAGGCCGTCCTCCGCCAGCGGGCGCGAAACGTCGCCGCGCCGGATCTCGACGTACGTCGAGCCGGCGAGCCCGCGTAGGCGCACCCGCGCTGTTGCGTCGCGCCCGACCGGGCCCTTGTCGAGCTCGAGCGCCAGCAGCGCGCCCCCGTGGCGCCCGATCTGCACCTTGCGGACCTGGCCGGCGCGCTGGCCGGCGACGCGCACCTCGTCGCCGTCCTTGAGCAGCGGGGCGTCGGAGGGGACCTCGGCCTGGACGCGATACGGGTTCTGCAGCGGCACGCCGTTGATTGCGACGATCGAGAAGTAGGTGATCACCGCTGCGATCGCGAGCACGCCGAGCCCGAGCGCCAGCGTGTGCCGCTCGAGCCGGGGGCCGCTGTCGCGGCTGTCGTCGCGCAGGAGGCTCACGGACCGAGAAGGTAGTCGAGGAGGTCGCGGTCGCCGCTCGAGCCACGATCGAGCGCGGGCGGCGCCGGCAGCGCGTCGACGGTCTTCTGGAGAGCCTTGCCGACGGCGTCGCCCGCCGACTCCAGAAGCCTGGGTACGTCGGAGATCTGCGGCGGCTGTGGCAGTCGGCCGACCGGGCTCGACGGCGCCTTGGTGCCCTGGAGGGTCCGCGCCGGGTCCGGCGTGTCTGCCGGGCGGGATTTCTTGGCCGGCATGTCGAGGAACTGGTCGAGGCAGTTGGGCGCGATCTTCACTCCGAACGCCTCGCATGTGAAGACCGCGGCGCCGCGCCAGTAGTGCCGCGCCGGGTCGGCGAACGGGTCGAATGGCTGCCGGCCCGGCTCCGCGCCCTGATCGGCGAAGTTCACGAAGAACCCGTCAGAGATCGGCGCGGCGGCGGGGATCAGGGCCGAGACGAACGAGCTCAGTCCCGGTGCGACACCGCGCAGCGTGCCAAGGCCGGAGTCGAGCTCGCTGAACGTCGGGCCGCCCTTCGTCAGGAAGCTGCTCAGGCGGCGGACGAGCTTACGCGTGGGACCGGCCGCACGCTCGGTTTTCTTGAGGAACGCAGGCAGCTCTCGCGTCGCCCGCGTGAGCTGCGGCGCGGCTTCGCCGACACTGCGGGCCAGCGGCGTGGCGGCGCGGGAGGTTCGGCTCAGCCCGCGCGAGGTGCGACCGAGGCGAATGAGCAGCCCGGGCGCCGTCGCGAGCGTCGCGTCGAGGTCACGGCTGCGTCGCGCGGTCGTCGCCAGCGTCGTCGCGAGGCCGCCTACGAGCCCGCCGAGCGCGCGGTTGCGGTCGGCCAGTTGCCGCGTCGTGCGGCGCGCGTCGCTGATGAGGTCACGCAGCGACGCGCGCTGGGAGCCGAGCTCGATCATGAGCTCGTCGGTCGCCTGCAGCGCAGGACGCAGCGCCACGGCCGCGCGGCCAAGGTCGTCACCGCGGTTCTCGGCGCCCGTGCCGAGCTCGACGAACAGCGCCTGCAGGCCTCGCCTGACCGAGGGGCGAAACGTCGACAGCAGGTCCGATAGGCGTGGCGCGTTGCTCGTCGCGCCGGGGCGGATCGGCCCGTTGAGCGGTCGCGAGTCGTCGCCGGGCGACAGCGAGACGTAGATGTCGCCGAGCAGGTCGACGGGCCGGATGGCGGCGGTCGCGTCGCGTCGCGGTGCCGCCGTTCCATCCTTCAAGTGCAGCGTCACGAGCGCCGTGTTGCGATCGGTGAGCTTGATGCGCTCGACCGACCCGGCCGGGGCGCCCTGGATGCGTACTTCGTTGCCCTCGAGAAGCCCGCTGGCACTCGTGAACTCGGCCTGGATGCGCGGGCCGTCGCCGGCGCCGCAGGCGCCCAGCGTGAGGGCGATGGCGAGCAGCAGCCCGCCGGCGAGCGATCGGCGGCGACCGTGCGCGCTCACGGGCGCTTCCCGGCGACGAAGCTGTCGCGGTAGTCCGCCCAGGGTTCGCCCTCGAGCACGCCGGGCGTCCGCGCGAACGGCCGGCGCAGCTGGCCGGCGCCCGGGTCCGACGGACCGATGGCCTTCGTCGGCGGGGGCGGGAAGACGAGCCCGACGCGGGCGGTGTGACCGTTGGCGTCGTAGTTGGCGGCGAAGTCCGCCCAGTTGGCGAAGAATCCGAAGGCGTCGGGCAGGCGCGCGCGCAGCTCGTCGAGCATCGGGTTGGCGCTTTCGAGCACGGGTCCCATACGGGCGAGGACCGGCTGGGCGGCGCGCAGCAGCGTGTCGAGGCGGCGCAGGTCGGCGGGGGCGTCAGCCGCCAGCCGGCGACCCTCGCGAAGCGCAGGCACGGCGGCATCGAGCGTCGGGCGCAGGTCACGCGCGAACGGGACGAGCCGCCGCACGCCGGGGCGCGCATCGGCCACGAGGGTGCGCAGCCCGCCCACGGCGCGGCTGGTGCGCTCCAACGCCAGGCGCGGTGAGCGCAGCCCTGCCGCAAGCCCGTCGACACCGTCGGAGAGTTCGGCCTCGCGCGCGGCGGTCGTGCGCAGGACGGCCGCGAGCTCATCGGCCGTCGATCCCAGCGCGCCGGGGTCCGACGCGAGGGCACCGACGACGCGGCGCCCGTCGCGCACGAGCGTGCGCAGCGCGTTGCCGTCGCCGCGCACGTCGTCGATCAGCGCGGCCGTCTCGCGCAGCGCGCGTGCGCTGTAGCGCAACGTGTTCGCGATGTGGCCGCCGCGCTCGCGGGTCGAGCCGTCGAGGCGGGCCAGCAGCGTGCGCACGTCCTCGCGCGTTGCGGGGTCGAGCGTCGAGAGGACCTGGTCGATCTCGACCGGCTCGTCGGTGCGGTCCCCCCGCAGGGTCGCGCCGTCGGCGAGCTCGGAGCCGTTGCCCTGCTGCAGCGCGACGTAGCGGTTGACCTCGCCGGAGACCGAGAAGAAGCGGATCGACGCGCGCCCGCCGCGGCGCAGCCGGAAGTCGTCGGAGACCCGCATGCGCACGTGCGGCAGCCCGTCGCGGCCGAGCTCGATGTTCTCGACGGAGCCGACCTTCGACCCGCCGGCCTGCACCTCGCCGCCCTCGACGAGACCGTTGACCTGGGCGAATGTCGCAGCGAGCGTGTATTGACCGCCGCTGCTCGACACGACAACCACGATCGCCAGCAGCGCGACGGCGAGGGCGCCGCCGGCGAGGATGCGCTGAATCCGCGGTCCCACCGCTCAGCCGACCGGGATCCGCGGGTTGGAGCCCCAGAAGATCAACGTCCCAACCATGCTGATCAGCGTGACCCCGATGATGTTGACCGCCATCGAGCGTGCCGTCGCAGCGCCCACCTCGATCGGGCCGCCGCGAACCTTGTAGCCGAAGTACACCGACGTGCTGATGACGAAGGCGGCGATGAACAGTCCCTTCACCATCGAGTACAGAAGGTCGAAGGGGTCCTGGAAGTTGTAGAAGAACAGCTCCCAGGTTCCGGGGGAGACGTCCCCGAAGCGCTTGACGGACATGAGGAAGGCCGCGAGGTAGGAGCTGGCAACGGCCAGCAGGTAGGCGAACGGCAGGACGATCGCCGCAGCCAGCAGCCGTGTCGTGACGAGGTAGGCGATCGAGCGCACGCCCATGACCTCCAGCGCGTCGACCTCCTCGGCGACCTGCATCGCGCCGAGCTCGGCAACGATCCCGCAGCCCACCTTCGCGGCGAGGATGTAGCCGAACACGAACGGGACGACCTCGCGCATCGTGCACCACGTCGAGAACCCGCCCGCGATCGGATCGACGCCGAACGAGCGCGCCAGTGAGGTCGACTCCAGGCCGCAGCTGCCGCCGGCGAGAAACGAGATCAGCATGATCACCAGGACGCTGCCCGTGGCGAGGATCGCCGCCTGGCGCACGACCTCGGCGCCGTAGGCACCGATGTGGCGCCCCTCGCCCAGCGCCTTCCACGTGAAGCTCCAGATGTCGCCGACGAGCCCGAAGAAGCCCAGGCGCGGCACGCCCGGGATCGTTTCCGGCAGCGACGAGTTGCTCGACGCGCTCTCGCGGCGCGACAAGGGGGCCTTCACCGGAAGACCCCCACGTCCGGGTAGACGGCGAGGAAGTACTGCGTGTAGACGAGGTTGACGAAGAAGATCGCGATCAGGCAGCCCACGACCGCCTCGTTGACCGCGCGCCCGACAGCCTCCGGGCCGCCCTTGACGTTCAAGCCCTTGTAACAGCAGATGACACCGATGAGAAAGCCGAAGACCCCGACCTTGACGACGCTCGCGGCGAGGTCGAGGAACGTGGTGTTCGCGAAGAAGTTCGTGAGGAAGCCGCCGGTGGTGCCGCCGAGCACCCCGACGGCGGCGAGGTAGCCGCCGAGGACGCCGAACAGCAGCGCGAAGACGTCAAGCGCCATCATCATCACCGTCAGCGCGAGGATCCGCGGCGCCACCATGGAGGCGATCGGGTCGACCCCGAGGACGTCGAGCGCGTCGAGCTCCTCGCGGATCTTGCGCGCGCCGAGTTCGGCGGTGATCGTCGTGCCGACGACCCCGGCCACGACCGTCGCGGTGACGAACGTGCCGAACTCACGAACGATCGCGACGACCATGAAGCCGCCGGAGCGGTCGATCGTCCCGAACGTCACGAGGAAGTTGCCGGCCTGCAGGCCCGGGCCGGAGAAGCCCCACGCGGCGATCGACAGCCCGATCGGGATGAGCGTGACCTTCAGGATGAAGATGCACTGCAGGACGAACTCCCGGCGCCAGACGAACGGCGGCCGGACGATGGCCGCGGTGGCATGAACGGCGAGCGCGGCCATACCGCCCATCCGCCCGACGCGCACCGCGAGCGCACTCGAGTGCTGGCCATGGCCAGTCGACTTCAGTGCCGATGAGTCCCCCCGCCGCCGGAGCAGCCCTCCCGTTGCTGCCATCCGATCGTGCCTCCCAGACGGATCGGTCGCTGATGTTTCCTACTCTCTCAAATGGACAAGCAGGCTGTCAAGACGCAACCGGGGAGCGATGATCCGGTTTCAGGAGCAATCGCCTATACCGGCTCTGAAGCCTCGACGACGCGCTCGACGAGCCGCCGGTCGCGGGGCTGGACGCCGACGAGCTCGGGCACGATCTCCGAGCGGCGCGCTTCGTCGAAGACCGCCCGCAGCGCGATCGCGCCGGTCACGTCGAGGCGGCCGAGCCCGTCGAGGTGCAGGACGAGCCGCTGCGCGCCGCGCTGGGCGGCGAGCTCGTCGAGGATGCGATCCTGCAGCGCCTGCGCGGCGCCGAACCACAGGACCCCGCGCGGCTTGACGTGCAGCGCGTCTCCCTCGATCCACAGCTCGGTGTCGATCCGCAGCTCGCGCCAGAGATGCACGGCGATCGCCATGCCGACGCCGATCAGGACGCCCTGCTCGACGTGCGGCGACAAGGCGAGCGTCGCGACGAACGTCGTCGCCGCGATCGCGAAGCCGGGCCGCGACGGGCTCCACAGGCGCAGGATGCGCCCCGGGCGGATGAGCGGGATCACCGCGGCCATGACCGTCGCCCCGAGGATCGCCTTGGGCAGCGGAGCCAGCGCACCGGCGAACAGGAGCGCGAGCAGCACGACCACGCCGGTCACCGCGCCGCTCCAGCGGCTGTGGCCGCCCGCCATCCGGTTCAGCGAGCTGCGCGAGAACGAGCCGCCGACGGGAAACCCGCCGGAGAACGCCGCAGCGACGTTCGCCGCGCCCTGGCTGACGAACTCCCGGTTGGAGTCCCAGCGCTCGCGGTCCTGCGCGGCGAAGGCCCGCGCGATCGACCCGGCCTCGGCGTAGCCGACGACCGCGATGATCGTCCCCGAGACGATCAGCGACGGCACGTCGCCCCATGGAAGGCGCAGCGACACGGGCGGCAGCCCGGCCGCGAGCTCGCCGACGATCGGCCCGGAGTAACCGCTGAGCTTCGAGTAGGCGATCGCGGCGATTGCGGCGACGAGGACGCCGGGAAACAGCGGATGCAGGCGGCGCCCGCCGAAGACGGCGGCGAGGACGCCGGCGGCGAGCAGCACCGAGGCGAGCTCCCAGGCGCCCGGATGCAGAAGGCTCCAGCCGGCCTGATGGAGGATGTCGCCGGCCGGCGCGTTCGCGCCGAGGGCGGCCGGCAGCTGCGACGCGAAGATGAGTATCGCGGCCGCGGGGATGAAGCCGATGAGCATCGGCTGCGACATGAGATAGGCGATGACGCCGGCGTGCAGGAGGCCGATCGCCAGCCGTACCACGCCGACCACGAGTGCGAGCGCGAGGCCGAGCGCGACGTACTCGTCACTGCCTGGCGTCGCCATCGAGCTCAGCGCGCCGAACGTCAGCAGGCACGTCACGGCGACGGGACCCGTCTGCAGATACGGCGAGCAGGCCAGCGGCGCCGCGATCAGCAGCGGCAGCGCGGCGGCGTAGAGCCCGCGCTCGGGCGGCATGCCGGCCAGCGCGGCATAGGCGAGCGACTGCGGGACGAGGACGAGCGCGACGGAGATTCCCGCCAGGACGTCGGCGAACGTGAAGCGTCGCGCGGCGTAGCCCGTCGGCGCGGGCCGGGCGGCGGCGCCGTCGCGACCGGGGCGCGGGAGCTTCCCGAGCCGCGGCCGTGACGATCCCGTCACGGTCCGGCCGCGGGCCGAGCCGTCACGTCGCGGCGGGCGCCGCCGGCGGCACCCGTTCGGACGGGTCTCCGTTGCCGGACCGATCGGATGGCGGCCTCGTCACGTCCGTGCGCGCCGTCGCGGCGCCGGCACCCCAGACCGTCGCGGGAGACCAGTCCAAGCGCTCGCAGAGCGCATCGGCGGGATCGAAGTCGTTCTGCTCCAGGCGCCGGCGAGCGGCGAGCGTCGCCTCGTCCTGGGGCAGCGCGTAGGCATCGAGCACGGGCTTGACCGGCCGGAACAGCCAGATCGGCCGGCGCAGCTCGCCGCCCGCCGGGCGCGCGACCGCGAGCCACTTGCGGTACACGTCGCGCGCCTTGGCGAAGTCGACGTGAATGTCGGCGTAGCGGTCGCCGGGCAGCGCCGCGCGCACGCGCACCTTCTGATGCCAGCAGTGCATCCCGCTGATCGGGTCGGGATGGACCGGGAACGTGATGTTCTGGTGCACGCCGGCGTCGTTCCACCACACGCGCGAGGAGCTCGGGTCGGAGGACTCCCACGGCTGCACGCCATGCAGCTGGCGGAAGGTCACCGTGTCGCCGCTCTCGATCATGTCGACGAGCGCCGAGGACCAGCGCTCGCCGCCGGTCTGCTCCTTCAGGCGCCAGCGGCCCATGTGGTGCGAGGCGGCGACGATCCCGGGGCGGATGCCCTCGGTCACGAAGGCCTTGATGACGAACCAGCCGATCTCCGTCTCCACGCGCGCGAGGTCGCCCGTCGTGACGCCGATGCGTTCGGCGTCCTGCGGGCAGACCAGCAGCGGATGGGTGTGCGACAGCTCGTTGAGGAACTTCGCGTTGCCCGAGCGCGAGTGGATCATCGTCGGCAGACGGTACGTCGGCAGCAGGACGTACTCGCTGGCGCCGTGGTCGATGAGCGACGGGTGCACGTGGCTGCGGCAGTACGCGGGCGTCGCCATCTCCGGCCAGCCCCACTCGGCGAGCGTCTCGGAGTACAGCTCGAGCTTGCGCGACGGTGAGTTGAAGCCGCGGCGGGTGACGCCGTCGACGACCGTCGCGACGGTGTCCGGGCGCCCGGTCAGCGGCAGATGGTTGGGGTTGAAGGAGGGCGTCGTGACGGTGTCCTCGAGGCCGCGGACCTTGCTGTCGTCGGGCGCCTCGGCCTCGGTCTCGTGCTGCAGATACTCATCCGTCGAGATCTCGACGCAGCCGTACTTGCGCATGTAGCCCAGCGGGTCCAGCCCCTCGGCCTCGGCCTTCTCGGGCAGGCCCGGAACGGAGTGCTCGAACATCCAGCGGTAGTACTCCTCGAGGCGGATCTTCTCGCCCGGCCGGTAGGGCGACTCGTAGTACTGGCGGATGCCGAGCGAGCCGTCGGGATCGGCGCGCCAGGAGACCTCGATCCAGAACTCGCCCTCCTCCCACACCTCGCCGGGGTTGGCCTCGTAGGTGAACTCGATCTCGTGGCCCATCTTCTCCATCGCCACGCGCTGGACGGGCTGGCGGAAGCCCAGCCACTTGCCCGAGTGCGTCTCGTAGGAGTGGGTGTCGTGGCGCTCGGGCCCGTGGCCCATCGGCAGGACGTAGTCCGCCCACCACGCGGTCTCCGACCAGGTCGGCGTCAACGCGCCGTGCAGCTCGACGAGCGACTCGTCGCGCAGCGCGCGCAGCCAGCTGTAGCCGTCGGGATACGTCCAGATCGGGTTGAGCACGCGCGTGAACAGCAGCGGCTGGGTCCCGCGGCCGTCGAGCAGCAGGTGCGGGTAGATCGGGCTCATCTCGTTGTGAGCCAGTGGGTACTCGCGCGGCCAGTTGAGCTCGTTCCACTGCTCGTTGGCGTGCGGCTTCTTCCAGGGCGCGGGGATGAACTTGTTCCACGCGTTGGGCGACGTGCCGCCGACGGCGCCGACGGCGCCGGTCAGCGCGTTGAGGAGCATGAGCGAGCGCGTGACCTGCCAGCCGTGCAGGTTGCCGGCGGCGGCGGCGCGCCAGATGTGCGAGGCGAAGGCCGAGCCCGCGGCGGCGATCTCGTGGGCGATCTGCACGACCGTCGCGGCGGGCAGCCCGCTCTCCTGCTCGGCGAACTGCGGCGTGTAGCGCGCGTACTCCTTGCGCAGCTCGCCGATGAAGTTCGCGAACGTCGGCTCGCTCGACGGCGCGCGGTGGTGCAGGTACGTCTTCCAGTTGACCCAGCGGCGCACGAACTCGCGGTCGTAGAGATCCTCGTCGAGGAGGATCTTCGCGATCGCCAGCAGGACCGCGGCCTCGGAGCCCGGCCAGGTCGGCAGCCAGTGGTCGGCGATCGAGGCGGTGTTCGACAGCCGCGGGTCCATGACGGCGACCTTGGCGCCGCGTTGCTGAGCCTCGACGATCCGCTGGGCGTGGGGATTGAAGTAGTGCCCGGACTCCAGGTGCGCGGAGATCAGCAGGATGAAGCGCGCGTTGGCGTAGTCGGGAGACGGGCGGTCGGTCCCGGCCCAGAAGCCGTAGCCCGCGCGCCCGCCGGAGGAGCAGACGTTCGTGTGCGAGTTGTGCCCGTCGGATCCCCAGGTCTCGAGGAATCGGTCGGCGAAGCCGTCCTCGCCCGGGCGCCCGACGAAGTACAGGACGTCGTTGGGCCGCTGCGCGGCGAAGGCGTCGTGCATCTTCTCGGCGAAGGTGTCCAGGACGTGGTCCCAGCTGCAGCGCTCCCACTCGCCCGATCCGCGCGGTCCCTTGCGGCGCTGGGGGTAGAGGATCCGCTCGGGATCCTTGATCTGGTTGATCGTCGCCGGGCCCTTGGCGCAGTTGCGCCCGCGGCTGCCCGGATGGTGCGGGTTGCCCTCGAGCTTGCGGACCTCGAAGGTCTCACGATCGACGAACGCGGTCAGGCCGCAGGCCGCCTCGCAGTTGAAGCAGACGGTCGGGACGATGATGTACTCGCGCTCGACCTTGCGCGGCCAGGCGTCGACGTCGTACTCCATCCAGCGATCCCACTTCTCGATCGGCGGGAAGCTCTGCAGGAGCTTGTCGCGGGCGCCGTAGCCCGTGGGCCGGCGCGCACCCTTGCGGTCGATGCCTTCGCTCATGCTCGATCTCCTTTAGCTGAGGGGAACGCTCTGGCCCGCACGGACCCAGGCGTCCTCGTAGAACCACAGGCCGACGAGCGCGAGCGCCCCGCCGGCGGCCAGCAGGACGGTCCCGCCGGCGACGAGGAACAGCGCGCCGAGCACGGCCGGCGCGGCGAGCCCGCAGGCGATGCCGCCGATCCAGAAGCGCCGCGCGTAGATGTCGCGCCAGAGGTTCGTCGCCGCCCGCTCGGCCTGTGCCGTCGGGTGCTTGCCGAACGTGTCGAGGCCGATGATCGCCGCGCTCGTCGCGACGCCGAGCACGAGCGCCCAGCCGAGCGCGCGCTCGAGGTCGGCCGGCGCGTCGGTGAACAACGCGGCGATGCCGAGCGTCCCGGCGCCCGCGACGACGGCGTTGACGATCGTGTGCGGGAACAGCAGCGGGCTCTGCCAGAGGTCGCGTCCCTCGCACTGGTTGAACAAGAAGGCCGTGTAGCCGGCGAGCATCACGCCGGCCGGGACCATCGCCCAGCGCAGCGCGTCGCGCAGGCCGCCGAGGTCCGCCAGCGCGGCGACCGTGAATACGAGGGCGACGAGCGCCGCGAGGTTGATGAACTGCGCGCCGATCGTCAGCCACGAGCGCCACTGCGGCTTCGTGAACAGGTAGTAGAACCGCGACGGCTTCTTGAGGTCTGAGACGAGGAAGATCCCCGTCACGGCGATGCCGGCGAGCGCGACGAGCCCCGGGATCACGTCTGCCAGCGGCGAGCCATCGGCGCCGACGAGCAGCAGCAGCACGGCGAGCATCATCGCGCCCGCGGCGATCCCCTTGGAGAGGAAGTAGCTCGACACGCGCCAGCCCCACGGCGGCGGGTGCGCGATGTCGGTCAGCGCGCGGGCCGGAGCCTCCGGCGTCAGCGGCGCGAGCTTCGTGCGCTGGGTCGGGTGCATCTCCGTTGTGATGTAGGCGCCGTCGCCGCCGACCATGAGCGGGTTCAGAGCGGCCTGCGCCGCCCCCAGGTAGAAGACGTTGGGACCCGTTCCCTGCTCGGGCGCGCGGACCTGCGAGGGGACCGTGTCGATCAGCCGGCTGACCTCAGAGTCGGGATCGTCGAGGTCGCCGGAGATGATCGCCTCGGCGGGGCAGACGGTCTCGCACGCGGGCTTGAGGCCGACGTCGACCTTGTGCGCGCAGAAGTTGCACTTCGCCGCCGTCTGCGACTCGGGGTCGATGTACAGCGCGTCGTAGGGGCAGGCGTTCATGCACGCCTTGCAGCCGATGCAGCGGTCGCCGTCGAAGTCGACGATCCCGTCCTCGCGCTTGTACAGCGCGGTGACAGGACAGACCTCGACGCACGGCGCGTCGTCGCAGTGGTTGCAACGCAGCACGGAGAACTGGCGCCGGGTGTCGGGGAACTCGCCGGTCTCGATGTACTTCACCCAGGTGCGAAAGACGCCGAGTTCGACGCCGTGCTCGGCCTTGCAGGCCACGGTGCAGGCATGGCACCCGATGCAGCGGCGCTGATCGATGACGAAACCGAAACGAGTCATGGCCAGCTCCGTAGGTCGAGGACAAGGTTGGAAATCAACGCGAGCGGGCCCATGTACCCGACTTGGGCACACGAACCCGGCAGTTGCGGGTGGGCGGTTAGATGAACAGGCTGACGGCGGACTTCTGCATCCGCGCGAGCGCCGTGGCGGCGCCGGCGGGCGCGTCCAGGCCGTCGATCATGTCCTCGCGCTTGAGCCCCATGAGGTCCATCGTCATCTGGCAGGGCCAGAGTTTGACGTCGAGATCCTGGGCGAGCGCCATGAGCTCCTCGGGCGGCGCGACGCCGTGCTCCTTGGCGAGCTTGCGCATCATGAGCGAGCCCGCGCCGCCCATGTTGAGCTTCGACAGCGCGGCGTGCTCGGCGCTGCCACGGTTCATGAGCGACAGGCCCTTCGTCATCCAGTTGTCGCCGGTCATGCGCCGGTCCTCCTTGACGAGCGAGAACAGGCCCCAGAACGTGAAGAACACCGCGACGTCCATGCCGCCGGCCGCGCCGGTCGTCGCGAGGATCGTCGTCGGCCAGATGCGGTCGAGGTCGCCGCTGAAGGCGACCAGGGTCATCATCTTCGGGTCCCGCGGGTCGCGCTCGTCGATCATCTTGCCGACGAGCTCCTCGAGCTCGTCACGGCTCATGCCAGACACGAGCCCGTTCGTCGCGATGGTCTTCGCGGTGGTCACCTCAGCCATTGTGTGCTCTCCTTCGGCCGGTCTGGCCGGTCAGCGGTTGAGATCCTGCTCGAATGCGGCGCCCCAGCGGGCCCAGTCCTCGCGAATGCCCTTGCAGACGGCGTCGCAGAGCTCGGACAGCGAGGGGTCGTTGATGCGGTAGTAGATGCGGGTGCCCTCACGGCGGCGCGCGAGCACTCCGTTGGAGCGCAAAAGCGCAAGCTGCTTGGACACCGCGCCGTACGAGACGCTCACGCGCTCGACGAGATCGCCGACGGACAGCTCGCCCTCGACGTGCAGCGCGTTGACGAGCCGCAGACGCGTCGGGTCCGCGAGCATCCGGAAACGATCCGAGACGCGCTCGATGACAGCAGGCGGAAGCTGCTCGATGGAAAAATCGAAGTCCTGGGGGGACGGGGGGGTGGGCTGCTTGCTCATTGGATCAAGGTACGTCTATTGGCGCGGTTGGTCAAGTATGTGATTGGACTGTTTGAGCGTTTCCGCAAGCTTGACAATACAGCGATACGTCAGCTAGAACTCAGATCGAGCCGGCGACACAGCCGGGTAGCGGCCCCTCTGGGAGGGAGCGAGTCAGTGTCAGAGACGATGCAGACCCTCGACGTAAAGGGCGCGGCCTGTCCGATCCCTGTCGTCAAGACGGCCAAGGCGATGAAGACCATGAGCGCCGGCGAGGCGCTCGAGATCTTCGCCACCGACCCCGGCGTCGAGCCGGACATGAAGGCGTGGACGAAGCAGACCGGTAACGAGCTCGTGTCGATCGACCAGCAGACCGGCGGCGTGTTCCGCGTCGTCGTGCGCAAGAGCTGACCCCATGGCCGAAGACGAGGAGAGCGTCCTCTACGTCATGACCCACGGGACGGAGTCGCCCGAGCGCTGCGCCACGCCGTTCTTCCTCGCGGCGTCGGCCGCGGCGATGGACCTCGAGACCGGCATCTACTTCACGATGAACGGCCCGCAGCTGCTCAAGAAAGGCACCGCGGAGTCGATCGGCCCCAAAGGCGAAAACGGGCAGAAGCTCGCGTTCTTCATCGAGCAGGCGCTCGACTGCGGCGTCAGCCTCTACGTCTGCCAGCCGAGCCTGGACCTCAACGACCTCGAGGCGTCGGACCTCATCGACGGCGTGAAGATGATCGGCGGCGCTGCCTTCAACGACATGGCGATGGAGGCCAGCGCGGTGGTGACGTTCTGATGACCGGCACCGGTGCAGCGTTCAAGCTCGAGCCCTCCTACCCGGAGGTGCCCTACGAGGAGAAGGCCCGTCTATTCGCCGAGATCAAGGCCGACGCCCGCTTCGAGGACTACCTCTACGGCTGCTACGAGTGCGGCATCTGCGTCGCCGCCTGTCCGTCGGCGCGCTACTACGACTTCTCGCCGCGCCGGATCGCGCAGGCAGCCGGGCGAGAGGACGTCGAGCTCGTCTTCGAGCAGATCCAGGAGGACATCTGGGACTGCTCGCAGTGCTTCTCCTGCCTGCGCTGCCCACGCGGCAACAACCCGGGCGGGATCATCACGATCATGCGCGAGGTGGCCGTCAACAACGGCCTGGCCAGCGCGCGCGAGGCCCTCAAGGGCTACACGCGGATCATCTACAAGATCATGTCGACCGGGACGCAGGTCTCGCCGGACATGCTCCAGGCCGACGCCTTCCCCGATTGGGGCCCGAGCGTCGCCGCGACCTCGGACAACCTCGAGCTGTGGCGCCGGGCGCTGCCGCCCGACACGCACCACACGACCAAGACCGGCTGGGAGATCTCCACCAAGACGCTGGTCGAGCTGTACCTCATCTGGCACAAGACGGGCGCCCTGGATCTCATCTCCGATCTTGACGAGGGGCTGCACGCGCTGCTGGAAGAAGTGATGGAGGACCTACTGGAAGAGGAGGGCTACGAGCTATGACGATCCCCGTCGAACTGGTCAACGGACCCGGACGCAAGAACAAGAAGGAATTCTCCTTCAGCGCCGATCACGCGCCCGAGGACTTTCACGACCACCTGTTTGAGCTCGAGGAGGCGGGGGAGCTCGTCGTCCAGCGCGTTCCCGAGCCCTACCTCGAGGTCCCCGTGAAGTATGGGCGCTCCAAGAAGGTGCCCATCGGCCAGACCTGGCACCACAAGTCCTGCGGGCAGTGCGGGCACATCCCCGGCTACTCGACGTCGATCTTCTGGGTCAACCGCAAGCTCGGGATCGAGTACCACGACCCGACCGACCAGACCTCGTGCACGGCCTGGAACTACTACGCCTCGGCGACGTCCAACCAGGCCGCCCAGGCCTGTGTGGCGATGCGCAACTTCGCCGCCGCGCACGAGTCCGGCCACTTCCCGATCATCCACTGCGGCACCTCCTTCGGCCATTACAAGGAGGTTCGCCACGAGATCCTCGCCGACGCCAAGCTGCGCGCCGATGTGCGCAAGGTCCTGGCGTCGATGGGCAAGGCGCTCGTCATGCCCGAGGAGATGGTCCACTACTCGGAGTGGTTCTACGCGATGCGCCACGAGATCGCCGCGCGGCAGGTCGTGGACTTCTCGAACATCTCGGTGACCGTCCACCCGGCATGCCACTACTACAAGCTCGTCGAGGGCGACGCGATCTATGACCCCGAGGTCTACGGCGGGCAGCGCACCGCCGTCGTCTCCGGCGTCGCGACCGCGCTCGGCGCCGAGGTGCGCGACTACTCGACGTGGTTTGACTGCTGCGGCTTCGGCTTCCGCCACATCCTCGTGCAGCGCGACTTCAGCCGGTCCTTCGCGACGCAGCGAAAGATCAAGCGGATGAAGGAGGAGGCCGATCCCGACGTCACGCTGACGCACGACACCGGCTGCGTGACGACGCTCGACAAGAGCCAGTTCGCCGCCAAGGCCCAGGATCCCGAGTTCGCGACGATTCCGGTGCTCTCCGAGGCCCAGTTCGCGGCCCTTGCCATGGGCGCGCACCCGTACCTGGTCTGCCAGCTGCACTGGCACGCCGCCGACTACAAGCCGCTGCTGGAGAAGATGGGCATCGACCACGAGAAGGCGTGGGCGGAGTTCGAGGAGCAGTGTGGGCGCCTGGAGCGCGGCGAGCAGCAGTACCTCACCTGGGACGACGTCGACTCCGAGCCCGTCGAGGCGCTGCGATGAGCGACACGGTCGTCGTCATCGGCGGTGGCCCCGCCGGCATCGAGGCCGCGCGCAACGTCGCCGACCTCGGCATGCGCGCCGTCCTCGTCGAGGAGCGTGATCGCCTGGGGGGGACGCCGATCTTCGAGTCCTATGCCGCCCTGACGCCGAACTTCGACGACGCCGAGGAGGCGATGGACGGCATGATCGCCGCCCTCGCCGAGCGTGACCTCGCCGACGTGCGCACGAACGCGCGCGTGACGGCGCTCAGCGGCGAGGCCGGCGAGTTCACCGTGACGGTCGAGGGCGCGGGCGGGACGGAGGACGTCAGCGCCGGCGCCGTCATCGTCTGCACGGGCTTCACGCACTTCGATCCCGGGCGCGAGCGGCAGGTCTACAACTACTACCAGTACCCCGACGTCCTGGCGCTGCAGGACCTCGAGGTCATGCTCAAGGCTCACGACGTCCGCGTGCCGTCGACGGGCAACGTGCCCGAGCGCATCTGCTGGGTGCAGTGCGTCGGCTCGCGCGACCGCAACATCGGCAACGAGTACTGCTCGAAGGTCTGCTGCGGCGTGGCCTCCAAGCAGTCCATCGAGGTGCGCAAGATCTGCCCCGAGACGCTGGCCTACATCTTCTACATCGACATGCGGATGTACGGCTACTGGGAACAGCAGCTGTATTGGCCCGCGCAGGAGCAGTACCACGTCCAGTACGTCAAGGGGATCATCACCGAGATCCTCGAGAAGGGTGGCGGGAGCGGCGGGCTGATCGTCCGCGGCGAGGACACCACGATGGGCCGGCCGATGGAGATCCCCATGGACATGGTCGTCCTGTCGGTCGGAATGGAGCCCTCGGCGGGCACGCGGGCGATGTCCGGCGTGCTCGGCATCGAGCAGAACAAGTACGGCTTCGTCGAGGTCCGCAACCCGCCTTTGGACACCGTCAGCACGAGCCGCGACGGCATCTTCGCCGCAGGCGCCTCACTCGGGCCGGCCGACCTGGAGGACACGATCTCCTCGGCGGGTGCGGCGGCGACGAAGGCCGTCGCGCTCCTTCGGCGCGCGACCCCGGCGGCGGTTTGACATGTCGGGCGGTGCCGGACCATCCACGCTCGGCGGCACGGTCGCCGTCGACGTGCCGACCGCACGCGAGCTGCTCGAGGAGGTCCACAAGCGGATCGACCGCGAGCAGATCACGGCGATCGTGCACGAGCTCGAGCTGAAGTCCAGGCTGTTCGCCGAGCGGCTCGGGCCCGACGCGATCCGGGATGCCGACGAGACCGTCCTGCGCGAGGTGCTCGGCTGCGTGTTCGTCGCCCGCCGCCGTGCGAGCGCCGTCCTGGGCACGCGGCCGGCCTCTGAGCTGCGCGACGCGATCAACATGCTCCTCTACGGCGACGACGCCGTCGGCGAGCGGCTCGAGGCGTTCTGCGGCAAGGTCGACCTGTCCGGGCTGTGCGCCGCCGAGCTCGCCGGCGAGCTGCTGCACTTCACGCAGCCCGACCGCTACTGGCTGTGCTCGCGCTTCGTCTACAACGCGCAAACGCGCACGGGCGCGCTGCCACTGCTCGTCAGCGAGGACTTCGACCTCGAGGCCGACGGGACGGGCGCGGGCTACGAGCGCGCCGGCATCGCGATCCGCTCGCTCGACGACTCCGCCGAGACCTCGAGCTTCCGCGTCGACGGCGGAGGGACGCTTGCGACGGACCTCTTCCTCGTGTGTGTCTACGGCGTCTACATGAACACGGTCCTGGGGCTGAAGATGAGCCAGGAGTTCAACTCGCTGATCCCGCCTCTGCCGCAACTCGCGCGCCGCCTACTCGGCACGCACCGGATGGCCCCGACGACCGCAGGAGGCTGAGATGCCGATTGGTGGACACAAGCAGAAGCCCGTCGCCCACGAACTCGAAAGCGCCATCGTCGAGGGCGTCGAGCTGACGGCCGACTGGAATCGCCAGCTCGAGTCGCGCGTCGTCGACGACTACGACGCCCAGGGGCTGTTCGCGCTCGCCGCGCTGCCCGAAGCCGAGTCGATCGAGTGGTGCTACGGCTGCGGCAAGTGCGTTCCGGTGTGCCCCGTCGACGTCGTCGGCGAGTACGGCCCGCGCAAGATCCATCGCAAGCTGCAGACCGGCTTCGACCTCATGGACGACCCCGACCTGTGGTTGTGCACGACGTGTGGCAACTGCCTGCGCGTGTGCCCCAAGGAGGTGGACATGATCAAGATCATGCCCGCCGCCCGCGAGGAGGCGATGAGCCAGGGCAAGACCGTCCCCGCCGAGCTGCAGGGCGTCTTCGAGAGCACCTTCAAGCAGGGCAATGCGCTCGGCCAGAGCGCGCGCAAGCGCGCCGCCTGGACGAAGGGCGCCGGCGTGCCGGTGCGCCAGCTGCCCAAGGAACCGGGCCCCGTCGAGTTCCTGCTCTACGTCGAGGACTATTGGTCCTACCATCCGCGCGGCCACGACGCCGCGCAGGCCTGCGCGCGGATCTTCCATGCGCTCGGGATCGACTACGGGATCCTCGGTCACGAGGAGAAGACGCTTGGCGACTCGCAGCGCCTGGCGGGCGAGAAGGGCCTGTTCGAGATGCTCGTCGAGCAGGTGGTCGAGACGCTCGGCAAGTACGAGTTCGGGCAGATCGTCACGCCCGACCCGCACGGCTTCAACGCGCTGAAGACCGTCTATCCGAAGTACGGGCACGAGTTCGACGTCGTGCACTACACGCAGCTGCTCGCGCCGCTCGTCGACAAGCTGCAGTGGCGCAAGGAGCTCGACTACACCGTCACGTTCCACGATCCCTGCTACCTCGGTCGCCACCACGGCGAGTACGACGCACCGCGCACGCTGCTGGAGGCGATCCCCGGCGTGAGGCTCACCGAGATGATGCGCTGCCGCGAGAACGGCTACTGCTGCGGCGGCGGTGGCGGCGGCATGTGGCTCGACGGCCACACGCAGAACCACACGGTCGAGCGCCTGTCCGAGCGGCGCGTCAAGGAGGCCGCCGAGTCCGGCGCCGACGTGCTCGCGGTCTGCTGCCCGTACGAGGTCTCGCGCTTCGAGGACGCGGCCAAGTCCACGAACCTCGACGGCCAGCTGAAGGTGCTCGACATCATCGAGCTCATGGATCAGGCGCTCGGCGGGATCGACGCCGTGACGCCGGCCGAGCCGGAGGCGGCGTGACGGCCCTGCGCGTCGTCGACGCCGGCACCGTGAGCGCGCTGCGCTCGCAGTCGCTGTGGCACGGGATCGCCTCGGCCATGGGGCCCGACGACGGGCCGGTGCTGTCGCTGTGCCGGCCCGCGCAGGCCTACGTGTCGATCGGCTACCACCGCCGGCTGGAGGAGATCGACCTCGACGCCTGCCGTCGCGAGGGCTTGCCGGTCCTGCGCCGGCGGATCGGCGGCGGCCCGGTGCTGATCGACCACGATCAGCTGTTCTTTCAGATCACGATGCCCGTCCGGCGCGCGCCCGCGGGCGTCGACCGCCTGTACGCCACGCTGCTCGAGCCCGCCGCGGCGGCGCTTCGCAGCCTCGGCCTCGACGCGCGCGTCGACGGCCTCAACGACATAGCCGTCGGCGAGCGCAAGCTGTCCGGGACCGGCGCCGGGCAGATCGGCGAGGCGGTCACCGTCGTGGGCAACGTCATCTTCGCCTTCGACCACGAGCGCATGGCGCGGATCCTCGCGCTGCCCGACGACGCGATGCGCGCCGAGGTCCTGCGGCTCATGCGCCGCCACGTCTCCTCCCTGCGCGCCGAGGGACTCGGCGACGTAACCGCCGTCGATGCCGTCGCCGCGCTCCGCGCCGCGTACGCGGCGGCGCTCGGCGCGGCTCCCACCGATACGCCGACGAGCGCCGCCGAGCGGGCCGCGATCGAGCGCTGGGAGCAGCGCCTCGTCGAGCCGGAGTGGCTGCGTGGCCCGGGCCAGCCGGCCCGCCCCGGGCGGCGCGTCAAGGTGCGATCGGATGTCTTCGTGGTCCGCGGCGAACGAGCCGGCATCGGGGTTCTGGCGAGCGTCGTCGGCGACACGATCACGAACGCCGTCGTGCGCTCGGCCGATCTCAACGGCACCGCCGGCGCGCTTGAGCGCGTGCTCGTCGGAAGCCGTGCCGAGCGCGCCGAACTGACCCGAAGGCTGGCGCCGTTCGGCGACGCCGGCGAGCACGTCCTGCACGCGATGACCCCCGCACTGGAGGAGCGATGGTGACCTTTGACGTCGCCGGCTACGAGCTACACGGCGACCGGCTGTACGACCCCGAGACGCACATGTGGGTGGCGCTCGGCGATGGCGCGCGGGCCCGGATCGGGATCGACCCGCTGGGCCGCGAGACCTCCGGCGACGTCGTCGCCCTGTCGCTGCGGGTGCCGCCGGCGCAGATCGAGCGCGGCGGCCCGTTCGGCGACCTCGAGGCGGCGAAGTTCGTGGGTCCCCTGATCTCACCGGTGAGCGGGACGATGACCGCCGGCAACCCCGACGTCCTCGCCGACCCGGGCCTGCTCAACGCCGATCCGGGCGTGCACTGGCTCGTCGAGCTCGAGCTCGATCCCGCCGCGGCGACTGAGCTCGACGACCTGCTGCAGGGCGAGGAGCACGTCGCGCCGTGGTTCGCGGCCGAGGTCGAGCGCTTTCGCAAGCAGGGGGCGATCGCCGAATGAGCGCCCAGGTGCCAAGCCCGACGAGGCTCGTCGACCACGGCGAGGCGATGCGCGTGCGGCGCGAGAACTTCGGGACCGCGATCGAGTTCTACGCCCCCGGCCTCAAGCGCTGGCAGAGCTCGGAATGGGTGCCCGAGAAGGCCAACCGCTTTCTGCCGATCAGCGTCACGGGCACGGCCTGCGCGCTGCAGTGCGACCACTGCAAGACAAAGGTTCTCGAGGGCATGATCACCGTCTCCAAGGAGACCGACCTCTTCGCGACGGCTCAGCGTCTGCAGACCCAGGGCACGGAGGGGATTCTCGTGTCCGGCGGCTCGACGAAGCTCGGTGGCGTCCCCCTGATGGGCCACGTCGACGCGATGCGCCGCGTGCGCGAGGAGCTGGGGATGCGCGTCATCGTGCACTCCGGCGTCGTCTCGCCGAAGCTCGCGGCCGGCCTGGCCGAGGCCGGCGTCGACGGCGTGATGCTCGACATCATGGGCGCCGAGGCGACGATCCGCGACGTCTACCACCTCGACCTCACGCCGGCGGACTTCGAGCGCTCGCTGGAGCTGCTCGCCGCGCGCGAGATGCGGATCATTCCCCACATCGTCCTGGGCCTGCATTACGGGCAGTTCCTCGGCGAGTGGCACGCGCTGGAGATGATCGGGCGCTACCCCGTCTCGACGCTCATCCTCGTCGTCCTCACGCCGCTCATCGGGACGCCGATGGGCGAGCTCGAGCCGCCGCCGGTGGGCGACGTCACGGACTTCTTCGCGCTCGCGCGCGTCACGATGCCCGACACGAAGATCAACCTCGGCTGTGGTCGGCCGGGTGGCGCGATGAAGGTTGCCCTGGACCGCGCGGCGATCGAGAACGGCCTCAACGGCATCGCCTATCCCGCCGATGGGATGGTCGCCTTCGCCCGCGAGTGCGGCCTGGAGCCGGCGTTCTACGAGTACTGCTGCTCGCTGACCTGGGCCAACGGATGAGCACGCGCTGGCGGCTCATCCGCGACGACGGCTGCGGTGCGGCCGACGGGCTGGCGACCGACGAGGCGCTCATGCACGAGCACCGGCGCGGCGCGGAGGCTGCGTTGGAGGCGACGCTGCGGCTGTACGCCTACCGCTCGCACTGCGCGCTCGTCGGGCGCTTTCAGTCGCTCGACGACGAGATCGACCTCGAGGTCGCACGCGCGCTCGACATCCAGGTCGGCCGCCGGCCGACGGGCGGCGGGGCGATCATCATGGGCGACGGGCAGCTCGGCGTCGCGGTCGTCACCCGCGCGCCTGCGGCGACGGCTCCGCGCCAGCTGCTCGAGCGCTACGCGAGCGGCGTCATCGCCGGCCTTGCGCGCGTCGGGATCGACGCGAGCTTCCGGGGCAAGAACGACCTGCAGGTCGACGGGCGCAAGATCGCCGGGCTGGGCCTGCACGTCGACGAGAACGGCGCGCTGCTGTTCCACGCGAGCGTCCTCGCGGACCTCGACGTCGCGCTCATGCTCGGCGTCCTGCGGATCCCCGGCGCGAAGGTCTCCGACAAGGGCATCGCGCGCGTCGAGGAGCGCGTCACGACCGTCAGCCGCCTCCTCGGGCGACCCGTCGACGCGCGCGAGCTGCGCGATGACATCGCCGCCGGCTTCATCGCGGCGCTCGGCGTCGAGCTGGAGCTCGGCGAGTGCAGCGCCGACGAGCTCGCGCGGCGCGACGAGCTCATGCGCGAGCGCTACGCCAACGACGAGTGGACGCTGCAGCGCACGCGCCTGCGCGACGCCCGCGGGACCGCGGTCCTCAAGACGCCCGAGGGGCTCGTGCGCGTCTACGTCGCGACGCACGGCAACGCGATCAAGAGCATGCTCGTCGCCGGCGACTTCAACGCCATCCCACCGCGCCTGACGGCGCTCGAGGGCGCCCTGCGGTGGTCGGCCGCGCGCCGCGAGCGCATCGAGGAGCTGACGCTCGCGACGCTGCGCGCCGATGACCTGCGCGTCCCGCCGGCGGCGGTCGCCGAGGCGATCTGGGAGGCGACGAACCGCGCGCTGGAGCGCGCAGGCGGTGCGCACCCGGTCCGCCCCGACGGATCGTGCTACTTCCCCGAACCGGCGACCGTCTCCGCGGCGGAGCCGATCAGCATCCAGGAGGCCGTATGAGCACGACGATGCCGTCCGCGACCGCCGCCCCGGCCGCGAGCCAGAACAGCCCCGAGTGGGTGCGCATCAGCTACGCCAGCGCGATCGCGCTGCGCTTCCGCTCGGGCCGCTTCACGAGCCCGTTTCCCTTCGGTGGGATCAATCTGCTGCTCTCCTACGATCGCGGCTGCCTGTCGGACTGCGGCTACTGCGGCCTGGCCCGCAACCGGCCCGGCGACTACGAGGACAAGTCGTTCATCCGCGTCGAGTGGCCACTCGTGCGCACCGACGAGCTCGTCGACCGGCTCGTCGAACACGAGAGCAAGCTCACCCGACTGTGCATCTCGATGGTCACGCACGGACGCGCCTACCCCGACACGCTTGACATCACCCAGCGCCTGACGCAGCGCGTGCGCGCCCCGCTGTCGCTGCTCGTCGCCCCGCCGACGCTCAACGAGCAGCGCCTGCGCACGCTCAAGGAGGCAGGCGCGGACATGATCGGCATCGGCCTGGACGCGGTGACCGAGGAGCTGTTCGCTTCCCTGCGCACGAACGTCCCCCAGGGCGGGCTGAAGTGGGAGCAGTACTGGAGCATCGTCGGTCACGCGCGCGCCATCTACGGGCCGTGGCACGTCAACTGCCACACGCTCGTGGGCCTGGGCGAGAGCGATGCCCAGCTCATGGCGATCTTCGACCGCCTGCTCGACGAGCAGACGTTCTCCTACCTGTTCTGCTTCAACCCCGAGCCCGACTCGCGCATGGGCGACATGCCCAAGACGCCGGTGGAGCGCTGGCGGCGCATCCAGCTCGCGAAGTTCCTGCTCGAGGAGCGCGGCTTGGACCGTGGCGCCTTCGACTACGACGACGACGGGATGCTGGCGCGCATCCGCGCGCCACGCGAGCTCGTCGACGAGGTCGTCTCCGACGGCTACGCGTTCATGACCAACGGCTGCCCGAGCTCCGGCGGCGAGCCTGGCTGCACGCGGCCGATGGGCAGCTGGCGCCCGACCGAGGATCCGCGCGACTACCCGTGGCGCCCAACGGCCGAGGACGAGCGCGCGATCCGCGCGCAGCTGTGCCTCGACGAGCTCATCGAGCCCGGTCCCGGGCCCAGTCGTCCGCCCGAACTGTGCGCCCCGCCGGCGGCGGGACGCTTCCACCCATCAACGGAGGCCTGAGATGGACATCGTGGTACCCATGCAGCAGACCGTCGACCTCGTCGAGGAGCTCGAGCTCAACGACGCGGGCACCGACGTTGAGCGCGAGTACCTGAAGTTCGTTGCCAACGAGTGGGACGAGCAGGCGCTCGAGGAGGCGCTGTTGTTCAAGGAGGCGACGGGCGGGACGGTGACGGTCGTCGGCATCGACGAGACCGACGTCGACGGCACGCTGTACTCCGCGCTCGCCAAGGGCGCCGACCGCGCCGTCAAGCTCAGCGGCGACTTCGAGGAGGGCGTCTCCAGCCACCGCCGCGCGGCGATCCTCGCGGCCTGGCTGGGCGACCAGAGCTACGACCTCGTGCTCGTCGGCGTGCAGAGCCCGGAGGACCTCGACGGCCAGACCGGGGTGATTCTCGCCAACCTCCTCGACGTAGCGCACGTCTCCGTGGCGATCGGCGTCGAGCCGCACGACGGCGGCGTGAAGGTCAGCCAGGAGTTCGGCGGCGGGGTCGTGCACGAGCTCGCGCTGAGCGGCCGCGCCGTCGTCGGCATCCAGGCCGCCCGCCAGGCGCCGCGCTACGTCTCGATCTCGCGGGTGCGCGCCGCGATGCAGGAGGGCGGCCTGAACGAGACCGCCGCACCCGACGTCGACGCGGAAACCGGGACGACGGTCCGGCGGCTGTACGCGCCCGAATCGACGTCGCACGCCGAGATGCTGGAGGGCGACGCCGACGCCGTGGCCGCCCGAATCATGGAGATCGTCCGCGAGCGCGGCCTTGTCAAGGGAGGAAGCTGATCATGGGCAACGACATCTTCGTGCTCGTCGAGCACACGGCCGGTGCGGTCGACGACAGCACGCACGAGCTGCTGGGCAAGGCCGCCGAGCTCGCCGGCGAAAGCGGCGGGCGCACGGTCGCCTGCCTGCTGCACGCCGGGGCCGCGGATGCGACGAGCGGCCTGGCCGCCGACGCGGTGCTGTCGGTCGAGCACCCCGCGCTCGAGCACTTCCTGCCCGAGGCCTACGTCAAGGCGATGGCCTCGCTGCTGGCAGAGCACGAGCCGCGGCTGACGCTCGTCGCCAACACGACGGTCGGGATGGATGTCGCCGCCGGGCTGTCGGCGCGTGCCGCGGTGCCGCTCGTCGCCTACTGCACGGCGGTCGCGTTCGAAGGCGACGCCGTCGTGGCGACGAGCCAGGTCTTCGGGGGCAAGCTCAACGCCGAGGTCGTCGTCGACGGCGCGGCGATCTGCTCGGTCGTCGCCGGCTCGTTCGCCCCTGCGTCCGGCGGCTCGCCCGAGGTGACCGAGGCGAGCGTCTCGGGCCTCGACGACCTGACGACGACGTTCCTGCGCCGCGTCGAGCCCGAGGTCTCCGACGTCGACATCACCGCCGAGGAGATCCTCATCTCCGTCGGGCGCGGCATCGGCGGCGAGGAGAACATCGAGCTCGCGCAGGAGCTCGCCGACGCGCTCGGCGGCGTCGTCTCGGCCTCGCGCCCGGTCACCGACGGCGGCTGGCTGCCCAAGACGCGCCAGGTCGGAAAGTCGGGGCGCAAGGTCAAGCCCAAGCTCTACATCGCCTGCGGCATCTCGGGTGCGCCCGAGCATCTCGAGGGCATGGGCGACGCCGAGCTCATCATCGCGATCAACACCGACGAGAACGCGCCGATCTTCGACGTCGCGCACTTCGGCACGACGGAGGACCTCTTCGACGTGCTCCCGGCGCTCACCGAGCAGGTCGAGTCCGCGGTCGGCTGAGCATGAGCCCGGTCCTCTTCAGCCTCGCGCTCGTGATCGCGGCCGCGACGTTCGCGGCGATCATGGCGCCGCGCGTGCGCCTGCTGCTCGGGGCCGGGCCGGCACCGCGCTTCGATCAGCTCGGCGAGCGTCTGCGGCGGACGGCCGTCTATGCCTTCGGGCAGAAGAAGTTCCTCACGGGCGAGCAGCCCGCCGGCCTCATGCACGCCTTCATCTTCTGGGGCTTCATGATCCTGGGGCTGACGGTCGTGACGCTCTTCGCGCGCGGCTACAGCGAGCACTTCTACCTACCGCTGCTCGGGCCCGGCGACCTGCTCGGCGGTCCTTACACGCTCCTGCGCGACCTCATCCAGGTGACCGTCGTCGTCGCAGTGAGCTACGCGCTGTACCGGCGTTTGATCGCGCACACCCCACGGCTGTTCGGCTACCGTCCGGCCGAGGAGCGCCTGCACGGCGAGGCGCACTGGGAGGGGATCCTGATCCTCTTTCTGATCCTCGGGATCATGCTCGGCAGCCTGCTGCACGAGGGTGCGCGGCTCGTGGAGTTCGCCGGCGAGGCCAGCGTCGAGAAAGAGCGCGGCTGGGAGCCGATCTCGAACCTCTTCAGCCACCTCATCCCGGCCGGTAACGCCGCGACGATCGCCGAGGTCGGCTTCTGGATGCACAACCTCATCGTCCTGGCCTTCCTCAATCTCCTGCCGCTGTCGAAGCACTTTCACATCATCACGGCGATCCCGAACGTCTTCTTCGGCTCGCTGCGCCCACGCGGCGCGCTGAGCAAGACCGACCCCGGCGACCCGGATGCGTTCACCTGGAAGCAGGTGCTCGACATGTACAGCTGCACGGAGTGCGGCCGCTGCTCGGCGGCCTGCCCGGCGACGGCGAGCGGGACCGACCTGGCGCCGCGCCAGCTCATCCTCGACCTGCGCGACGTCGTCCTGGGTCGTACGGAGCGCACGGAGGACGGCAAGATCGTCAGCGACGACGTCCTGTGGGCCTGCACGACGTGCATGGCCTGCGTCGAGGCCTGCCCGGTCGGCATCGAGCACGTTCCGACGATCGTGCAGGGCCGGCGCAAGCTCGTCGATCAGGGGGCGATGGAGCCGATGCTCCAGGACACGCTGCAGAACTTCGCCCAGCAGGGCAACTCCTACGGCAAGTCCAGTCGCATGCGCGCGCGCTGGACGAAGGGCCTGGACTTCAAGATCCCCGACGCCCGCAAGGAACCGGTGAAGTACCTCTGGTTCGTCGGCGACTTCGCGTCCTTCGACGAGCGCTCCCAGGAGGCCTCGCGCCGCATAGCGCGGATCCTCCACGGCGCCGGGGTGAGCTTCGGGATGCTCTACGAGGGCGAGCGCAACGCCGGCAACGATGTCCGGCGCATCGGCGAGGAGGGCCTGTTCGAGCTGCTCGTCGAGCACAACATGGCGGCCTTCGCGGGGGCCGAGTTCAAGGCGATCTTCACGACCGACCCGCACTCGCTCAACACGCTGAAGAACGAGTACGGCGACTTCGGCGAGATGAAGCCCGTCTACCACTACACCGAGCTGCTCGTCGAGCTCATCGAGGACGGGACGATCCGCCTGCCCGAGCCCGTCGGCTCGCGGGTGACGTACCACGATCCGTGCTACCTAGCGCGATACAACCGCATCACCGACGCTCCGCGGCGGCTGCTGGAGGCCGTCGGGGCACAGCTCGTGGAGATGCCGCGCCACGGAACGAACACGTTCTGCTGCGGCGCAGGCGGCGGGCGGATCTGGATGGACGACTCCAAGCTCGTCGAGCGGCCCAGCGAGATGCGCGTCAAGGAGGCCGCCGCGCTCGGCGAGCTGGACTACTTCGTCGTGACGTGCCCGAAGGACCTCGCGATGTACTCCGACGCGGCGGCGACCGTCGGCGTCGACTTCGAGGTCATCGAGGTCACGGCTCTCGTCGAGCGCGCGATGGGCGCGGCGGAGCCCGGCGAGCTCGTCGCGGGGGCGACATGACCGCGCACCCGCTCGAGGAGCCGTCGGCCCCGCTGGCCCGCGGGCTGGCGGCGCGGCTGCGCGACGCTGTCGATGCGGCCGATCGCCTGGCGGCCTTCGCCCACGACACGCGCCCGGGCGAGCCCGTGCCCTCGCAGCTGAGCGACGGCGAGGAGCTGGCGACCGCACACGACATGGTCCTGCGCGTCCTGCGGGCGACCGGCGACGGGCTGAACTACCGCATCATCGCGGCGGCCTGCGCGAAGGGCAGCGAGGGCGCTCGGCTCGACGCTCTGGCAGGCGATCTCGGGCTCACCCGGATGGCGCTCGTCGAGCGCGTCCACGATCTCATCCAGCTCGGCCTCGTCGCGCGCGACCTGCCCGCCGACACCGTGCTCGCCACCCCTGCGGGGGAGGGCGCGCTGGCGCTCATCACGGGCCTGGAGGCCGACGTGGCGGCATGGCTGGGCAAGCGCAGGCGGCGGTGACCGCGTGTCCGTTCTGCTCCGAGCGAGGCGTCCGCACGGACGTGCACCGGCACATGGTCGAGGTGCACGCCGAGCAGATCGAGACGTGGACCGACGCCAAGACCGGCCGCATGCGCTATCGCATCGTCTGCCCGCGCTGCGGGGCCGACTACGAGCACCGGGTCAAGCCCCGCAGCAAGGATCCCGCGTTTCTGACGACGTTCGCCTCCGAGGTGCGGATGGTGGGCTTCGACATGCTTCTCAATCACATGACCGCCGAGCACGGCGAGGAGGGATGACGCCGACATGGCGACCGTGAATCAGTGCAACCTGCCCGACGATCTGTATTACTTCGTCGAGAAGCACGTCTGGGCGCGCCGCGAGGGCGAGCTGGTCGTCGTCGGTCTCACCGACGTGGCGCAGAACCTCGCGAAGTCGATCATCTCCGTGACGCTCAAGCGCACCGGCCGCAAGCTCGCCAGGGGCAAGAGCCTGGGCACCGTCGAGAGCGGGAAGTGGGTCGGTCCCGTGCCCGCGCCCGTCGCCGGGGAGATCGCCGAGGTCAACGAGGCGCTGGTATCCGATCCGGGCCTGCTCAATCGCGACCCTTATGGCGAGGGCTGGATTGCGAAGCTCGCGCCCGACGACTGGGACGGCGAGGCCGCCGACCTCGTGACCGGCCAGGAGGGCCTTGATGCCTACAAGGCGTTCATGGACGAGCAGGGCATCTCCTGCGCCGCGGCTGACGACGCCGGCGACCCGGGCGCGCCCGGCGGCGGGTAGCCGCCGTGCAAGTCCACCGCGGATGCGCGATCCCGGAGGAGTACCTCTTCGACGTCGAGCTCAACACGTGGATCCGGCTCGAGGACGACGGCAGTGCGCTGCTGGGGATGACCGACATGGCCCAGACGATGTGCGGCAAGATCGTCTCGATCAGCTTCAAGCCGATCGGCCGCGCGGTCGGGCGCGGCAAGACGCTCGCCGTCATCGAGAGCGCGAAGTGGGTGGGCCCCTTCCGCACGCCGCTGAGCGGACAGGTGAAGGCCACCAACGAGGCGGCCTTCGCCGCCGACGGGCTGATCGCCAACCGCGACCCCTACGGCGACGGCTGGCTCGTACGCATCGAGCCCGAGCAGCTCGAGGCCGAGCGCGGGCACCTGCTCGACGGGGTCGCGGCGTTTCCCCTGTTTCAGGAGATCATCGAGCGCGACGAGATCACGTGCATGCGCTGCGCGGACTAGCGCTCCTCACGCGCGACGCGCTCGTCGAGCAGCGCGTCGCGAGGGCCGCCGGACGGCTGGCCCTCGAGGTGCTGAAGGTCCGCGCCGCCATCGAGGACGCGCCCCAGCAGGCGCCCGCCGGGCTGCTCGTCGAACTCGAGCTCGACGGTGCGGTCGACGCGATCGGCCGCTGGCGCGAAGCGCACGGCGAGCTCATCATCGTCGGCTTTCTGCGCACGCCCGAGGCGGGGCTGTGGAGCGAGGCCGAGCAGGCGGGCGCGGACCTCGTCACGACGCGCGGCAACGCCGACCGCGAGTTCGCGCGGCTCGTCGCCGACCACCTCTCCGGCGCGCGCCGCGGGCGCCGCATCCGGCTGGCCTCCGAGCAGGAGTTCGCGGGCCGCCTGGGCTTCGTCGGACGCATCGAGGAGACGCCCGCCGGACCGATCTCGATCTACCACATCGATCACCGCCTGCACGCCGTCCTCGACGCCTGCCCGCACGCCGGCGCGTCGCTGAGCGAGGGCGAGCTCGACGGCGACGTCGTGACCTGCCCGCGGCACGGCAGCCAGTTCCGCGTGACCGACGGCGAGCGCGTCCGCGGCCCGGCCGACACGCCGCTGCCCTGCTTTCGCGTCCTCGTCGAGGCCGGCGAGGTCTTCATCGAGCTCGACGCGCCGCGATGACCCGCGTGCTCGTCATCGGCGCGGGGCCCGGCGGCCTGACGGCCGCGACGCGCCTGCGCGAGCGCGGGCCGGACGAGCTCGAGGTCGTCCTCGTCACGCGCGACGCGACCGCGACGCACCTCGCGGGCACCATCGCCGCGGCGCTCGGCGAGCGCCCGGCGCAGGACTTCGTCTGCGCCGTGGCCGTCGACGGGATCGACTGCCGGGCGGGCGAGGTGAGCGCGGTCGACGGGACCGGCGCGACGGTCGACGGCGCGCGCCTGGAGGCCGATGCGGTCATCGCCGCGCCGGGCCTGGAGCTCGCGGCCGTGCCGCCCTGGACGCGGGCGCACGCCGGCTGGGACCCGCCGGCGGCGGCCGCCGCCGCCGTCGCGCTCGACGCCGTGCCCGGCGGAGCGCTCGTCATCGCGGTCTGCGGGCAACCGCACCGCTGCCCGCCCGCGCCGTACTCGCTCGCGATGGCGCTCGCCGACCGCCACCGCCGCAGCGGGCGCTTCACGAAGGTGTGCCTCGTCTCGCCCGAGCCGTTTCCGCTCATGGCGCTCGGCGGCGAGGCGCCGGCCTTCGTGCTCGACGGCTGCGCGGGCGCGGGCGTCGAGTTCGCGGCGCGCTTCGAGGTCGATCTCGACGCCAGCGAGGACGGGCTGCTGCGCGCGCGTGACGGCCGCGAGATGGAGTACGAGCTGGCCTTTCTCGTTCCGCCGCACCGGCGCTCGAGCGCGATGGCGGCGCTCGACGGCGACGGCCCGCTCGTCGCCGTCGACGACCGCGGGGAGAGCTCCGCGCCCGGGCTGTTCGTCGTCGGCGACGCCGCCGACTCGGGGCTGCCGCGGGCGGCGGGCGTCGCCGAAGCGCAGGGCGCGACGGCCGCCGACGCCGTCCTCGCGCGCCTCGGGCTCGCCGCGCCGTGCCCGCCCCACGCGGCCACGCCGAGCTGCTACGTCCGGCTCGCAGGCGGCGGCGTGAGCCGCATCCGCGTCACCTACCCGTCCGGCCCGCCTCCGCACGGCGAGCCGCATGTCGTGATCGACGGCCCGAGCCCGGACCTCGCCCACGGGGCGGAGGGCGAGCGCCGCCGTTTCCTGCGCCTGGCAGGATGTGCGTGATGGTCACCGAGGAGAAGATCTGGGAAGCGCTACAGGCCGTGATCGACCCCGAGCTCGGTCTGAGCTTCGTCGAGCTCGGGCTCGTCTACGAGGTCAACATCGAGGAGCCCGATGTGCACGTCGTCTTCACGCTCACGACGCCGGCCTGCGGCATCGGGCCCGCCGTCGCCGAGGAGATCGACGAGATCGTCGGCTCGATGGACGGCGTGCGCAGCGTCTTTCCGCGCATGACGTTCGAGCCGGCGTGGACCTCCGAGAAGATGTCAGAGGACGCGAAATTCGCCCTCGGGATGTGAGGGGGCCGCGCGCCGCGGGTCGCCTGTCGTCGCCGGCCGACGTCGGCGACGATCCCGATGCCCGCTTCACGCTTGCCAACGAGCGCACGTTCCTCGCCTGGATCCGCACCGCCCTGGCGCTCATGGTCACCGGTCTGGCGGTCGCGGAGTTCTTCGACTCGCGCTCGCAGGGGACGCGCCTGGCGATCGCGCTGCCGCTGATCGCCCTCGCGGCGGTCGTCGCACTCAACGCCTTCGGGGCCTGGGCGGCCAAGGAACGCGCGCTGCGCGTCGGCGAGTCGCTGCCCACGTCGGCCCTCCCGCGGCTGATCGGCATGTCGATCGGGGTCATCGCCGTCGTGGCGGGCGTGCTGACGGTCGTCGATCCGTGACCGCCGAGGACAGCGGGCTCGCCGCCGAGCGCACGACGCTTTCCTGGTCGCGGACGGCGCTCAGCCTGCTCGGCGTCGCCGCGCTCACGCTGCGCTTCGCGCGGCGCGAGACGTCGGTGCTCGGGGAGGCCATCGCCATCGGCGCCCTGCTGACCGCGGCCGGCGCCTGGCAGCAGGGCCGCCGCCAGGCGCGGCTCGGTCGGGCGCTGCCGGCGACCGGCGCGCTGCGGGCGCTCGCGCTCGCCGTCGTCGTCACCGCCGTCGGAGCGGCGGTGACGGTGCTCCTGGCGCTCAGCTGAGCGCCGCTCGCGTCAGCCGTGGACCATCGGCAGCGTGAAGCCGCCCGCGGCCGGGGCCTCGGCCATCGGCAACGGAACCGGGGCCTGCGGGCGCAGGCGGTCGATGCGCTCGGCGATCGCGATGACGGCCGCGGCCGCCGGGTCGTCGGGGTGCTCGAGCACGAGCGGGGTTCCGGCGTCGGCGTGCTCGCGCAGCGCAATCGTGATCGGCACCTTGCCCAGCAGCGGGACGTCGAGCTCCTCGGCGAGCTCTTCGCCGCCGCCCTCACCGAAGATCGCGTGGTGGCGGCCGGTGTCGTCGACGTAGCCCGACATGTTCTCGATGACCCCAACGACCTCGTGGTCGAGCTTGACGGCCATCCGTGCGGCACGCCGGGCGACCTTCTGCGCGGCGGGCTGCGGCGTCGTGACGATGACGAAGCGCGCCTGCGGGAGGAACTCGGCGAGCGACATCGCGACGTCGCCGGTGCCGGGGGGCAGATCGACGACGAGGTAGTCCAGCTCGCCCCAGTCGACGTCGGAGAGGAACTGCTCGATCGCCTTGTGGAGCATCGGCCCGCGCCAGACGACCGCCGAGTCCTCCTCTACGAAGAAGCCGATCGACATGACCTTGATCGTCCCGTGTGCGAGCGGCGGCACGATGCGCCGCTCGGAGGAGACGAGCGGACGCTCGTTGACGCCGAACATCCGCGGGATCGAGTACCCCCAGACGTCGGCGTCGAGGACGCCGACATGCTTGCCCTGGCGCCAGAGCGCCGCGGCGAGGTTCGCGCTCAGCGTCGACTTGCCGACGCCGCCCTTGCCCGAGGCGACGCACAGCACGGTGCCCACGCGCGCCAGCGCGCCCTCGGGCAGCCCCGGCCGGCCGAGGCGCTGCTGTAGCTCGCCCTTCTCGCGGTCGGAGAGGACGTCGAAGTCGACCTCGACGGCCGTGATGCCGTCCAGCGCCATCGCCGCCGCGGTGACCGACTGCTCGAAGTGCGAGCGGATCGGGCAGCCTGGCGTCGTCAGCGAGACCGTGACGAAGGCCTGCCCGTCGGCGGCGATGTCGATGCGTCGCACCATGCCGAGGTCGACGATCGACCGGCGCAACTCGGGGTCCATCACCGGTCGCAGCGCCTCGAGCACCGCGTCGCGCGTGGGCAGGGCCATCAGCATGCACCTCTCGTCGTGGGTTGCGGCGCATCCATCTCGGGCTGGCGCTCGCGCGCCGGGGGAACGCCCTGGGAGGCGAGCAGGAGGCTCAGGACGTTCTCCCAGTTGCGGCGGATCTTGTCGCCCATCTCGCAGTTGTCGCCGCGGTGCGTGCGCGCCAGCTCGGCGGTCTCGTGATCGCCGGCCCGCTCGGCGACCTTCTCGAGCAGGTGGTACGTCGCGATCTCGAGGTGCTCGAAGACGTACGCGTCACGGGCGTTGGCGCCGTGGTTCTGGCCGCCGCGGCGGCCGAGCAGGACGCGGGCCCGCGCGGCGAGGCGCATCCCCAGTTCGGCGCCCCGCGCGGGGCGGGCGCCGAGCGCGACGAGCCGCGCTCGCACCTCGCGCTCGTGGCGCTCGGTCTCCTGACGGTGCTGCTCGAAGGCGTGGAGCATCTTGTCGAGCAGGTCGGCGACCTCGGGCAGCGTGCGCTCGCTGCGCACGGCGCGCAGCATCCCGTCGAACATCTGCAGCGCGCCGACCTGCAGCGCATGGGCATGGCGCAGCTGCTCGACGACCATCGGGCGCAGCGCCGCGTCGGTGGCCGCCGTCTCGGCGGCGGTCACGGGCGGCGCGGTGGGGGCGGCGACGGCCATCAGCCTGCCCCGACCTTCACCGCATCGTCGGCGCGCTCGATCGGATTGCCCGCGCGCCCCCAGGCCGGCACGCCGCCGTCGGTGACGTGGATGACGTCCTCGGCGCCGTAGCGCGCGATGAGGCTCGCGGCGACCGCGGCGCGCTGACCGGATCCGCAGACGACGGCGATCGGCTTGGCGGGATCGAGGCCGTCGGGAAGCGACACGACGTCGTGGTAGGGCGTGTGGACCGAGCCGGGAATGTGGCCGGCGTCCCATTCGCCCTGATCGCGCACGTCGAGAATCTGCAGGTCGGGATCGGTGCTGCGCGACGGCAGCTCGCCGATCGGCATGCGCTCGATCGCGGCAACGGGGCGGCGCTCCTCGCGCCAGCTCGTCATGCCGCCGTGCAGGAAGCCGCCGATCTTGCGAATGCCGACGGCAACGGCGAGCTTCGCCGCGTCGCGCGCGTCGTCGTCGTCGCGGCCGATGAGGACGATCTCCTGCTCGCGATCGGCGATCCAGGCGAGTTTGGAGCCAAAGCCCGCGTTCAGCATCGTGATACAGACCGCGCCGGGGACGTGCGCGTCGTCGAACTGCTGGTCGGTACGTACGTCGACGAGCAGTGCGCCCTCCTCGCGCTTGAGCTCGACCTGGCGCGGGGTCAGCGGCATGACCTCGACACCGGCGGTCAGAAGCGGGCCGCGGTTGAGCGCGACGATCGCCTTGAAGTTCGGCGGCTGCGGGCCAAGCTTCGCGATCGAGCGCTCGACGAAGCGCTCCTCGTCGGTCTCGGTCAGCAGATCGTTGTGCTCGCGTTCGTAGCCGATCGTCGAGGAGACCTTCATGTCCATGCCCGGGCCGCCGCACATCGACCCGCCGAGGTGGCCGGGCCAGACCTCGCAGGACGCGGGCAGCGTCAAAAGCTGGTCGTGCAGGCTGTGGAAGATCCCGCGCGCCCCCTCGGCCTTGTCGACGGCGAGATCGGGCCGGGCAACGTCGCCGACGAACAGCGTGTCACCGCTGAGGACGGCCCAGGGCTCGTCGCCGCGGGCGCGGTCGATCAGCGCGAAGGCCGTGTGCTCGGGCCGGTGGCCGGGCGTGTGCAGCGCGCGCACGACGAGCTCGCCGAGCTCGAGCTCGTAGCCGTCGTCGAACGGCTCGTGGTCGTAGTCGGGCTCGGCCAGACGATGGATGTGGATCGTCGCCCCGGTGGCGGCGGCGAGACGCCCGTGACCGGAGACGTGATCGGCGTGGTTGTGCGTCTCGAGGATGTGCTCGATGCGCACGTTCATGTAGCGCGCCAGCTCGAGGTACTCGTCGATCTCGAAGCGCGGATCGACGACGGCGGCGATTCCCGCCTTGCTGTCGCCGATGAGGTATGAGGCACACCCCAGGTCGTCATGGGTGATCTGTCGGAAAATCATGCTGCTGCCTCCTCGGATTGGGGGTCGAGGAGTGCGCCGAGTTCGCGATGACGTTCCGCGAGCCCGCCGCACACCTCCTCGCACAAGCGGAACACGCTTGGGTCGTCGATGCGGTACATGACCTTCGTCCCGGACTTGCGACGCCCGACGATCCCGGCGCGGTGAAGCACGTTCAGGTGGCGCGACACGTTCGCGTGCGACGCGCCCAGCACGTGGGCGATCTCCAGGACAGACGCCTCCTCGCGCTCACGCAGGTGGTCGAGCATCTTGATGCGCATCGGTTCAGCCAGTACGGCGAAGCGATGGGCGATGAGCTCGACGATGGCGTCGGGCAGTGGATGGCTCACGGGAAGGGTCACGTTTCTGACTATACAAGCGCACAATTGAGAATGCAAGCCAAGGTTGAGGGTGTCGTGTTTGCCGCTACCCTGCTGCGGCTCGCCAGTGCCACGCTGTCTCGGCCTGAGCTTGGGTAGCTGTCCCCAGGCCCATGGTAGATGCCGAGACGCCGGCCTCAACCGACCGGCGCGTGCTCAGCTTCTGAGCCGCGACCCGCTCGAGCGGGCGGCCTCTTCCCGGTGCTGCTGGGGTCGAGGTGTCCGTAGACGGTGCTGCGAGGAACGCTGAAAATGTCTGCGATCTGCTGGACGGTGCGCGCGTCCACGAGCTGTTCGCCGGAAGCGGCTCGCCCGCGCCTGCCCCGGGCATCGACGATGCGACCTGGCCTCGACCGGGCTACAACGACGAACGCGCGCTCGCGACCAAGCGCACCCGCCGGGGTGCGAGTGGCACGAGCACGCGCTTGGCGTACTCCGCCCCGCCGCTCAGCATCAAGGCGCGCAGGGGACCCCACGACAACCCGTACTGTCGGCGCAGCTCGGCAGGCAGCAGGCCGACGGTGATGAAGTTCACGAGCTCGAGCACCGGCCGGCGCGTGAGCGGGACGGGCGGCTGCAGGACGATCTTCAGCGCGAGTTGGCGGGCGGCGTCCGTGACGTGGAGGTCGGATCCCTGGAGCATGTCTCGCAGGTAATGATCGAATTCGCCAATATCGGCCGGCATCTCGCTGTCGTTCAAACCGAAGAGCGCGCCGATGACGCGATAATCCTGCCAGTAGGCGTTGCGCTCCTCGGTCGAAAGCGACCCGATGCAGCGCTTGTAGACGACGAGCGCGGAGTCAACGAGCGTCGCCAGCACCCACAGCAGCAGCTCGGGATCGTCCGCGGCGAACGGCGTGCCGGCGGGGAAGCGGCCGGCTGGCTTCTCCAATCGTCCGCGTACGCGCTTGTGAATTGCCCGAACGCGCTGTGTCGCACGATCGGCGTCGGCGCGCGAGCCGAAGGCGATCGTGTCCATGACCTCGGCGGTGCGGCGCAGGCGCTCGTACGGCTCGTCGAGCGCCCCGGTATGGGCGAAGAAGCCCTCGAAGGCGACCGGGTGCGCGGCTTGCATGAGCAGTGCGCGGGGGCCGGAGAACGCCACGGCCACCTCGCGGTGCAGGCGACGCAGCGTGGAAGTGTCGTCGAAGTAGCCTTCCATCGCTTGAGCATATAACGAAATATGGCGCATATCGGCCCTCCTCCGATCCGATGCGGCGTCGCGCCGATTCGCCGGACGTCGAACCAACCGGGAGACCGACGCTGACGTGTGTCCATCGATGGCGAGCACTGATGCTGAGCTGATCCGGCGCTGGACTCCCGTCGCGGGGAGCGGGCGGCCCGGGCGCTGTATCGCGTCTAAGGGAACGGGGACCCGCACGTGCTCACCAGGCGTCCTGGCATTCAGCCGACAGGAGTGCCTCAGAAGGGGCGGGCTCTGATGCAGCGGAACGCGCGTGGTGCGGGAGGCGACGGCGACCGTCGCGGCGCTCACGCCGTCGTGTTCAGTGGCGTGGCGCTCTCGATCGGTCTCGGTGGTTGCGCGCGGGCGGGCATGTCGAAGGCGACCCACGCGCCCGACAGGGCGGTCAGTGCGGCGATGACGGCGATCGCGCCGCCGAATCCCAGGGCGTCGGCGACAAGGCCGGCGATGAGCGCGCCGGCGACGTAGCCCATGTCACGCCAGAAGCGGTAGACGCCGACCATCGATGCGCGGGCCACCGGGGTGACGGCGTCGGAGATGGCGGCTATCAGCGTGGGGTACACGAGCGCTGTTCCGGCGCCGAGGAGCACGGCGGCGACGGCGGCGATCGCGATGTCGCCGGCGGATGCGGCGAGCACGGCGAGCGCGGCGGATTGCACGAGCATCCCGGCGACGATCAGCGGTTTGCGTCCGATGCGGTCTGACCAGTGCCCGGTCGCGATCTGTCCGACGCCCCAGACGGCGGGGTACAGGCCCGCGATGAGGCCGATCGCTGCGGGGCTGGCGCCGTGGGCGGCGAGAAACAGCGGGACCAGTCCCCAGGCCAGCGCGTCGTTGAGGTTGTTGACCAGGCCCGCCTGGGAAGCGGAGCGCAGCGCCGGCGCGCGCCATGTCGCCTCTGCAAACGCCTCGCGCATCGGCGGTGCGACGGCCTGTCGGCCTGATGCGTGGACGGATTGCTCGAGCGCGACGTGCGCCGCGGTGTCGCGTACGAACGCGACCGACACGATCAGTGCGAGCAGCGCGATCGCGGCGCCGGAAACGACGACGACGTCGCGGGCGGCGAACTCGGACGCCAGCCATCCGCTCGCTGCGGCGGCAATTGCGACGCCGCCGTAGCCGGCGGCCTCGTTGAGTCCGAGCGCGAGGCCGCGGCGTTTGGGTCCGACGAGGTCGATCTTCATGACGACCGTCATCGACCAGGCGAGGCCCTGGTTGACGCCGAGCAGGACGTTGGCGGCGACGATCCAGCCCCAACTGGGAGCGGCGGCGATCAGCAACGGCACCGGGAGGGCGATCGCCCAGCCGGCGATCAGCAGGCGCCGGCGCCCCATGCGCGTCGCGAACGCGCCCGCGCCGAGGTTGGTGAACGACTTCGCGAGGCCGAAGGCGACGATGAACGACAGGACCGCCGTGCTGGAGGACAGCCCGAAGTCCTCGCGGCCGATGAGCGGCATCGTCGAGCGCTCGAGTCCGACCATCGCGCCGACGAATGCGTTGACGGCGACCAGCAGGCTGAACTGCGCGGCATTCTCGCGCAGCCCGAGGCGGACGTCGGTGCTCGTCACGCGACGGCGCTGATCGGCCGGCCGCTGCGGTTGGCGGCGACGATCGCGGCCTGCTGCTCGGGCGCGGGCGGGATGTCGCGGGTGAGCGCTGCGACGAACGCGTCCTCAGAGCCGAACTGCAGGGCGGTGTTGTGGCGGCGTTCGAAGCCGATCGTCGAGATCGGGTTCGCCGACAGCCCGCGACCGCAGACCGACCCGGAGTAGTGCACGGGAAACAGCGCGAGGTGATCGGGCAGCGCCAGGAGCCGCTCGGTCAGCGAGCGATACAGCGCGCGCGCCATCTCGTCAACCGTGTGCTCGCCGTGGGTGCAGGTCAGGACGCCCGGCGTCACCGACCAGCAGCGCGTGGCCGCTGAGCACGAGCCACGGCTCCTCTCCGCGGGTGTGGTCGGTGACCAGGTAGGCGTGGTGCGCGAGCGCGTGACCGGGGGTGGCGATCGCCTCAAGCTCGGTGCTACCCAGCTGCACGACCTCGCCGTCGGCGAGCGCGTGGTAGTCGAACTCGACGCCGGCGCCCTGCGGCAGGTACGCCGTCGCGCCCGTCTGCGCGACGAGCGCGGGTAGGCCCGAGACATGGTCGGCCTGCAGGTGCGTCTCGATCACGACCACGATCTCCGCGCCCTGCGCCTCGGCCAGGGCGACGTACTCCTCGACGAGATCGACGTGCGGGTCCACGACGGCGAACGCGCTGTGCGCCTTGCATCCCAGCGGGTAGGACGCGCACGCGATCTCGTTCGTTCAGCAGCTGTCGGAAGTACACGCCGGCCTCCGAGGGTTGAGCTCACGCTTGACAAGTTATCAAGTGATCTATTGAATAACACCGGTGATGGACGAGCACCGTCAGCGCAAGGACGCGCTGTTCGATGCGATCGCGCTGATGGGCAAGGCGTTCGCCAGCCCGCGCCGGCTGGAGCTGCTGGACCTGCTCGCCCAGGCACCGCGGACCGTCGACGAGCTCGCCCGCTCCAGCGATCAGTCGACGGCGAACACCTCCCAGCATCTACAGGCGCTGCACGCCGCCGGCATGGTCTCGCGAACGCGCGAGGGAACCAGCGTGCGCTATAGGCTGGCCGGAGACGAAGCGCTTTCGCTGTGGCTGGCGTTACGAGACGCGTCGGCCAGCCGCCTCGCCGAGGTCGCGCGGGCGGCGCGCGTCCACCTCGGCGAGGACGTCGACGCGATCGGGCGCGACGAGCTGATCGCCCGCCTACGCGGCGGCGACGTCGTGCTTGTTGACGTCCGCCCCCCCGAGGAATTCAACGCAGGCCACATCAAGGGAGCCCGATCGATCCCGCTCGCCGAACTTGAGTACCGCCTGGCCGAACTGCCCCCCGACCGCGAGATCGTGGCGTACTGCCGCGGCCCATTCTGCGCCTACGCGCACGACGCCGTCCGCCAGCTGCAGGCCCACGGTCGCGCAGCACGACGCCTGCGCGAAGGCTGGCCCGAGTGGCAGCTCACGCAGCGCACACCCAAGACGACGCACACGAAGCACCGGGCCGCATGAGTGCAACCGGGACCGCACCCAGCGATCCGTCAGGTAGTGGCCGGTCTCGCTTTGGACAACTACACAGTGGTGCTACGGTAGCTTGTGTGCACGAGTCCGAGTCAACGCCTCACCCGTTGCCTGACGATCTGGTCGAGCTGATCGCTCGTCGTTTTCGCGTGCTCGGTGAGCCGATGCGGATCAAGCTGCTCGACCAGTTGCGCCACCGGCCGGCGACGGTCGGGCAGCTTCAGGCCGCGACCTCGTCGTCGCAGCAGAACGTCTCCAAGCATCTCGGTGTCCTGCACGACGCCGGGGTGCTGCGGCGCCGCAAGGACGGCACCTTCGTACGCTACGAGATCACCGACCCGGCCGTTTTCGAGCTCTGTGACCAGGTGTGCGGCGGCCTGCGCCGCCAGCTGATCGAACTTGACCAGATCCTGCACCCGCAGACGGCGCCATGAGCACGCTTGCCGATCGGCCCCCTGGGCCGCCACACCGCCGCGCCGCGCAGCAGGCTCGCAACGGTTGAGCGATGCTTGTCCATGTGCGTGAACCCGATGAGCGGCTCGCCGCGCGGCGCCGGTTCGGCCGACCTTGACGTCAACTTCGACGCCCTCAACACCATCGCCGAGGCGCAGGCGGACGCAAGCGCCCTCGCGCAGCGTTCCTGCCGCCGATGGGCGGCACGGGCTCGGCACCCTACCCGGTCGCGTCCTCTCT
>Ga0136633_1000179_pt1 | contig 47935 bp, 48 predicted proteins | sample AntDrymeUQ832206_2_FD_105494 | JGI IMG/M metagenome (GOLD analysis project Ga0136633, IMG submission 105494) | Polar desert sand microbial communities from Dry Valleys, Antarctica - metaG UQ83 (22.06) | ecosystem: Environmental > Terrestrial > Soil > Desert | place: Antarctica: Dry Valley... | reverse complement strand
TACTGGTCGTGAACAGAAGCGGCATCCCCGAGGTCCTTGATGATCTCGAGCGAGCGCCCGAGGGAGAGCACCTCTGCTTCGGGAATGTCCTCGACGAAGTCCGCGAGCAGCTTGAGGTCGCCGTCGTAGTCGAACGAGACCCGAAACGCGTAGGGCGTCTCCTCCTCGACCTCCTGGACGTGGGCGCCGAGCGCCGCGAGCCGCGTCTCGACCTCGGTGCGATGCCGGCGAAGCCGCTCCTCGAAGTCGAAGTCGCGCGGCGTGTTCGCGTCCGCGAGCTTGTAGCGCATGACGAGGGAGTTGCCGTTGTCGCCGTTCTCCGCGCCGTAGAGCGCGTAGCCCGTCGAGTCCGGACCGCGATGCTTCATCGACTGAAGCATCCGCGTCATCTCGTCACCGATCGGGTGCTGCGAACCGTCTCGGTAGATGATCCCCGCTATTCCGCACATGGTTCGGCGCTCCGCCCTTCCGCTAGGGCAGCACGTCGAGGTACTCGGAGACGTCCCAGTCGGTGACCGTCGCGCAGTGGCGCTCCCACTCGTCGCGCTTGTAGTGCATGAAGACACGGTACATCTCGTCGGGAAGCGCCTTCTTCACGACGTCGTCCGCCTCGAGCGCGTCGAGCGCGTCGCCGAACGTCATCGGGATGCGCTTGACGTCCTTGCCCGCCTCCATCGCCTCGTAGATGTTCCGCTCCTCGGGCTCGCCGGGGTCGAGCTTCCGGTCGATGCCGTCCCGCATGGCTGCGATCAAGGCCGCCATGGAGAGGTACGGGTTCACGGCCGAGTCGACGGACCGGTACTCGAACCGGCCGGGAGCCGAGACGCGGAGCGCGGTGGTTCGGTTCTGGTAGCCCCAGTCGGCGAAAACAGGCGCCCAGAAGCCGGTGTCCCACAGCCGGCGGTACGAGTTCACGGTCGAAGCTGTGACGGCGGTGAGTGCAGCGAGGTGCTCGAGGATGCCGCCGATCGCATGGAGGCCGAGCTGGCTCGGCCTCTGCGGGTCGTCCCCGTCCGGCATGAACGCGTTCGTGTCGCCCTCCCACAGCGAGATGTTGTGGTGGCAGCCGTTCGCGGACACACCCATGAAGGGCTTCGGCATGAAGCAGGGGAACGCGCCGAGCTCGCGGCCGACCGCTTTGCAGATCTGGCGGAAGGTCGAGAGGTTGTCCGCGGTCGTCTCGGCCCGGTCGAAGCCGAAGTTCAGCTCGATCTGGCCGGGCGCGTCTTCGTGGTCGCCCTGGATCATGTCGAGCCCGAGCGCCTGCCCGTACTCGACGACCTTATGGATGATGGGCTGGAGCTCCGAGAACTGGTCGATGTGGTAGCAGTAGGGCTTCGTCATGCCCTCGACCGAGGGCGTGCCATCCTCGGAAAGCTTGAGCCACATCATCTCGGGCTCGGTGCCCGCGCGTAGATGAAGCCCAGTCGCCTTCTCGAAGTCCGCCTGCATGCGCTTGAGGTTGCCGCGGCAGTCCGAGGTCAGGAACGCACCGCCGTTCTTTCGCTCCTCGCGGTTGCGGAAGCAGATGCACCAGACGCGTGCGACTCGGGTGTCCCACGGGAGCACCTGGAACGTCTCGGGCTCGGGGATGCCAACGAGCTCGGCGGCCTCAGGCCCGTAGCCGATGTAGTTCCCGTGCCGGTCGGTGAAGAGGTTCGCCGTCGCCCCGTAGACGAGCTGGAAGCCCTTTGCCGCGATCGCCTCCCAGTGCTTCGCCGGGACGCCCTTGCCCATGATGCGGCCGGTGACGGAGGGGAACTGGTAGTAGACGTACTGGATCCCCTCGGAGTCGATCCGTTCGCGAACCTGCTTGACGAGATCGGCACGGCCGTCAGCCTCGACGAAGCGCTCCAGGTCGGTCGCCACTCTGTCCTCCTTATCTCCCGCTCGCACGAGCCTCTCGTGCGCGGAGCCTAAAGCGCGCACGCGGCCAGTGCATGACTAGCCTTCGGTCGATGCACGATCCGAAATCGGAGTTTCTGACGCCGGATCAGCGCACCGCGCTCGAAGCCGAGCTCGCGGAGCTCGAGGGGCCGCGGCGGAAGGAGACCGTCGATGCGATCAAGCGCGCGCGCGAGTTCGGCGACCTCTCGGAGAATTTCGAGTACCACGCGGCGAAGAACGAGCAAGGGCTGCTCGAGCGGCGCATCGCGCTGCTGAAGGAGCGCCTACATCACGCGGTGACCGTCGAGAATTCGAGCGACGAGCACGTCGGCGTGGGCTCCATCGTCGACGTCGAGGACGAGGACGGGGAGAAATTGGAGGTCGAGATCTCCGCCGTGGGCGGCGTCGCGCCGGACTCCCCGCTCGGACAGGCGCTCATGGGCGCAGGCGTTGGCGACGTCGTCGACGTCCAGGCACCCCGAGGAGCCTGGAAGGCTCGCGTCATCGCGATCCGACGCACCTAGGACAATCGGCGCGTGCCGACGCTCGTGGAGCTTCAGGCGCGGGAGGAGGAGCGCTTCACGGAGACCCATCCGCGGTCCCGGCAGCTCGCCGAGCGGGCGCACGAGACGCTCTTCGAAGGCGTACCGATGCCTTGGATGCGCAAGTGGCCGGGCGCCTTCCCCGTCTTCGTGCAGGAAGCGCAGGGTGCGCACTTCGTCGACGCGGACGGGATCGAGTACGTCGACTTCTGCCTTGGAGACACGGGTGCGATGAGCGGGCACGCGCCCGAGCCGACCTTGCGCGCGATCGCCGAGCAAGCTGCCCGCGGGCTCACGTCGATGCTCCCGAACGAGGATGCGATCTGGGTGTCCGAGGAGCTCGAGCGGCGCTTCGGCCTGCCGTCGTGGCAGTTTGCGCTGACCGCGACCGATGCGAACCGCTTCTCCGTCCGGCTCGCGCGTCATGTAACTGATCGTCACAAGGTGCTCGTCTTCAACTGGTGCTACCACGGCACGGTCGACGAGACCTTTGCGACGCTTCGTGATGGCGCGGTCGTCGCCCGCGACGGCAATGTCGGGCCGCCGGTCAGCCTGGCGGAGACGACGCGCGTCGTCGAGTTCAACGACGTGGACGGGCTTGAGCGCGAGCTCGCGCACGGCGACGTCGCGCTCGTCCTCACCGAGCCCGCGCTGACGAACATCGGGATCGTCCACGCCGAGCCTGGCTTTCACGAAGCGCTGCGCGAGCTCACTCGGGAGCACGGAGCGCTGCTTGCGATCGACGAGACGCACACCATCTGCTGCGGGCCGGGCGGCTTCACCGCCGCGCACGGACTCGAGCCGGACATTCTCACGATCGGCAAGCCGATCGGGGGCGGAATTCCGGCCGCGGCCTATGGCTTCCGCGGCGAGCTTGCCGAGCGACTCGCCGGGACGATCGAGCTCGAGGACGTCGACGTCGGCGGCATCGGCGGCACTCTGGCCGCAAACGCGCTCTCGTTCGCGGCGATGCGCGCGACGCTCTCTGAGGTCCTGACGGAGGAGGCGTTCGGGCGGATGATCCCACTCGCCGAGCGCTGGACCGCCGGCGTCGACGCGGCGATCGAGGAAACCGGGCTGCCGTGGCACGTGACCCGCCTTGGCTGCCGTGCGGAGTACCTTTTCGGTCCGGATCCGCCGCGAACCGGTGCCGAGGCGCACGCGGCCAGCGACTTCGCGCTCGAGCGCTATCTCCACCTGTTTGCGCTCAACCGCGGGATCCTGCTGACCCCGTTCCACAACATGGCGCTCATGTCGCCCGCGACGACCGAGGCCGATGTCGACCGGCACACGAAGGTCTTCCGGGAAGCAGTTGTCGAGCTCGCAGGGTCAGGAGTTAGAGGTCAGGGCTCCGACGTCTGAGCCCTCGCGGGGCGAACGCCGCGCGTAGCTGACAAACGAAAACGGGATGCCGTCCTCGGAGACCTTCGAGACCCGCTCCACCTCCCGGAACGCGTCGCGATTCCACTCCGGGAAGAACGTGTCGCCCTCGACTTCCACACCTATCTCCGTCAGCACCAGCTCGTCGGTGACCGGAAGCGCGGCGGCATAGAGCTGCGCGCCACCGATCACATACACCTGAGCTGCGCCGTCGAGCAGCTCGAGCGCGTCCTCGAGCGAGCCCGCGCGCTCAGCGCCGGCCGCATGCCACTCGGTGCTGCGCGTGACGACGACGTTTCGTCTCCCGGGAAGGGGCCGGAAACGATCCGGGAGCGAGTCCCACGTCCGCCGTCCCATGACGACCGGATGGCCCATCGTGATGTCGCGGAACTGTCGCATGTCCTCCGGGATCCGCCAGGGGATGTCGCCGTCGCGGCCGATCACGCCATTGCGTGCCACCGCTGCGACGAGCGAGATTCTCAAATGGCGCAGGCCCTAAACGGCGACTGGCGCTCGGATCGCCGGGTGATGCTCGTAGCCGACGACCTCGAAGTCCTCGAACTCATACTCGAAGATCGACTCAGGCCGGCGGCGAAGGTGGAGTGAGGGATACGGCAAAGGCGCGCGCCCGAGCTGGGTCTCCACCTGCTCGCGGTGGTTGTCGTAGATATGGCAGTCGCCGCCCGTCCAGATGAGCTCGCCCACGCCGAGATCGGTCTGCTGCGCGAGCATGTGCGTCAGCAGCGCATAGCTCGCGATGTTGAACGGAACGCCCAGGAACACGTCCGCGCTCCGCTGATAGATCTGACAGCTCAACCTGCCGTTGGCGACGTAGAGCTGGAAGAAGGCGTGGCACGGCATGAGCGCCATCTCCGCAAGGTCGGCGACGTTCCAGGCGGAGACGATGATGCGACGCGAATCCGGCTCCTCGCGCAGCAGGCGTACGGCCTCTGCGATCTGGTCGACGTGGCCGCCTTCGGGCGTCGGCCAACTCCGCCACTGCACGCCGTACACCGGGCCGAGGTCGCCGTTTTCGTCGGCCCACTCATTCCAGATAGTGACGCCGTTCTCCTGCAGCCAGCCAACGTTGCCCTCGCCGCGCAGAAACCAGAGCAGCTCCTTCGCAACCGACGGGAAATGCGCCTTCTTCGTCGTTACGAGCGGGAAGCCCTGGGCGAGGTCGAAGCGCATCTGGTGCCCGAAGACGCTCACCGTTCCCGTGCCCGTGCGGTCGCTCTTCGGCAAGCCGTGCGTGAACACGTGCCGCATGAAGTCTTCGTACTGCGAGCGAACGGGATGCGCTGACACGCTGGTGGACACGACGACTTCGACGATAGCGTTCGAGGCGGAGGCTATGAGATTGGAGCTGCCGGTTCCGAACCACGACGTTGGTGCGGCCGTGAACGTCGAAATCGTCTACGAGGCGCACGCGACGACCGTGCACAACGAGCGTGGCATCGGCACGGGCTGGCTGGACGGCGAGCTTTCGGAGAGAGGGAAGCGCGAAGCCGTTGAGCTCGGCCGGCGCAGGCGCGACGATGGCATCGCCGCCGTCTACATCTCGGACCTCGGGCGTGCGATCGAGACCGCTGAGATCGCGTTTGCCGGCTCCGGTATCCCGATCCACCGCGATTGGCGTCTACGCGAGTGCAACTACGGCGAGCTAAACGGCCAGCCGCTCACTCGCTTTGCCGGTGAGCCGCCGCGCAGGATCGATGAGCCGTATCCCGGCGGCGAGAGTTACCGGCGGGTCGTCGAGCGTGTGGGGGAGTTTCTCGACGATCTCCCACGGGAGCTCGACGGGATGCGCGTGGTCATAATCAGTCACGCCTCGCCTCGGTGGGCGCTCGAGCATCTGCTGAAGGGGACGCCACTCGAGGAGCTCGTCGCGGCGCCCTACGAATGGCAGCCTGGCTGGGAGTACGTGTTGCGCAGGCCGGGCTCGTCACGCAGATCGAGCCGATAGCTCCGATTCGACGGATAGACCCGACGACCGGTCACATGACGACGAAGGTGCGCGGCCGCTGGCGGACCGCGGTCACGTCGTCAGGAGCGGCGTCTCAGACCCCTCTTCGACGACCACCCACTTGTCGAAATCGTCGAACCTGTAGGGCGCGTTCAGCGGGACGACAGCCGTGCCGTCGGCATCGACGGCGAAGGCTCCGCAAGCGGCCGCGAGCTCGCCATCCTTCGTCAGCCAGAGCTCGTATGTGCTCCCGCCCACGGATGGACCTAGGCCCTCTACTTTGAGCTCCATCGGCCAATTGCCCGCGTCGTCGAGGTCGAAGATCTCGAGGCTTGCGCTCGCTCCCGGTGCCGCACCGACCCCCGTCATCGCGACCACGTCCCACGTGTCCGGGTCGTCGCTCCGTGCGCCCGCCACGTAGCCGACCGCGAACACGACCGCCGCCAGGCTCGCGGCGAGGGCGGCCAGCCGGGCGCGGCGACGCCTGAGCACGTGCACGGTCGCGGCGTGCGGAGCCGGCCCCAACTCGGCTGCGAGCTTGGGCGGTGGGCCCGCTGAGACCAGCAGCTCGTGCATTCGGTGCAAGCGGTCGCGCTCGGCGGGCTCGAGATCGGCGCCGACGAGGTCGTCGAAGTCAGGCGGTTGCGTCGTCATGCGAGCTCACCCTCGAGCATGTCGGCGAGGCGGGCGAGTGCGCTCCGAGTGCGCGTCTTGACCGTGCCGAGCGGGATGTCCAGGCGCGCGGAAATCTCGCTTTGCGACAGCCCCCGCCAGTACGCGAGCTCGATCACGGGCCGCTCGTGCTCGGGCAGTCCTTCGAGCGCTCGATGTACCTGCCATGCGGTCCACGAGGACTCGGCCAGATCTGCCGGATCTGGGTCGCCCCCGAGACCTTCGGGAACCTCCGCCGCCGGTTCCGGCAAACGCCTGAGCCCGTCCGTGATCGCGTTTCGAGCAACCGCGTACAGCCAGGGGCCGCCGCGCCCGCGGCCCGAGTCGTACGTCCGTGCCGAGCGCCAGATCGCGACGAACGCTTCCTGGGCAGCGTCCTCGGCGCGTCCACGGTCGCCCATCCGCCGGAGCGCAAGCCCGAGCACTGCCCTGGCGTAGCGCCGGTGAAGCTCCTCGAACGCCGGCCGGTCGCCGTTGGCGATGCGCGCGATCAACTGGCCGTCCGTCACGTGCTCGTACACGCGCTCGCGTACTCGAACCGTTGTCGGTTTACGGAGCTGAGCCAACCCAGTGGGAAGGGCGATCGTCGCACCCATCCCCCGCTGCTACGTGTGCAAGGGGTCCTCTGGATTGCCGGCCTACGATCGCGCGGCGGCGAAGTTGGCCGCAACTGCCTCCCAGTTCACGACATTCCACCACGCCTCGAGGTACTCGGGTCGGCGGTTGCGGTAGTTCAGGTAGTACGCGTGCTCCCAGACATCGTTCCCGAGCACCGGAACATGACCCTGAAGGATCGGTGAGTCTTGGTTCGCGGTGGAGTACGCCTCGAGGGCGCTGCCGTTCCAAACGAGCCAGGTCCAGCCGCTGCCGAAGCGGGTGACGCCGTTCTGGTTGATCTTCTCCTTGAAGGAGTCGAAGCTGCCGAACTCCGAGTCGATCGCGCTCGCCAGTTCGCCGTCCGGCGATCCACCGGCCTGCGGGGCCATGATCTCCCAGAAGAGCGAGTGGTTCGCGTGGCCCCCGGCATTGTTCTGCACAGCCGTGCGCTTGTCCGCGGGCAGCTGATCAAGGCTGCGTAGGACCTCTTCGACGGGCGAATCCGCCCACTCGGTGCCCTCGAGCGCCTTGTTCGCGTTGTCGACATACGCCTGGTGATGCTTGTCGTGATGGAGCTTCATCGTCTCGACGTCGACAGTCGACTCGAGTGCGTCATAGTCGTACGGAAGCGGGGGAACGCTGAACGGCATTTGGCTTGCTCCTCTCCTCGCAGATCGTCTCGGGGGGAAGGATATGCTCCGCGGCGTTCCCGTCCCGGCGCGAGAGGAAACGAGGATGTCGAACTTCGTCGAGATCAGGCCCCGCGACCTGAAGCCGGCTCTGCTCGAGCTGGACGGCATCTCGCGTGCGACGGTCGAGGCGCACCATCGTCTCTACCAAGGCTACGTCGGGAAGCGCAATGAGATTCTGGGCCGGCTCGAAGACGTCGACGGAGAGGCGGCGAACCAGGTCTACTCCGAGATCCGCGCCCTCAAGATCGATCTCACGTTCGCCGTCGGCGGGATCAAGAACCACGAGGTCTACTTCGATCATCTCGGCGGCAGGGGCGGCGATCCGGACGGCGCGATCGGCGGTCTCGTCGAGCGCGACTTCGGCTCGAGCGAAGCCTGGCGGGCAGACCTCAAGGCCACGGGGATGGCGGGTCGCGGCTGGGCGTGGACCGCGTACGACTGGGACGAGGGCCGGCTCTTCAACTACATCGGAGATGCGCAGAACACCTTTCCGGTGTGGAACGCAACGCCGCTCGTCGCCCTCGACGTCTACGAGCACGCGTACTTCCTCGACTACCAGACGGATCGCGCGACGTACATCGAGGCCTTCTTCAGGAACCTCGACTGGAGCGTCGTCAACGGCTGGGTCGCCTCGTACTCGATTCCCTCGGCGTAGCTCGTAATGGTCGAAGCGCTCGCCATCCTCGGCGGGTACCTCCTCGGCTCGCTGACGTTCGGTTACTGGCTGGTTCTGGTCTTCCGTGGCGAGGACATCCGGAGGTCCGGCAGCGGAAACGTCGGCGCGTCGAACGTGTTTCGTGTCTACGGGCGGCGCCTGGGAACCGCGGTCGCGCTGCTCGATCTCGGGAAGGGATTCTTGGCAGCGTCGCTTGGCCTCTGGGCGGGAGGAGCGCTCGTCGGCGTGCTCGCTGGGGCAGCGGCGATGCTCGGGCACGCGCGCCCCGTGTTCCTCAAGTTCCAGAAGGGCGGGAAGATGGTGGCAACCGCGGGCGGAGCGACGGTTGCCCTGGCGCCGCTGGCGGCGATCTGTTGCATCGCGGTCTGGCTAGTCGTCTTCGTCGCGATCCGGTACGCGTCGCTCGCGTCGATCCTCACGGCCGCCGCACTGCCGGTACTCGTGTTCGCTCTCGGCTACTCCTGGCCCGTCGTCGTGTTCGGGATTGCCGGGGCTGCGGCGGTGATCTTCATGCATCGCCAGAACATCCGGCGCCTCGTCGGCGGCACGGAGCACCGCTTCGAGCTGCGCCGTCCGCGCCGCGTCTAGCTGGACGAGAGCCAGCCGGCGAGCGTCGTCTGGCGAGCGGTCGGCTCTCCGGTCGCGAGCTCGCTGCGAAGCTCCCCAACCGTTCCGAAGCGCTCGGCAACCACGTCGTGGACGTGAATCGTCTCGAAGTTGACCTGCTTCGCGAGGAGGAAGTCCTCGTCTTCGAGCCCCGGCAGCGAGTCGAGGGCGTCTCGGAGGGAATGGCGAACCGAGTCCTCGACGAAACGCGGTCGGAGGTGCGCGTGCTCGACGACGAAGAGCTCGTCTGGTCGCTTGAGCAGGTCGTAGATAGGCGCGCTCATGGACTGCTCGGCGATCCCGACGAGCAGCTCGGCATCGAGATCGCTTTGCGTCCCGACAAAGAGCGTGGCGCGGCCGCGCTGGTTGTGAGTAGCGATGGGGACGAGCTCGAGTATCCGTTCCACGTCCCCCGAGTCGAACCCGGCTTCGAGGAGACGCTCGCTCGCCCGATTTCTCACCAGGCCCTGCGCGCACGGACACGCGTTGATTCCTGTCGCCTCGACCCCGACCACGCGTCGGGTCTCGGAGCCTGACGCGGCGGCGATTCCGCAGAGCGTGACCATCTCCTGAGTCGCAATTCCGGTGACCGGCGTCCGGCGCCGAATGGGCCACTGCGCGCGGATCCACACTTCCGCTCGAAGCGCGCCCTGCCGTTCGACGACCCGGCTCGCAATGTGCTCGGCGAGCCCTTCGACGAGTAGCGCCTCGCTGCCGACCACGATGTCGATCGCTTCCTCGAAGAGCTCCGGGAAGCGCGACATGTGCACGCCCTTCTGATCGGCGGCGAGATCGACGGTGCAGTCGATCACCGCTGCCATGACCGTCTCCGCTTCGCCGCGGCGGATGCGCACGGCCTTCTGGACGCCGCGCACGCCGGCGTGGGAGAGCGCGAGACCGATCTCGGGCGACGACGCCTGGAGATCCTCGATGACGTTCGGGACGTCGCTCACGATGCAACGCTAGCTTGCCGGTCGCGTTACTCAGCGAAGAAGTCGTGAGAGCCGCCGATCCTTGAGCAAACGTCCTCCTGTCTGACAGGTTGGGCAGTAGTAGACCGTGTGCTCCTCGTAGTCCACCTGCGCAATCGGGGTTCCGCAGACCGGGCAGGGCTCGCCCAGGTGGTTGTGGATCCGATACACGTCGCGGTCACCCTTTCCGCGGTCGCGGAGCTCCAGCGCACGCGCGAGATCCTCGTGCAGCGCGTTCGCGAGGCGCTCGACCTCCTCGGCCTGAAGCTCGGTCGACGCCTTGAACGGCGAGAGCTGCGCGCGATGGAGGATCTCGTTCGCGTGCGCACGCCCGATGCCGGCGAGCGCCCTCTGGTCGCGGAGGAGCGGGTGGAGCTGCCGGCGCTCGCGTTCGAGGATCTCGCGGAGCGAAGTAGCGTCGAGTGAGAGCGCGTCCGGGCCGAGGTGCGAGAGGTCGAGATCGACCTGCTCGGGGGTGACAAGCCAGACTCCGGCGCGCTTCTTCTTGCCCGCCTCGGTGAGGACGAGCTCGTCCCCGCCGACGAAGCGGAGCCGGAACATCGGCTTCTTTGGGCCTTTCGTCCCTGCAGCGAGGAAACGCAGGCGCCCGGCGCTCATCAGGTGCACCCGGAGCACGAGCTCGCCGTCGTCAGTCGGGAAGAGGAGGTTCTTGCCACGCCGCTCCGCGCCCTCGAGCCCCCGTCCTTCGAGCGCGGCGAGGGGTGGGTCGATCGTCTTCAGGGTCGCGACGTGAGCCGGTCCAGCGCGCTCGATTGGGTATGCAGACACCTGCGGAGCGAGCTCGCGAACCCATGCCTCGACCTCGGGCAGCTCAGGCATCGGCATCCGCTGCGCCTGCAGGCGCGTACTCGCGAACCAACGAGAGCACGGTGACGTTGAACACGACGCCGCCGAAGGTAGCGAGAGCGAGCCCCTGGACGCAGGAGTCCGAGGTTGCGCGAGAGCCCGCCGCGGGATGACACCGCAGGTCAGACGGGGTCGTCGGCGGGCGAGAGCGGGTCGGCAATGTTGGGAAGCCCGGCGCCGGCTTCTGTCGTTCGCGGCTCGTCCTCGACCGGCTCGGGCATCTCGCGGAGATGACGTTGCGGCGAGAGGAGGATCCAGAGGAACGAGAGCCCGCCGCCGATGCCGCCGATGACGATCGTCTCGCGCAGCCCGATCCACGTCCCGAGAGCGCCACCCGCCAGCGTCCCGATCGGAATCGTCCCCCAGACGATGAACCGCATGACCGAGTTCATCCGCCCCTGGAGTCGGGGCGGGCAGATCGCCTGCCGGTAGCTCACCTGGACGATGTTGTAGACGACGATCGAGAATGCGATCGGGAGCTGAGAGGCGATGAGGACGGGGATCGCCTCGTTTCCGGCAGGCGCGAAGGCCGCGAGCAGGGTTGCCGGTCCTTGGAGCATCGTGACGGCGATCGTCGTCGGACCGATGCCGAAGTGCTTCGTGAGCCTCATGGCAGCAACTGCCGCGAGCAGAGAGCTAGCCGAGCCGATCGAGAAGACGATGCCGATCACACCGGCCGAGAGGCCGAGCTCGCGCACCGCAAAGACGATGTAGATAGAGAACGCGACGCTGAAGAAGAGGTTCGAGGTCGCCGTGCATCCGGCCTGGGCACGAAGGTTCGGGTTGCCGAGAACGAAGCGGAGTCCCTCCTTCAACTCCGTCCACATCGAGGTTCTTGAGCCGTCGGCTTCGGGAGCAACCGGATCCTCTTGCTTCCGGATGCGCAGGATAAACACGCCGGAAGCAAGGAAGCTGACGGCATCGAGGAGCACCGCATACGGCGCGGTCAGGACCTCGATCAGCCCGCCGGCGAAGCCCGGACCGCCGAGCTGGGCGGCTGAGCGGCTGATCTCGAACTTCGAGTTGCCCTCGATGATCTGCTCGCGACTGACGAGTGAGGGCAGGTACGACTGATACGCGACGTCGAAGAACACTGTGCACACGCCGACGAGAAACCCGACGACATACAGGTGCTCGAGAGTCAAGACGTCCGTGAAGTACGCGATGGGAATCGTGGCCAGGAGAATCGCGCGACCGAGATCGCCCACGATGAGGATGGGGCGGCGCGGGAGGCGATCCACCCAAACCCCGGCGGGCAGCGTGAAGAGGATGAACGGGAGGAACTCGACGGTGCCGAGTGCTGCCACCTCGAACGCGGACGCGTCCAGGACGAGCAGGGCGACGAGCGGTAGCGCGAGTTGCGAGACCTGCGTTCCGAATTGGCTGATCGTCTCGGCCGACCAGAGCTTGAGGAAGTCCCGATGCCGCCAGAGACCGCCCTGGGGCCAGAGGCTACGTGCGGTCATCGGCGTGAGGAAGAGCAGAGGGCGCCGGGTAGAGCGCAGCCGCGAGCGCATGCGGCTCACCGTCGGGATCGTCCGCTGCCTGGAAGGAGGCAAAGAGACGGTTGAGACGCAGCCCGAGACGCCGCGCGTCGGCCGGCCGAAGCCGCACGTGACTGAGACCGGCGGTGATCCGGACGGGATCGACCTCCGCGGGAAGCAGCTCCTCGGCGGCCTGACGGAGCATGACCGCCGCGAGTGCGCCCTCGCCCACCGCATCGGCGGCGTCGTCCGTCTTGAGTACGAACAGGCGCGCGACCCGGCCGTAGTACTTCTCCGTCACGGCGCGGATCCGGCGCGTACCGACCACGCGGATGAGGCCAGCCCGCTCCAGGACCTTGACGTGGTGCCCGACCGTGCCCTTCGGCATGCAGAGCGCCGTCGCCAGCTCGGTCGTGCTGGCGGCTCGCTCGCGCAAGAGCATGACGATTCGTGCCCGAACATCACCCCCGAGCGCGCGCAGCTGCTTCGGGTCGCGCACCTCGAGGACGTCCGCCGCGTCGTAATCGGTCAGTCGAGAACGGTCGATGATTGCGGAACATACGAGAAAACTCGACCATTCGCAAGCAGCGATAGTCTGGCGCCGCGATGAAGCCCATCGTCGTCGAGGTCGTACGGGGTCAGATCGTGGAAGCGCGCCATGCTGCGCATGCTGTGGCGGTTCGCTACGGCACGATCGAGGAGTCGGCCGGAGACGCGCATTTCTTCACGGCATTCCGGAGCTCGGCGAAGCCGATTCAAGCGCTTCCGGTCATCCGGTCGCGCCCCGATCTCGAGGAGGTGGAGATTGCGATTGCCTGTGCCTCGCACCTCGCTCGGCCCGAGCAGCTCGACGCCGTCCGTAGCCTCCTCGCCAAAGCACCGGCCGAGGAAGATGAGCTCGAATGCGGACCGGAGCCGACGCGCCTGGAGCACAACTGCTCGGGCAAGCACGCCGGCATGCTCGCCCTTTGTCGGGCGGAAGGGTGGGAGAGCCACGGCTACAGGCTGCTCGAGCACCCTTGCCAGCAGGCGATGCTCGAGGAAGTGGCTGCGGCGGCCGAGGTGGCTGCGGCTGATACGCCCCTGGGCGTCGACGGGTGCGGTGTGCCCACGTTCGGCTTGACGCTCGAGCGTATGGCGCATGCCTTCTCACGACTCGAGCAGCTCGACGGAGGGTCGGTCGCTACTCGGGCGATGCGCGCGTTCCCGGAGCTCATCCGCGCCCCGGGCGCGGCGGACACCGAGCTCATGCGCGCTCTTCCCGGCTGGACGGCGAAGGGAGGAGCAGAGGCGCTCCTCTGCGCGGCGTCGCCGGACGGCCTCGGCGTCGCCGTCAAGGTGGAGGACGGTGGCGGGCGCGCGGTGCGCACTGCCACGGCCGCGTTCCTCGGTCGCCTCGGGCTCGACCCGGGACCGCTGGCAGAGGTTCCGCTCGAGAACTCGCGAGGCGAGACGGTGGGCCTGATCCGCGCCTCCTAACCGCGCGGCCTTCCCGAAATGGCCAGGTCCTACTAGGATGCGCGCCCTGATGGTCAGGCCGGGCTGCGGGGTCCCGGCGTACGTGCATGTCGCAGGTCAGTATCCGTCGAGCGAAGGAGAACGCCAGGGTGGCCATGCTGTCCGTCGATATCTCTCTGCCGGAGTCGGAAGAGCTGCACCGGCTGATCGAGCAGGGTCTCGAGAAGGGGTTTCTGACCTACGACGAGATCGTGTCCTCACTTGACGAGGTCGAGCTCACCAAGGAGCAGGTCGAGGACTTCTACACGTACCTCATCGACCATTCGGTCGAGCTGGTCGAGGGCGTCGAGCACAAGTCGCTACCGCATGAGGAGCCTCCAGCCGAGGAGCTGAAGGTGGCGCCGAAGCTCGACCTCTCGGTTGAGCCTTCGCTCGACTCGCTTCGGCTCTATCTGCGGGAAATAGGGAAGGTGCCGCTCTTGACGGCCGACCAGGAGATCTACCTCGCGAAGCGCATCGAGCGCGGAGACATGTCCGCGAAGCAGCACATGATCGAGGCGAACCTCCGGCTCGTCGTCTCGATCGCGAAGGGCTATCTCGGTCGCGGCCTCTCGTTTCTCGATCTCATCCAGGAGGGCTCGCTGGGCCTCATCCGTGCCGTCGAGAAGTTCGACTACCGGAAGGGATTCAAGTTTTCGACGTACGCGACGTGGTGGATCCGCCAGGCTGTGACACGCGCCATCGCCGACAAGGCGCGCACGATCCGGATCCCCGTGCACATGGTCGAGAAGCTGAACAAGGTCGTGCACATCGAGCGCCAGCTCGTGCAACGACTCGGGCGAGAGCCGCTCCCCGAGGAGATTGCGGACGAGCTCGATATCGCACCCGAGGAGGTGCGCGAGATCTTGCGCATGTCGCAGCTACCCGTCTCGCTCGAGAAGCCGATCGGCGAGGACGAGGACTCGTCGCTCGGCGACTTCGTCCCGGACGAGCTGGCCGAGTCGCCGTTCGATACAGCGTCGCTCTCGCTTCGGCGGGAAGACGTGGAGCTGGCCCTCGCGTCGCTTCCCGAGCGCGAGCGGAGGGTCATCGAGCTCCGCTACGGGCTCGACGGGTCGCAGCCGTGCACGCTCGAGGAGGTGGGCCGCGCTTTCGGGGTTACGCGCGAGCGAATCCGCCAGATCGAGAACAACACGCTGAAGAAGCTCGAAGGGCTGCCGGAGGCGCAGGCGCTCAAGGACTGCATGTAGCCAAGGTCAGGTCGTGCTGCCTGTCATTCGGCCGGCAGCAGCCCCGCCTCAGCGAGCGCCGCGAGTGCGCTCTCGCGTATGTCGCTCGCGACTCGGGAGACATCGGCCGCGAACGGGGCGAGTGCGACGACGCTGATCCAGGCGGTGCGCTCGGTGAGCTCGCCGACCTGGACGTCGAGATCGAGGGCGTCACCACCGGGCACGCCGCCTGCCGCTTCCGCGGTTAGCCGGCGAGCCTCGCCGAGGGGGGCGTCGAGGCGTAAAGGAAGCTGAACCGTGACGAGTCGGCGCGGGTCGGCCACGGATCGGTTCACGAGCGTGGTCGAGACCATTTTCGAGTTGGGAACGAGAATCCGGCGGCCCTCGTCCGTCGACAGCGCCGTGTAGCTCAGCGAGATGTCGTCCACGACTCCCGTGTGCTCGTCGATCGTGATCCGGTCTCCCAGGCGAATCGGCTGCGTGAACGCGAGGAGAACGCCCGACCCGAGATTGCCGAGCGGCGTCGTGAGCGCGAGGCCCGCGATGACCGCAAGCACTGCGCTCGACGCCAGGAACGCGCGCGCCACCTCTTGTGTCGCCGAGAAGACCGAGAGGACGCTCCAGAGGCCGATGAGCGCGGCAAGCGCGATCACGACCCGGAGCAAGAAGCGGTACGTCGTCCGCCGGCGCGCAGCGACCTGTGGATCGCGCTCGGCAAGCCTGCGCTCGTAGCGTTTGAAAGCAGCGTTGAGCGCAAGGCGCAGGACGACGACGGCGCCGATCCAGATGGCTGCCGTGACGATCGCGCGTACGAGATTCGAGTCCACGCGCCGGGATTCGGCGTTCGCGGCGGCGAGCCTTCTCGCGAGCTCCTACTCGCCGCCGAGCACGCGCGTCTTCGCCGCGGCGTATTCCTCGTCCGTGAGCTCGCCGCTTGCATGCAGGCCTGAGAGGGCCGTGAGCCGGGCGGTCAAGTCGCTACCGGCCGGTGTCGCCGTGGCAGCGCGAACGGGACCCGGCCTGCGTGCGGTCTCCCACCACTCGGTCACACCCCTGCGGAGCTCGTCGAGCGCGTCGCCGCCACTGGCGTCCGGGAACTCCTTCACTGTCTGCGCGCGCATCACCTCGATCCAGACGACGCCTAGGGCGATGAGCACGAGGACGACCAAATAGCGCGAGGTGTCACTCACGGGGCCGGTGAGGAGAAGCAGCAGACCGACGATCCCGAGCGCGGCATAGGGCCAGACGCGCGTGCGCGCGGCGGGAGCCACGAAGCGGCGAGCGTTGGTCGCGCGCGCGCCGCTGCCGGCGAGCCAGGACGCGACCACGAACGCGACGCCGACGGGAAGCATCCACCAGAACGAGCGGCGGAGGAGATCCGTGAGGATCTCCCAGGCATTGGCCGAGGCGTCCTTCACCTCGGTCTCCGAGACGAGCGAGTCGACCACGTAGTCGCCGACAAGCCCGACGGCCACGAGCCCGACGACTCCGGTGGCGAATATTGCGAAGCCGATCCGCCGCACCGCGCGGCGACGATCGCGAGCGAGCCAGGCGGCGAGGACGAACAAGGCGATCGTGACGATCGGCAGCACCCACGCGAGCACCTTCAGCAGCTGCACGACGGCCTGGGCGGTGTCGAGCTCGTCCGAGCGCAGGACCTCGATCCTCCCTACATCTTCCGGGAGGTTGTCCTCGACCTGGTCGCGCAGGCCGATCCGGTCAGCCGCTTCGAGAATGATCAGCTCGAGGTCGAGCGCGACGACGCCTTCCTCGGTGGACACCGTGTTGCCCCCGCCCTCGAGGACGTCGACGAGCGCGATGTGGGACTCCTCGAGGCTCAGCGCCCACAGCCGCTGGAGGGCCGGCTGCTCGAGCGCCCGGTCGACCAGGCGGTAGGCGGCCTCTCGAACTGCGGCACTCGCCGGTCCGGAAAGCCCCTGGTAGTCGTCCGGTAGCTGGCCTTCGAGCTCGGCTTGGATGTCGACCGACGCATAGAGCTCGTCGACTGACCGCGTCGCGACCGCCTGCCGGATCGCGTCGTCCTCGATGAGCTCGGTACTCGTGTCGACGAAGACGTCCGTGTTCAGGGCAACCCGGTTGAGCCAGATCGCAAACGTCGACAGCAGGAGGAAAACTGCAGCGAGCACCACGAGCACCCAGACGCCGAGCGAGCCGGCGCGAGGGCTACGACGCGGCGTGGCACGTGCCGGCTCGGTCGACGTGCTCATCTGCTCGGCTCTTCCAGCGCGAAAGCCAGGTGCATGGCTCGGACCGCACGCTCGACGTCAGGGCGGTCGATCATGCAGGAGATCTTGATCGGCGAGGTCGAGATGAGTCGCACGCTGACAGCCTCGTCGGCGAGCGTCTGGAACATCTTCGCGGCCACTCCGGGGTGCGAGCGCATGCCCGCACCGACGAGCGAGACCTTCCCGAGGCCGTCGACTTCCTCGACTCGAAAGGCGCCGAGCGACTCTTGTGCGGATTCGACTGCACGGCGCGCGGCGGAGACATCGTTTGCCGAGACGGAGAACGACAGCGCGGCAGTTTTGTGCGGCACGTTTTGGAGGATTGTGTCCACGTTGACGTGCTCTCGGGCGACGGCGCCGAAGACGGCGGCGACCGATCCAGGTTCGTCGGGAAGCCCGTACAGCGCGAATACGACCTCGTCGAGCGAATGGGTGACCGCGGTCACCAGCGCCTGCTCCATCCCCTCGCCGCTTCGTACCACCGTGCCTGTGTCGTCCGAGAGTGTCGAGCGCGTGTGAATCGGGACGTCATGCGCTCGCGCGAGCTCGACGGCACGAAGCATGAGCACTCCCGCGCCCGAGGATGCCAGCTCGAGCATCTCCTCGTATGACAGCAGCGGCAGTCTGCGGGCCTCGGGCACGAGGCCAGGATCGGCGGTGAAGATCCCCGGCACGTCCGAGTAGATCTCGCACGAGGCACCGAGGGCGGCCGCGAGGGCGACCGCCGTCGCGTCCGTGCCGCCCCGTCCGAGGGTCGTCACATCCATCGTGTCCCGCGAAAAGCCCTGGAAACCCGCCACGAGGACGATCTTCTCGTCGTCGAGCGCTTGCAGCACGCGCACGGGTGTGATCTCGCGGATCTTGGCCTTCGTATAGACCGCATCCGTGAGGATTCCGGCCTGCGAGCCGGTGAACGAAACCGCTTCGTGGCCGAGATCGTGAACGGCCATGGCGACGAGGGCGCACGCGGTCCGCTCCCCGGTCGAGAGCAGCATGTCGAGCTCCCGGGGATCAGGGCTCGAGGACACGCGGCGCGCGAGCTCGAGCAGCGAGTCCGTTGTCCGGCCCATCGCAGTGATCGTTCCGACGACGCGCATGCCGCGCTCGCGGGCCGCCACGAGCCTGCGCGCGACCTCTCGCACCTGCTCCGGCTCGCTCAGAGTCGACCCGCCGAACTTCATGACGACGGTCTCGAAGTCCGTATCCGCGGCGGCGCTCATGCGGCAGATTGTTACGACGGCAGCAGAGGTCTAGGAATGCCCACCATCAGAAAACGGAAAGGGGGAAGGAGATGCTCAGAGTTTCACGCGTGAAGCTCGGTCTCCTAGTGGCGCTCGTCACCGGGCTCGTCCTGGTACCGACGGCGGCGCAAGCGGATCCGAGCTTCTACGTGACGCCGCTCTTCGGGAGCACGACCGCACCGGACGGCAGCCTCCTCGTGGCCGACGCGGGCCAGGGGATCGTCGACGGGGACGACGGCTCGCTCGTTGCCTCACTGCCGGGCATCAACGACGTCGACGCGGTCAGCGACAGCGAGCAGTGGGCGGTTGCGAGTGGGGAGGCAGGCGAGCAGAAGCTCTACAAGGTCGTGAACGGCGTGGCAGCGGAGTTCGCGGATATCCTCGCTTTCGAGCTGGAGAAGAACCCGCATCCGGCCACGAACGAGTCGAATGCCTTCGACGTCACCGATCTCGGACGCGGCGAAGCCCTTGTCGCGGACTCGGCGGGAAACACGCTGCTCGAGGTGCGCCGCTTCGGTAGCGTAAAGCTCGTCGCCGTTTTCCCGGACGAGCTCGTCTCGACCGACAATGCCAAGAAGATCTTCGGCTGTCCGGCCGGGCCGCCGATGATCTGCGGCCTGCCTTCCGAGATCCCGGCAGAGTCTGTGCCGACCGGTGTCGCGATCGGTCCGGACGGTGGGTTCTACGTCGGCGAGCTCAAGGGCTTCCCGGCTCCGATCGGCGAATCGAGGATCTGGAAGATCCGCCCCAACGCCCGGAACGTCAGGTGCGGCAAAGAGCCGGGTAGGTGCGCGGTCGCGCTGGACGGGTTCACGTCCATCATCGATCTCGCTTTCGGGCCTGACGGGTACCTCTACGTCGCGCAGATCGACGACGCGAGCTTCCTCGCAATGGAGCAGATGCAGGGCGTGGGAGGTTCCGTCCAACGTTGCAACGTCGCGGCCAAGGTGTGTACGAAGGTTGCGAGCGGGCTGCCGATGCTCACCTCGATCGCGTTCCGAGGTGACGGCAGTCTGTGGGGAACGACGTGGGCGCTCGTACCTGGAATGGGCGACGCCGTCCAGATCCTGCCTTAGGAGCTTCTCGAGACTGGGAGGGTGGCCGACGGCGCCCTCCCAGTCAGCTCTCGATCTTGCCCTCTGACCGCGAGCGATCCATGCCTCGAAATGCAGGGTTGAAGAAGCCGTAGCCCACGACCGCGGAATAGCCGACGCCGATGACGAGAAACGTCTTCGCGACCCCGATCGTGCCCACCAGCGCGCCGCCGACGAGAATTCCGAGAGGAATCGCGGCCCAGGCACCCGCCCTCACGGCCCCGAAGACTCGACCTCGCAGGTGGGTGGGTACGACCTCTGCCAGCACTGTGAAGATGAGCGGGTTAATAGGCCCGGCGGCAAACCCGACGACCGCTAGCGCAACCAGGGCGGCGGGCAACGTGGGACGCGTGGCCATCGCCAGGTAGACGAGCGGCAGCGCGGCGAAGCAACCGACGAACGTCCTCCGACGCGGGAGCCGGTGCCCGACGGCGCTGTACGCAAGCGCTCCGAGGAGCGCTGCGCCTCCGAAGACGCCGTACATGAGCCCCAGGTCGGTCGCACTGCCGTACTCGTCTTCCGCAAAAACCGCCATGACGACCGGGAACGGCGCGTCGAGGAGGTTCGTGAGCAGCACCGTCAACACGACCGCGCGCAGGACGCGCTCGTTCCAGATGAAACGCATCCCCTCGGCAAGCTCTGCCAGGAACCGGCCGGGCGCCTCCTCCTCGGCGTTCGCTCCCGGTCGCGGCACGAAGAAGGAGACAAGCGCAGCCGAGATCAGAAAGCTGGCGGAGTTCAGCCACAGCGCATTCGTGGCGCCGAATGCAGCGACGAGAAGGCCGCCGAGCGGGGCTCCGACGAGCAGCGCTCCCTGCTGGATGCCTCCTCGGATTCCGCTCGCGCGCTCCATGCGTATTCCGGCGAGCTCGACCATGTCGGGAAGGACCGCCGCTCGGGCCGTGGCTCCGGGCGCGTCGAGCAGTGCCCCGACGAACACGAGGATCATGAGCTGCCACAGCTCGATGCCGACGGTCAGGTGGAGCAGGGGGATAGCCGCGACAGCTCCGGCGCTGGCGAGATCGGCGACGACGCTCGTGGTGCGGAACCCGAGCCGATCCACGATGACGCCGCCGAAGAACGCGGCGATCACGATCGGCAGGAAGTTGAAGAAGACGACGAGCGCGGTGAACGTCGCGCTCCCCGTGGTCGTCAGCACGAACCACGGGATCGCGAGTTGCGCGATCGCGTTGCCGGTCAGCGAGATCGCGTCGGCAACGTAGAGCGCATTGAGCGGTGTTCGCTTCACGCGCGAGCACGCTAGTCGAGCCCGTGCCCGTCTCTACAATCCGCCCGGCTGTGAACCTCGTCGTCTATGTCTCGGACGCGCTCCGTGCGGATCATCTCGGTTGCTACGGCGCCCGCTTCCTGAAAACGCGCACCATCGACGAGCTTGCGGCGGGCGGTGTTCGCTTCGACCAGGCCATCAGTGCCGCGGCCTGGACGGCGCCCTCGATGACCTCGATGGTGACCGGCCTCTACGCCCACCGCCACGGTTACCTGCATTGGGACGTCGAGCTCGATCCTTCCCTCGAAACGATCTTCGGCGCATTTGGTCGCTCGGGCTACGAGGTCGGGACGTTCGTGTTCGACCGCAACTACCTCTTCAAGGATCTCCCGGAGGCGAACGTCGCGGGCACGAGCGAGACGCTCGACGGCGCAATCGCGTGGCTGCGCGGGCACCGCGACCGGCCCTTCCTGCTCTTCTTCCACAACTGGGCGACCCACATGCCCTACGACATCCGCCACTCGGAACGCGGAGACTGGCTCGCGGCGAAGGAGGAGGTCATATCCGGGATCCAGGGCGACTCGGCCTCGGCGCTCGAGGCGACGCGGGAGGCCTACCGGCAAGCGGTGGAGCGCCAATCGGAGGTTCTCGTCGCCTCGCTCCTCGAGGAGCTTGACGCGCTCGGTCTCCGCGAGAGCACTGCAGTCGCATTCCTCTCGGACCACGGCGAGTCGTGGGGCGAGCGGTTCGAGGACAAGCGGGACGTCCAGGGCGTGTACCACATGCACGGGGCGACGCTGCACGACGAGGTCGTCCAGATCCCGCTCATCCTCTCGTCCCCCGGGCGGCTCGACTCGCAGGTCGTGTACTCGCAGGTGCGCTCGGTCGACCTCGCGCCGACGCTGCTCGAGCTCGCGGGCATTCCGGCCGGCGAGCTGGACGGCGAGTCGCTGCTCTCGCTCGTCGACGCGGGCGAGGAGGGCGACCGCCCCGCAATCCTCGCCGGGACAGATCGCGGCGCCCTCACCCAGCTTGCCGTCCGCCTCCCGCCGTGGAAGCTCATCGTCGACATCGAGACGGGGGAGGAGACCGTGTATCGCCTCGATGTGGATCCGCGCGAGCGCTCACCCCGATCCTCGGCCGAGGTTCCGGCGGAGATCCGCGACCTCCTCTACCGGGAGCTCGAGTCGGTCGAGCGTCGGGAGCTGACGCGGGAGGAGGAAGCGGTCGTGACGAAACGTCTTGCCGACCTCGGCTACCTCTGATGCTCTCGTGACCGGCCTGTCGACGCTCCCGGCGACTCTCTATGCGCGGATGTACTTCATCCGACGTTTCGAGGAGACGCTCCTCGACCTCTTTGCCCAGGGGAAGCTCGTGGGCACGACGCACACGTACATCGGGCAAGAGGCAAACGCTGTCGGCATCGTCGACCACCTCGAGCCCGAGCGCGACGTCGTCTTCTCGAACCACCGCTGCCACGGCCACTACCTCGCCTTCACCGACGACGCGTTCGGCCTGCTCAGCGAGGTCATGGGCAAGGCAACGGGCACGTGCGGTGGCAAGGGTGGAAGCCAGCACCTGTGCCGAGGGAACTTCTACTCGAACGGCGTGCTCGGCAGCATCGTCCCCGTGGCGACCGGGATTGCGCTCGCGGAGAAGAAGAAGGGCACGGGCGCCGTCTCGACCGTGTTCCTCGGCGACGGCACGCTCGGCGAGGGCGTCACGTACGAGTCGCTCAACATGGCGTCTCTCTGGCAGCTTCCGGTCCTCTTCGTCGTCGAGAACAATCACTACGCGCAGTCGACGCCGATCGAGCTCGAGCTCGCCGGCTCGATCGCGGCGCGCGGGTCGGCGTTCGGCGTCGAGGTCGCCGAGCTCGACACGACGGACGTGGCCGAGGTACACGAGACGGCAGGTTGGGCCGTAGCCCGGATCCGCGAGACGGGCGAGCCGTTCTTTCTCGTGCTGCACACCTACCGCTTCAGTCCGCACTCGAAGGGCGACGACAATCGCGATCCGGGCGAGATCGAGAAGCGGCGCGAGCGAGATCCGCTCCAGATCGCAGGCGACCGGCTCGGTCCGGCCGAGCGGGAGGGAATCGAGCAGGCCGCCGAGCAGCGACTTGCCGAGACAGTCGCCGCGGCAGACGAAGCACCGGCTGCGGAGGCAGCGTGAGCGCTCCCTCCCACAAGCGCTGCGTCCAGGCGCTGAACGAAGGACTGCACGAGGTGTTCGCGGAGCGCGACGACGTCTATCTCCTCGGCGAGGACGTGCTCGACCCGTACGGCGGTGCGTTCAAGGTGACGCAAGGCCTTTCCGACGCCTTCCCCGATCGCGTGCTGACGACGCCGATCAGCGAGGGCGGCCTCTTCGGGGTGGCGGCCGGGATGTCCCTACGAGGACTGCGCCCCATCCTGGAGATCATGTTCGGCGACTTCATCGCCCTCGGCCTCGACCAGGTTGTCAACGGGATCTCGAAGTTCCGCGAGATGTACGACGACCAGGTGACTGTGCCGCTCGTCGTCCGGACGCCGATGGGCGGGCGCCGCGGCTACGGGCCGACGCACAGCCAGTCGCTCGAGAAGCTTCTGCTCGGTATCCCGAACATCTGCGTCGTCGCCGCGAGCGAGTGCCACGATCTCGGCGGGCTGCTCGCGAACGCCGTGGACGACGACCGCCCCGTGTTCTTCATCGAGAACAAGCTCATGTACGGGCGGCCGAACCGGCGTCCGGAGGAGGGACACATCGGCGAGCTCGCCGTCCGGGAGACCGGGACGCGATACCCGGCGCTCACGTTCTCGGGCACGGACTTCACCGAGGCGAGCGCCACGATCGTGACGTACGGCGGGATGGTGCCCATCGTGCTCGATGCAGTCACCGAGCTCATCCTCGAGCGGGAGCTCTTCTGCGAGGTTGTCGCGCTCTCCCAGCTCCTGCCGATGGAGCTTGAGCCGGTCTTCGAGTCCGTTGCGCGAACGGGTGCGCTCGTCACGGTCGAGGAGGGAACCTTGACCGGCGGCTTCGGCGCGGAGATCACCGCTCGGGTTCAGGAGGAGGCCTGGAGCGACCTGCGCCGCCCGGTGCAGCGCGTGGCGGCGCGCGACGGGATCATCCCGTCGGCGCGGCCGCTCGAGGACGCGATGCTGCCGAGCGCGGGCGACGTCGTCGAGGCGGTCGTCGCGCTCGAGGCCGTGCGAAGCTAGCAAGGTCATGCTCGAGATCGTCCTGACGCGCGAGGACGCGAACACGGAGTTCGCGCTGCTTGCCGAGTGGCTTGTCGAGGACCGCGCCGAGGTCGCGCAGGGGCAGCCCGTCTGCGTCGTGGAGACGACAAAGGCGACGGTCGAGATCGAGTCGCCGGGTGCCGGGAGTCTCGTGCAGCTCTACGACGACGGCATCGAGGTCGAGCTTGGCAAGACGATCGCGGTCGTCGCCGAGAGCGCGGACGAGCTCGAGACAGCGATCGCCCGCCGCGAGCCGAGATCTGCGGCCGAGTCCAAGCCGACCGACAGCAAGGCGACGAAGAAGGCGATCGAGCTCGCGGAACGCCATGGCATCGACCTCGCCTCGATCGAGAAGCGCGGCTTCATCACGGAGAAGGACGTCGAGGCAGCGATCGCGAAAGCCGCCGCGACTGCCGGCCCGTCCACACAACCCGCACTCGCCGGCATCTCGACAGCCGGCGTGTCGCTCCCCGAGTCGCTCGACCTCGACGAGGACGCCGGCCGGCTCGACGAGGGGTTCTTCGAGTCGCTGCGCACCGACCCCGAGGCGTTCCGCGCGCTTTCCTCGGACGAGAAGATCGAGCGCTACCGCGAAAACGGGGCACAGATCGGCGAAGGCGTCGCCTTCGGCCTGCGAACCATCTTGGTGGCTCCTCGCATCGTCGTCTCGCCTGGTGTTGCCATCGGCCCGGACGGCACTGTGGTCTGCGAGGAGCTGGTCGCGATCGGCGAGCTCACCCAGTTCGGACCGGATCTCGATCTCCGCTGCCGCCGTGCGTATATCGGCGCGGGCGTCTGGGCTGGGAGGTCGATCAGGATCGGCGGCGGCGGTCACCGCGACCCGTGGGCGACTCTCGCGGTCGGCGACCTTGCGTTCATCGGTGACGAGGCGTTCATCAACGTCTGCCGGCCCGTGCTCATCGGCCGCGAAGCGTTCGTGACCATGCGGTCGATGATCGTCACCCACAACATCGGCCACTCGCTGCTCGAAGGCTTCGAGAACCGGTTCGCTCCGGTCGTGCTCGAGGATCGCGCTCAGCTCGGGCTCGGCGCGGTGCTCTATGCGGGAGTGCGGATCGGCGCCGAGGCGATCGTCGCCTCGAACTCGTACGTCGTGGGCGACGTTCCGGCACGCGCCTTCGCGATCGGTGTCCCCGCCAAGGTCACGGGCAGTGCCGCGCACACGCTCTCCCGCTCCCGGCAGGCCGAGCTCGCGCGAAGGATGGTCGACGAGCTGCACGAGCTCCTCGCGCTTCGCGGACACGACGTCTCAGCGGTCAGCGACGGGGACGGGCGAGGGTTCGACGTCGAGGGGACGCGCGTCTACTTCACGCCGAGCTACGGCGGCGGCGGTGACAGCCCGGCCGTGGTGTTGACGCTCGAGCGCGCAGGAGACGTTCCCGATGGAGTCGGCGTGCTTGACCTGCTCGGACGGCAGGTGCACGGGAGCGGCGGAATCGTTCTCGACTCGGTCCGCGAGTTTTGCCGCAAGCGCGGGATCCGCTTCGAGCCTGGCCCCTGGCGGTATCAGGGCGGTCTCATCTAGTGGCCGCCCCGGAGGCCGTCGAACGACTCGCGCAGCTCGCCCTCTTTGCCGATCTCCGCTGGCCCGAGCTCGAAGCGGTCGCACACACTTTCGACGAGGAGGTCTTCGCCCAAGGCCAGCGGGTGCTGCGGCAGGGGATCACCGGTGGCTCGTTCTACGTCATCGTCGAGGGCGACGCCGCGGTCGTGATCGACGGCCAGGAGCGCGCACGCCTCGGGCGAGGCGACTTCTTCGGGGAGATCTCCGTCCTCCTCGGTGGCGTGCCGATCGCCGACGTGCGTGCCGAGACCCTCCTCCGCTGCCTCGTCCTGCCGGGCCCCGAGCTCGAAGGGTTCCTGCTCGAGCATCCGCCGGTCATGCTCCGCATGCTCCAGGCCGTCGCCCGTCGGCTCCGCGACGCGAGCCGGTGGAGCTAGAGGCTTGAAGCCGTTCCCGCCCGGCGAGTACCCGGTCCTCGTCGTCGGGAGCGGGCCGGGCGGCCTGCAGGCGAGCTACTGCCTCCGGCGACTTGGCGTCGACCACGCCGTGCTCTCTGCCGACGATGGCCCCGGCGGGATGTTCCAGCGCTTCCCGCTCTTCGAGCGCCTCATTAGCTGGACACACGCAGGCGCAGACGCGGAGCGTGGGACGCGCGAGTACGAGCTCCACGACCAGAACAGCCTCGTCGCCGACGACCCCGCGCTCGGCGCGCTCGTTCCAGGCCAGCTTGCGGATGGGCACCGGCGACCGTCGCGAGACGAGATGGTCGCGGCCATGCGCTCGTTCGCCGAGCGCGCGCCCATCCCGGTGCGCTACGAGTGCCGCTGGGAGTCGACCAAGCAGGAAGACTCGGCTTACGTGCTCGCGACGAGCGACGGGGAGTACCGCTGTCGCGCTGCGGTCTTCGCCATCGGTATGACCCAGCCGTGGATACCCCCGATCCCGGGCCTCGAGCTCGAGCAGCACTATGTCAACGTCGACTGCGCTCCGGATCGCTATCGCGGCAGGCGCGTCGTCATCGTCGGCAAGCGCAACTCGGCGTTCGAGATCGGCGAGGCGATCTCACGCCAGGGACTGCGCGAGCTGACTCTCGTATCTCCGCGCTCGCCCGACCTCGGCCGCCTCGCGCGCTCGCCGCTCCGGCCCTGGTATCTGACGACGTACGACGAGCACGTGCGCGGCGCGCCGGGACGATTCGTCCTGAACGCCTCGGTCGACCGGGTCGAACATCGCGAGGGCGGCTTCGTCGTCCACGCACTCGACCCGACTCGGTCGGAGCCGTTACTGCTGGAGGCCGACGACGTCATTGCCGCCACCGGCTTCTCGACGCCGTTGCAAGATCTGCCGGAGCTCGGCGTCGCGACCGTGCGGGAGGGGCGGCTACCCGCACTAAGCGCATTCTGGGAAAGCGTGACGGTGCCGGGCCTCTTCTTTGCAGGGAACGTCAGCGACGCGGCCCCGGGGCTCCGCAAGCACGGCGTCGCGAGCCTCTCGACGATGGTCGGCGGATTTCGCTACAACGCACGCGTTCTTGCGAGGCATTTGGCGGAGACGCTTTTCGGGATGTCCTCGGAGCGGCCGCGCATCGAGCGAGACTGCATCTCGGCCTTCCTGCTGCACGAGTTGAACCACTCACCCGAGCTCGCCTTCCAGAAGGGCTACCTCGCCCGCGTGCTGCGCGCGTCTGACGACGAAGGCGCGATCCTCGACGAGGGGATTCTTCCGCTCGAGGTCTTCGTGGACGGCTCCGCTGACGGTGTCGCAATCACGCTCGAGTTCGACGCGGAGGAGACGATCAGGCCGGTGGTCTACGTGCGGCACGATGGCGTGCTGCACGAGGAGCTGCTGGCGCCGCACCCGCTCCGTCGCTATGACGGGCAGCCCTATCTCGAGGACGTCGAGAAGCTCCTGCGGCCGCTGCTCCGTTAGCCCGTTTCGCCCGTTAGGAGAGAGCCGCGGCCAGTGGAGCCGGTACGTCCGGGGTGCGCGGGGGTAGCTTCGCGAGAAGCTCGCGTACGGCGTCCTCGTCTCCCCGAACCGTGACGGCATCGAGCTCACGGTTGACAAGGAGCTCGTAGAAGGACGCGACATCCCCTTCGACCACTGCTTGGGGCATCTCCGCGGAGCCGGCATAGGCCTCGTCGCCTTCGACGTATCCCACTTCGTCTCCGACCCGAAACTCGATGCACGATGCCGTTGGCGGGAGCGCGATGCGCAACGCGCCTGCGAGCCAGCCTGGCTCGAGTACACCCTCCGAGGTCGGAGGCCCGAGGGAGCGCGCCCCCCAGTGCGCCAGCTGGTGCATCACCGGACGGAGTGCCTCGCCATACTCGGTCAGCTCGTAGACGGTGGAGGCGGCGGGCGGCGGGAGCTGCCGACGGTGGATCACGCCGCCTTGCTCGAGCCGCTTCAGTCGCGCGGCAAGGATGTTCGTCCCGCAGCCGGTGAGCCGGCAATGGATATCCGTGTACCGAAGAGCACCCTCTTCGAGCAGCTCACGGACGATGAGGAGCGACCAGCGCTCGCCCACCAGATCGAGGGCGTGCGCCATGGGGCAGTACTGGCCGTACTCCTTCATCGCGGACCGAGTGTACCCCTAATTTCCGAAAGTGAAGCTTTAACTTGCAATTTGAAAGTTAAGACTGTACGATCGCAACCTTCTCGAACCGACAAGACTCGAAGGGGAATCAATGGTGGCTTCGGACAGAACCAGGTGGTACGCACTCGCACTCCTCTGCGCGGTGCAGTTCATGGTCGTCTTGGACATCGCGATCGTGAACGTCGCACTCCCGTCCATCCAGGTCGATCTCGGGTTCTCCCAGGAGAATCTCCAGTGGATCATCAGCGCTTACGCCCTGGTCTTCGGCGGGTTCCTTCTCCTCGGCGGCAGGCTCGCCGACCTGGTGGGACGCAGACGACTTTTCATGGTGGGCCTCGTCGTCTTCTCCGTGGCTTCACTCCTCTGCGGGTTTGCGTGGAGCGATGAATCGCTCATCGCCGCACGGGCGATCCAGGGACTCGGGGCTGCGCTGATAACGCCCGCGGCGCTCTCGATCCTGACGACGACCTTCGCCGAGGGGCGTGAGCGCAACATCGCCCTCGGCGCGTGGGGCGCGGTCGGCGGCTTCGGTGCCGCCGCAGGCGTGCTCATGGGCGGAATCCTCACGGACTTCCTGTCCTGGGAATGGATCTTCTTCGTCAACGTGCCCGTCGGAGTCGCCGGGCTCGCGCTGGCGCCGGTGCTTCTGGCCGAGAGCCGCGACGCGCACGGCCAGAGTCACGACGTGCCCGGAGCGGTCCTCGTCACGGGCGGCTTGAGCCTCCTCGTCCTCGGGATCACCCAGGGCCAGCAGTGGGGCTGGGGCTCCGTCGAGACGATCGGCGTCTTCGCCGCCGCAGCCATCCTGCTCGGCGTGTTCGCTCTCTGGGAGCAGCGGCAGAAAGACCCGCTCGTTCCCTTCTCGATCTTCCGCCTGCAAACGCTCACGGCGGCGAACGTGGCCGGATTCATCATGGGCACCGCGATGTTCTCGATGTTCCTGATACTCACGCTCTACATGCAGCAGGTGCTCGAGTACTCGCCGCTCGAGACCGGTTTCGGCTACCTCGCGGTCGCCGGCACTGCCGTGGTCTTCGCGAACTTCGCCGCTGTCGCAGTCAACCGGGTGGGTGTCAAGCCGGCGTTGATCTTCGGGATGATCCTGCTCACGGCCGGGCTCCTGTACTTCACGCAGGTCTCGGTCGACGGCTCGTACTGGAGCGATCTCTTCCCCGGCTTCCTGACGATCGGGGTCGCGATCCCGTTCGTGTTCGTGCCGGTCACGATCGCGGCGCTCGCAGGGACGAAGCCGAGCGAGGCCGGCCTGGCGTCGGGCCTGATCAACACGACGCAGCAGATCGGCGGCGCCGTCGGGATCGCGCTGCTCTCGTCGATTGCGGTCTCCACGACCGACGATGCCATCGGCTCGGGGACGGCGCCGGCGGCAGCGCTCACGGACGGCTTCGTGAACGCATTCTGGGCCGGCGCAGCGATCGCATTCGTCGGTGTGCTCGTCTCGATCTTCATGGTCCGGGGCCGCGACTTGGAGCACCAAGAGGTTGCGGCGCCTCAGCCCGCGCTCGAGACCGCCGCATAAGGCACGGAAACGGAGGGTGCGCGCGGCCTGCGCGCACCCTCCGTCAGCTATGTGCGGGGTCAGCTACGTGCGGCGGCTACGGCTCATTCGGGCTCGGACCTTCCGCAGCTTCGGCATCGGCTGCCGGCGGAAGCACCTCGGTGCGCCGGATGGCGGCTCGTTCCTCCTCCATCTGGTCGCGAGCGCGGCTGACCGCCGCCGCCTTCTCACGTTCCCCTCGAGCCACCGCTTCATCGATCTCGAGCATCCGCGCCCGCACTGACACGACCGTTGGATGGTCGGCATGGAATGCCGCGTCGGCGAGCGCTTCCTTGAGACGCGCACGCTCTTTGCGTAGCGCGCGAAGCTCCTGGCGCACGCGAATGACGTCACGACCCGCCGCGACGTATGCCTGCGCTGAGCTCCGAGTTGCATTCGACCAGGCGCGCGCCTGGTCCTTGCCCCTCACGGCACCGCGGGCGACCGTGCTTGACGGATCGCGCTCCGCAGCGCTGTAGAAGATGACGAACACCGCGCCTGCGGCGGCGAGCAGGAGAATCGCGCCGACGACACTCCCGAGCACCCCGGCTGCGAGCGCGCCAACCAGCAGAAGGCAGCCGAGGACGAACGCTGCGACCGGCGAGACCACGCCGAAGAGACGCCGGTCAGCACGAGCTGTTACGTCGACGTCGTCGTCAAGCCGGTGTCCGCACGTCGGGCAGTAGCTCGCACCCTCGGGTGAAGTGGAGCCGCACGCAGGACACGTCCGGAGCTGCTCGTCAGCCACGGGAGACATCTACCCGGAGTGCGAGCTGTATACACGCCGACGGGGTGCGCGCGTACGCGCACCCCGTCGAGCGGAGCGGTGCTAACCGATGTTCCCGCAGGACGTGTACGTCTCGAGGTCGTCGGCGGACATGTGCAGATTGATCGCATAGTCGCCGCTCATGAGGTCGTCGACCGAGATCTCGACCGTCGTCTCCGAGCTGCCGTCGTCGACGTTCGTCAGACCGTACGCGGGCTCCGGGTTCAGGTCGTCGCCGCACGAGCCCTCGTTGGATGTGCGCGGGCTGTGAGGCCGAGACCGGGTCGTCGATCGTGATCGAGACCATCGTCATGTCACCGCTCGGCGTGAGCGTCGCGGTGCCGGACTGACCGGAATCTTGTTCCTCGGCCAGCTCGACCTCGTCGCGTCGCCTGCCGCTTCGTCGTCGTCTCCACCGCAACCCACCAGTGCGACGGCAGTGAGCGCGACGGCGAGCACAGCTGTGACGCGTGAAAGCGTCCTCATCATTGAGCTCCCTTCCCTCGAGGTTGTTCGAGCTACGAGCGCGATCGGATCGCCGGAGGCATCAGACAATGCGCTAGGCGGAGGGCTTAGACCGCGGGATCGCGGATCGATGCAGTCTCCCGCCGGTATTCGAGCACCTCGCGACCGATCGCGAGCAGGGAGCCGGCGACCGGGATGGCGAGCAGCGCACCGAGGATGCCCGCAAGCTGAGCCCCGATGAGCACGGCGCAGAGCACTGCCAGAGGCGAGAGCTCCACCGTCCTCCCGTAGACGAGCGGTTGCAGGACGTGGTTCTCGAACTGCTGGTAGGCGATGAAGAAGCCGACGACGATGACACCTCGTAGCCAGTCGGTCTCGATGAACACGATCGTCCCGACGATGACCGTCGCGATGGCCGCACCCGCAAGCGGGATGAGGTCGAAGATCGCGACGACGAGACCGAGCGCGATTGCGTACTTGCTTCCGACCGCGAACAGGACGATCGTCGCGAGAACCGCGGCGATAAGGCTGATGAGGAGGTTCCCGGTGACGTATCCGGACACCGTGCGGTAGATGTCGCCGCCGACTCGCTCGTAACGGGCGCGAGTGTCTTCGGGGAGGAGCTCGAGGAAGCGATCGACCGCGCGTGGGCCCTCGAGGAGCATGAAGAACGTCAGGAAGACGATCGTGATGACGCCGACGACCGCCGTGACGACGCTGCGAACGACGTCGAGCACCGGCAGGCTCAGCCCGAGCACGCCCCCCGCGCCCTGACTCTCGATGGCCTCGCGGATGCGGTCGACGATCTTGTACTCCTCTTGCAGGAAGCCAAGCGGTCCACGCCCGGCCGTCACGTCGTCGACGAAGTCCGGGACGGCGTCCACGAAGTCCGAGACCTGCGCCAGGAGCGGCGGAATCACGAGGAAGCCAATCCCCGTGAGCGCGAGCAGCGTCATCGCGAAGACGAGTGACGCGGCAGCCGCTCGACTCAGCCCGCGTCTCTCGAAGAACTGGACGGCCGGATTGAGCGCTGCGGCGAGGAAGAGAGCGATGAGGATCCACGTGAGTACCTGCCACGCGAGGTAGGCGAGCAGAAGCGTGACGCTGGCGAGAACGGTGAGCCCGATGAGGAGAAGGACCGTGCGCGAGCGCAGGGTGACGACGCGAACCTCGGGTTGAGCCATCGAAGCGGTGTTCGCGACAAGTCGTGGGGTTCCTGGCTCGGCGCAGTTCGGCCCTGCGCCTAGACTTGAGGCATGCGCTCGGGGCTGCTCGGTCTCGCGATCGGGCTCGCGCTCGCCGACTCCTCGGTCGTCACGCTCGCGCTCCCCGAGATACTCGGCCGGTTCGACGTGGACGTGACCACCGTCGCGTGGGTGCTCACGTCGTACAACCTCGCTCTGGCGCTACTTGCGGTACCCGCGGCCTACGTCGCGCGGCGGCGGCCCCGCTCGGCGTTCGCTGCGGGTGCGGTCGTTTTTGCCGGAGCGTCGCTAGTCTGCGGTCTCGCGCCGTCGTTCGAGCTTCTGGTCGCCGGTCGGTGCGTTCAGGCCGTGGGGGGTGCCTTCGTCGTCGTCGCCGCGCTCGACCTTCTCGCCGCCACGACGGGAAGCGACGTGCGCGCGGCGCACCTGTGGGTGCTCGCAGGCGTTCTCGGAGCTTCGCTCGGCCCGGCCGCCGGGGGGATCCTGACCGAAGCTCTGGGGTGGGAGTCGATCTTCCTCGTCCAGGTGCCACTGGCGCTGCTGACGCTCGCTGTCCTGCGCGGGCTCGCAATCGAGCGGAGGACTGCCCGCGCCGGACGGCCGCGGCTCACCGCCAACGCAGCGCTGCTCCTGCTCTCCGGCGGACTCGTAGCCGCACTCTTCCTGCTCGTGCTTCTGCTCGTAGACGGGTGGGCGATGTCGCCGGCCGCCGCGGGAGTCGTGGTAACCGTGATCCCGCTCGTCGCGATCGTCGCGGGCCGCTTCGCGCCGCGCTCGCTCACGGTGGGAATGCGCATCGCGACCGGTGTCGTCCTCGTCGCCGGGGGCCTCGCCTGCCTCGCTTTCATGCCGCGCGCGGGTTGGGTTTGGACGCTTGCGCCGCAGCTTTTGGTCGGCGCAGGTCTCGGTCTCACGCTCGGCTCCCTCACAGAGCGCGCGGTCGCCGGCCGGCCCGCGCAGGTCGTGCACGGGGGCTGGACAATCGCGGCGCGCCACGCCGGAGTCGTGCTCGGGTTGCTTCTGCTCGCCCCCGTTCTCACCGAAGCGCTCGAGACGAACCGGGAGAGGGCCGTACGGGCCGGGGCGGCTGAAGTTCTCGACAGCCGGATCCCGCCGCTCGACAAGCTCCGTCTTGCCCAGGACGTGCTCGACGAGGTGGAGCGCGCGCGGGACGACGGCAAGCTCCCCACCGTTGCGGCGGTCTTCGAGGATCGGCCTGACGACGAGGAGTACCGCTCGCTGCGCGCCGGGCTCGAAGATCAGCTCGACCGGGCCGTTACCGATGCGTTCTCGCGCCCGTTCCTCCTCGCCGCGGTCCTCGCGCTCGCAGCGCTCGTGCCGATGGCGCTCGTGCCCTTCGCCCCTGGGAGGAGTGAGCCGTTGTGAAACGGGGCCTGCCCTTGCTCGTCGCACTCGGGGCCGTCGCCGCGGTCCTGGTTCCCTACCTCGCACTTGGTGGTTCGTCCTACGAGCCTGCGGCCGTAGCCGATCCCTGTGCCGCACGAGACTGGCGGGACCCGGACGGACTCTCGGAAGTCCTCGAGCAGATCGTCCTCTCGGCGCTCGACGGGGCGGCCTGCGAGCTCGGCGTCTCGCGTGAGGAGCTCGTGCTCGCCGTGCGGAGCGAGGATGCGCTCGCTGAGTTCGCGGACGAGCGTGGGATCTCGCGCACGGACGCGGAGGAGGCAGTCGCGGACGGTCTGACCCGGGCAGTCGACGATGCCGAGGAAGCCGGCGCACTCCCGAGCCTGCTCGGCGGCCTCGTCCGGCGCGCGGTCGAATCGGTTCCGGTCTGGCTTCTGCTCGATGCGCTCGACAGGCTGGAGGATCTCGGCGCACTGTTGCCGTGAAGCGAGCAGAGACCTTTTCTCATGGTCGTGTTCGCACCGCTCTCGGCCTGGCTCTAGCGGCGGGCCGTCACGCGCTGATCGCGGCGCGGAAGCAATTCCGGCCGCCGCCGGTTAGGTAGACACATGAACGACCTCGCGAAGCGCATCCAGCGCACGTACCTGACGCTGCTCCTCGGTAACACGCTCGCGGCGTCGTTCATCTGGGGCATCAATACGCTCTTCCTGCTCGATGCCGGGCTCTCGAACCTCGAGGCATTCGCGGCGAACGCGTTCTTCACCGCCGGGATGGTCGTTTTCGAGATTCCGACCGGGATCGTGGCGGACACCTGGGGCAGGCGGACGTCGTACCTCCTCGGCACGATCACGCTGGCCGGCTCGACACTCCTCTATTACCTCTTGTGGGAGCTCGACGCACCGTTCTGGCAGTGGGCGGTCGTCTCGATGCTCCTCGGGCTCGGGTTCACGTTCTTCTCGGGGGCGACGGAGGCCTGGCTCGTCGATGCGCTCGACTATGCGGGGTACGAGGGCGGCCTCGAGACGGTCCTCGGACGAGGACAGATGGTCTCCGGCGCAGCCATGCTCGGCGGCTCTGTTGCCGGAGGCGTAATCGCCCAGGCGACGACCCTCGGCGTTCCGTTCCTGCTCCGCGTGGTCGTCCTGCTCGCGATGTTCGCGGCCGCGTGGAAGCTCATGCACGACCTGGGCTTTACGCCCGATCGTTCCGCCGGTCCGGTGCAGGCCGTCGGCCGCGTCTTCTCGAACTCGCTCGAGCATGGCCTCAAGAACCCGCCGGTGCGGTGGGTGATGCTGGCCGCGCCCTTTACCTCGGGGATCGGCGTGTACACGTTTTACGCGCTCCAGCCCTACCTGCTCGAGCTCTACGGCGACTCCGAGGCGTACTCGGTGGCCGGTCTTGCGGCAGCGATCGTGGCAGGCGCGCAGATCGCGGGCGGCTACGCCGCGCCGAAGATCCGCGGCCTGTTCCACAAGCGCACATCGGCTCTCATCCTCGCGACGCTTGCGAGCTCCGGGGTCCTGCTCCTGCTCGGCCTGACGGATGCCTTCTGGCTCGCGCTGGCGCTGCTCGTCGTCTGGGGACTCCTCTTCGCCGCGAGCATGCCGATCAAGCAGGCGTATCTGAACGACCTGATTCCGTCGCAGCAGCGCGCGACCGTCCTGTCCTTCGACTCGCTCATGGGCAGCACCGGCGGCGTCGTGATCCAGCCGGTGCTCGGCCGCGCGGCCGACGTCTCGAGCTATGCGACGTCGTTCGTCATCGGCGGGGCGTTCCAACTGCTCGCGGTTCCATTCCTCCTCCTCAGCCGCCGCGAGCGATCTCCGGCGGACGCGGCCGTCGCCTCGTCGGCTCCAACGCCCGCGGAGCAATGAGTTTGGCCCGGATGACCCAACCGGCCTCGAAAGCGTCGGCGATCCCTTCAGCGAGAACACGCTCTCGGACGACGGGCGCATCGCCTACGCCGAGGCGCAATTCGATCGCGTGATCTTCGAGGAGGATCGCGAGCAGGTCGTCGCCGTCCAGGACACGGTACGCACGGCGGTCGAACCCGTGGGCGTGGTCGCCGAGTTCAACGGCGATGCGGAGTTCCCACCCGTCGAGCAGGGGACGTCGGAGCTCCTCGGCTTGCTCGCGGCGATCATCGTGCTCATCGTCGTCTTCCGGACGCTCGTCGCGTCGTTGATTCCGATCGCGCTGGCCCTCGTCGCCTTGATGTCTGCCTTCCTCTTGCTGTTCATTCTCGCCGGCCTGACGACGATCAACACGATCACGCCGATCCTGCTCTCGATGATCGGGCTCGGTGTCGGCATCGACTACTCGCTCTTTATCGTGACGCGCTTCAGGCAGCTACTGCACGAAGGGCTGTCACCGCAGGACGCCGCGTCCGAAGCCGGTGCGTCCGCAGGACGCGCGGTGCTCTTCGCCGGCTTGACCGTCGCAATCTCCGTGACCGGGCTTGCCTTCTTCGGCATGGACTTCGTCACGAAGCTCGGAATCGCGAGCGCGCTCGGAGTGTTGACGACGGTGCTGATCGCCAACTCGCTCCTGCTGGCCGTGCTCTCCCTGCTCGGCCACAAGATCGACCGCCTGAAGGTGCCGTTCCTGCCCCCGATCGACGACTCCGAGGCCGCGCGGGAGAGGACGATCTTCGCTCGCTGGGGTCGGTTCGTGACCGCGAACGCGAAAGTTGTGTTCCCCGTCGTCCTCATCCTCATCGTCGTCCTCGCAGGGACCTCCGCGCTCGTGCGGCTGGGTGCGGCAGATCAGGGAACGCAGCCTACGGCGCAGACGAGCCGCAGGGCATACGACCTGCTGGCGGAAGGCTTCGGCGCGGGTTTCAACGGCCCGATCCCGATCGTCGTCGACGTGAACGGCGACGCCCAGGCGCCGCAGCGGATCTTCGAGGGCGCGCGGGACCTCCCAGGCGTGGCATCCGCCGGCGAGCCGCAGTTCAACGATCCGAAGACCGTCGCGCTCGTCTTCGTCACTCCCGACTCTGCACCGCAGGACGTCGAGACCGACGAGCTCGTAACCCGGCTTCGGGGCGACGTCGTTCCGGCTGCGACCGAAGGCGGAGACGCGGTCGCATACGTCTCGGGTCAGACCGCCGCGTTCAAGGACATCGGGGATCGAATCCTGGAACGGCTGCCGCTCTTCCTCCTGTACATCGTCGGCGTCACGTTCATCGTCCTCGCGATGGCTTTCAGGTCGATCGTGATCTCGCTGACCGCGGCGGTCACGACCATTCTCTCGGCCTTCGTGGGCTTCGGTGTGCTCACGCTCGTGGTGCAGGAGGGGCACCTGCTCGGCTTGACGGGGCTCGACAAGACCGGTCCGATCGAGACGTTCGTCCCGCCGATTGCCTTCGCGATCTTCTTCGGGCTCTCGATGGACTACATGGTCTTCATCATGAGCCGGATCCGGGAGGAGCATGTCTACGGACTGAACACCCGAGACGCGGTCGAGCACGGCATCGCCGCCATCGGCAGGGTGGTCGTCGCGGCCGCGCTGATCATGGGCACGGTCTTCGCGGCCTTCATCTTGAGCGCCGATCGCATCCCGAAGGAGTTCGGCCTGTTGCTCGCGGTCGCAATCCTCACGGACGCGCTCATCGTGCGGATGACCCTCGTGCCGGCGTTCCTCACGCTACTTGGAGAGAAGTCGTGGTACATCCCCGGCTGGCTCGATCGCCTGCTTCCGAACGTCACCATCGAGGCGCCGCACGAGGGCGAGGAGCTCGCCGCTCCCGCCCGCCGCCCGGTCGAGGAGCCTTCGGGGTAGGGCGAGATATATCTCGCCCCTACGGGCCGGAGCGGATCTCGAACGTCTCTCTGAAGGCCTCGAGCACTTCGCGCGCGACGATGTCTCCGCCGGCTCGCTCGAGGTGCACGCCGTCCGGAGCGCGCACCTTGATCTGGCCGCCGCTCGCGGTGGCGAGGTACTCGGCGTAGCCCCCGTCCGGTCCCGCGAGGAGGACGTACGTGTCGATGTAGGAGACTGAGCCGGGCCGCTCACGGGCCTCGGCTGCCACCGCCGCGTTCACGACCTCGAAGCGCCGGGTCTGGTTCGCGTCGGTCGTGATCGGGAGTCCGAGCCACACGACGTGTACGCCAGCACGGCGCGCAATGGCGAGGATCCCGGCGACCCTGCGCCGGTACTCCCGAACCCACGCAGCGCTGCCGAAGCTGCCGAGCGAGACCCCCTCGGGCAGTCCCGTCATGTATGCGTTGGTGTCGTTTGCGCCGAAAGCAAGGATCACCGCGTGGGGTTTCAGCGAGCTCAGTTGCGCGCGAACCGCGTCGAACCAATTGAAGACGTCGGGGCGCGTGAGGCCGGACGCGACCCGACCTACGATCTCGGGAGTTCGCGCGATGGCGCGGTTGCTCGCGATCGCACGCTGGATCGCAAACCCCGGCTCGATGACGAGCGAATCGCCCGCGATCCAGAGCCGAAGCGGCCGCTTCGGCGAGAACTTCGGCTTTACGGACGGCGGAGGCACCGGCTCCACGACCGGAGCTCCGTCAGTGAAGTCGCCCTCGATCCCGAGCTCGGTGTCGATCTCGTCGATCCCGCTCCTCCCGACGAGCGCCTGCACGCCTGCCCGCGGGCGATCGAGCAAGAGTGCGTGGCTGACAGTCTCGAGCGGACCGGTGAATGCGAGCGCGACGTCGCGCTTCAGACCCTCCGGCTGGTTGTAGGCGCTCTTGTGGACCCCGGGCGCGTTGAGCAATGCCCCGATCAGGAGTGCGAGGACGCAGACGACAAGGGCGTGACCGGCGCTCCAGAGCCGCCGGCCGCTTTCGACTCGTTGGCGGGCTCGGCGGCGGCGTCTCCGTCGAACCGGCTCGTTCGGCGTCACCGGAGGGAGTGTCGGAGGACTGGTCGCCACTGGCAGCGAGGCAATGGTGCCACGGGTCGGCCGCTAGTTCGCTCCTCCGGTGCGGTGGAGCGCCTTGAAGACGTGCTGTCGGATGAACGCGGCCAGCTCCTCGGAGCCTGTGCCGGTCAGATGCAGTCCGTCACTGGCGAACCAGGGCTCGTTGCGGCTGTACGCATTCCAGTCCGCGACCGTGAGCTGCGACCAGCGCTTGACGGCTTGCTTGATGGCGCGGTTCGTCCGGCGGTAGAGCTGGCTCGTCTCCCGCAGCGTGACCCAGACCACGGCTCTCGCGCGCTGGGCGAGTGCGGCGCGCATCACCCGGTCGATGCCCTCCGCGTAGCCGAGCGCCGACTCGTTGTAGCCGACGCTGACGATCAGGACGTTCCCGAGCGAGCGGCCGTACCGCAGCACCGCAGCGAGCGCGGTCGAGGGCTTGGATCCCTTGAACGCACAGCTCGGCTGTACGAGCCGGCGGCATTCCGCGAGATCGAGCCGAACCGCGAGACCGCGTTGTAGCTCGGCTCTCGCGGTCTTCGTGTAGCCGATCGAAGCCGCGACCGAGTCGCCGACGAGCGTCGCCTTGACGGGCTTCGTCGCTCCGCCGGCTGGAGCTGTCACGAGCAGCACGGTGGAGCACAACGCGAGGACGAGACGCGGACCGCGCATGGCACGAGGGTAACCGGGGTGGTCGGACGAGCTCGGCGTCGCGACGTTAGCGTTGCCCGCGCGGTGCACCGTCTCCTCATCGCGATCTCGGTAATCGTCTTGGCGTTGACAGGATTCTTGCTCGTGGCCAGAGGTGGAAGCGATCCGGTCAGCGGCAGCGTCACGCTCGTCGGCGACTCGCTGAACGTCGGCCTCGAGCCGTACCTGACCGCGGAGCTCCAGGGTTGGGTGATCGCGAGTCACAACCTCGTCGGGCGTCGCACCGACGAGGGAATCGAAGCCTTGCGCTCGCTCGGCGGCTCGATTGCGCCAATCCTGGTCGTCAGCCTTGGCACGAACGACGTCGACGACGACGTTGAGGCGTTCTCTCGGCGGATCGACCAGGTTCTCGAGCTCGCCGGGCCGACGCTGGTGATCTGGGCCACGATCTGGCTCGGCGGCGCGCACAAGGGCTTCAACGCGGTCTTACGCGAGGCCGCTCTGCGGCATCGGAGCCTCGAGCTCCTGGACTGGGCAGCGCTCGTGGAGGCCGAGCCCGAGCTCCTCGCCGCCGACGGCGTGCACGGCAGCGCAGACGGCTATCGGCGCGGCGGAGACGGCCCGCATCGCCCGAGGTTGTCTCCCGTCTTAGAGGGGAGCCGCCAGCTCGCCTTAGCGAACGATCCCGCCGAGAACGTGGTCGGTGACCTGCGCCGCGAACGCTTCGTCGAGCGGTGCACCACTCAGCAGCAAGCGATAGAAGACAGCGCCATGGAGGGTATCGACCGCGACCTCCAGATCCGCGTCGCCTCGGATCTCTCCGCGCTCGAGTCCGCGCTCGAGCGCCGATAGCATCGCCTGGCGCCGAGCCGGCACGACATCGCGGTGAAATCCCTCGGCGAGGTCTGGGTCGTGCTGGAAATCTGCGATAAGCCCCGCAAGCACGCGTCCGCCGATCGGTTGCGCGAGCACGGCCGAGAGCCACACGAGGAGAGCGCGGACGTCCTCGCGAGTCGACCCGGACTCTTCGGGCGGCGCGATCGCTTCGGAGCCTGCGAGATACGCCTCGAGCACGAGTTCCGCGCGCGACCCCCACCACCGATAGATCGTCTGTTTGCCGACCCCGGCGCGGGCCGCGACGCCCTCGATTGTCAGCTCGCGGTGACCGCGCTCGACCAGGAGCTCCTGCGTCGCGTGGACGATCGCCTCATGCGAGCGCTCGCTTCGGCGCCGCCCCCGCTCTCGAGCCGGTTCCGGCATCGCACGTACTGTAGCTCGTAGACGAGACGTAGCGTCTCATGTAGGCTACTTGTGAGACGCGACGTCTAGTAAATGGAGTCGAATGAGTGGCTCGTCGAAACCACTGCTCGCGAAGGTCCACCGTCTTCGCGGCCCCATCGTCCTCGCAGCGCTCTGCGTCGTGCCGCTCCTGCTCTGGGCGCGGATCGCCTCGTGGGACACGAACTTCGGATCGGGCTTTACAGCGCTGACGAGCGTCGCCGTCCTGCTCGCGCTTGCGGGCACCTCCGCGTTCGCTCTCAACCTCGTCCTCGGCGCTCGGCTGCGGCCGGTCGAGACGCTCTTCGGCGGTCTCGACCGGATGTACGCGGCTCATCGCGCGACGGGCAAGATCGCCTTCGCGCTCCTGCTCGGACACGTCGTCCTGATCCTCGCGAGTCGCGCGACGATCTCGGCCGGCAGCGCACTCGAGCTGCTCGGCCCGGGAGCCGGCGCGACGGTCTTCATGGGCGTGCTCGCCTTCAGCGCGATGACGATGTCGATTGCGCTCACGCTGTTCGTCCGCCTGGGCCAGGAGGTGTTCGTCTATGTGCAGCGGAGTTTTGGTCTCGTCTTCCTCGCCGCGACGTACCACGTCTTCACGACCGACGCGGCGGCGGCCGCCTCGTCTGCCCTCGAGGTATATCTCGCCGCACTCGCGACGCTCGGGATGGCCGCATTCGCGTATCGCTCGCTGTTCTCGAGCCTCCTCGTACGGCGGAGGCGGTATCGAGTCGTCGAAGCCAATCGCCTCGACGAGTTCGTCACCGAGATCGTCATGGAGCCGATCGGCAAGCCGCTCGTCTTCGTTCCGGGGCAGTTCGTCTTCGTCAACTTTCGCTCCCCGGTGCTGGAAAGAGAGCTGAAGCCGTTCGAGCTGTCGATCGAGCGGCAGGTGCTGTCAATCCGCCCCGGGGAGATCGCGAACCAGTTCCATCCGTTCTCCGTCACGTCCGCGCCGGGGGCCCCCCAGCTGCGAATCACGGTCAAGGCCGTGGGCGACTACACACGCGCGTTGAGACTGCTCGGGTCGGAGTCGGAAGCGGAAGCGGTGGTCGAGGGTCCCTACGGTTCCTTCTCGCATCGGAGCGGCGAGCGCTCCAGGCAGATCTGGATAGCCGGCGGCATCGGCGTCACGCCGTTTCTCAGCATGGCGCGCAGCCTCGTTGACGAGGTTGGTCCCGCCGTCGACTTCTACTACTGTGTCGAGCACGAGGAGGAAGCCCACTTCCTCGAGGAGCTGCGCGCGATCGCAGGCCGGCGGCCGACCTTCCGCGTCACCCTCGTCCCGCGGGATCGCGACGGTTTTCTGACGGCGGCCAGACTCGTCGAGGAGCACGCCGACCTCGCCTCGGCCGATGTCTTCATCTGCGGTCCGCCCGCGATGCTCGAAAGCCTGCGCTCCCAGCTCCAGGCGTCCGGGTTGCCGGACCGCCAGATTCATACGGAGGAGTTCGCTTTCGCGCGACGCGGCCCGAGCTCGACCGTCGCGGGACCCGAGCCGAGCCCGCGCTTCTCCGACGACGCCGTACTCGCGCTCCTCGCGGCGTTCGTCTTCGCGGGGCTCGCCGTTGCTGCCGGCGTGGTCGCCACGGAGCTCGTCCAGGGATGAGTGCCTCGGTCGATACCGCGGCGGAGCGTCGGATCGCCGTCAGCGTGCTCGTGGTCGGCACCGGCGCCGCCGGTCTACGTGCGGCGATCGAGCTGGCCGAGCGCGGGGTCGACGTTCTGTGCGTCGGAAAGCGCCGGCGCGACGACGCCCACACGGTTCTCGCGGCCGGCGGCATCAATGCGGCCCTGGGGACGGTCGATCCCGAAGACAGTTGGGAGCAGCACGCCGCCGACACTCTCCGCGAGGGGTACTGGCTCGGAGATCCCGAGAGCGTCGAGCTCCTCTGCCGCGAGGCGCCTGCTGCGATCGACGACCTCCTGCGGTGGGGTGCCCGGTTCGCGACGGAGCCGGACGGGCGCCTGACGCAGCGCTTCTTCGGGGCCCATCGCTACCGGCGGACGTGCTTCGCGGGCGATTACACGGGCCGCGAGATCCAGCGCGCACTCGTGAGCAGGGCGACCGAGCTCGGCATTGCGATGCGCGACGACCTCTACGTCACGCGGCTGCTGGTGCACGACAGCCGGGTCTTCGGCGCCTACGGCTTCGATCTCGACTCCGGGACGCGGTCGCTGATCCTCGCCGATGCGGTCGTCCTCGCCGCAGGCGGTCATACGCGAATCTGGCGCCGGTCCTCCTCTCGCCGTGACGAGAACACGGGGGATGCGATGCGGCTCGCTGCGGAAGCCGGCTGCCGGCTTCGCGACATGGAGCTCGTCCAGTTCCATCCCACCGGAATGGTCCACCCGGAGGAGTCCGCCGGAACGCTCGTGACCGAGGCAGTCCGCGGCGAGGGCGGAGTCCTGCGAAACGCAGTTGGAGAGCGGTTCATGGAGCGCTACGACCCGGCCCGACTGGAGCTCTCGGCTCGCGATCGGGTCGCGCTCGCGAACTACACGGAGATCGCCGAAGGTCGCGGAACGGAGCACGGGGGCGTGCTCCTCGATGTCTCGCACCTCGACCGTGACCGGATCCTGAACCGCATCCCTCGCATGTATCGCCAGTTCGTCGACCTGGCCATGCTCGACATCACGACGACGCCCATGGAGGTTGCCCCAACCGCGCACTACTCGATGGGCGGCATCCTGGTCGAAGCGGCGACGCATGCCACCGATGTGGAAGGGCTGTATGCGGTCGGCGAGTGCGCTGCGGGCGTGCACGGTGCCAACCGACTGGGCGGCAACTCGCTGCTCGAATGCCTCGTCTTCGGCCGAATCGTCGGAGCCGAGGCGGCACGGTCGTCCGCCGAGCTCGAGGTGCACGTGCGCGAGCGGCGTGCGGTGGCGGTCGCCCGCGAGGAGGTGGACGAGCTGCTCGCTCGCCGAGGCTCGGAGTTCCCGAGGCCGCTGCAGCGGGCACTTCGCGATCTCATGTCCGAGTGCTGCGGCGTCGTCCGCTCCGAGGAAGGCCTACGAGAGGGGCTCGCCTGTCTCGCCGAGATTCGCTCGCACACCGACGAGATCGAGGTCCGGCCGGACATCGCTGGCTATGCCGATCTGGCTCACGCCTTCGATCTGCACGGCTCGCTCCTGGCCGGGCGCGCCACGCTCGAGTCGGCGCTCGAGCGCCGCGAGACGCGCGGCGCGCACAACCGGGCGGACTACCCGGATCAGGATCCGGGCCTGCAATTCAATCTCGTGTGGGCTGTCGATGGCACGGTGACCCGCCGGTCTATCGGATCTCCGTCGCCTCTAGTGGCGGCGCTTGCGAACGAGGACAGCGAGATCGAGACGGCAGGAAAGCTGCTCGAGTAGCAGCCCGCGACTCGACTCGAAGCCTCTACGGCTTCACGAGACGGTTGATCCCGGCCACGGCGCGCTCGAGCCCGTCCTCGTCGAAGAGATGCGGGATGCAGTTTCCGATCTCGTGTGCCGGCCCGTCGAGCGAATCCGACCCGATGGCGCCGTTCAGCGCGTAGCGGACGGGGATCTCGTGACACACGACGAGGGTCCGCCGCTCCGGCCGCTCGAGCAAGCTCCTGAACGCCAGCGCATAGCGGCGCGCTGCGTCGTCCAGGCTCTCACCGCCCGGGAAGCTCTCGCTGCGCGTGCGGCCGTGCTTCCAGGCGCGGTAGTCCTCGATCGTCTTACCCTCGAGCTCGCCGACGTCGATGTCGTCGAGCAGCGGCTCCTCGACAAGGGGGATGGCGCGCTGACCCACGGCAATCTCGGCGGTATGTCGGGTGCGTAGAAAGCGCGTGTGCACGCAGACGTCGAGCTCGAGGTTCGCGACCTGGAGCGCGAGTCCGGCCGCTTCGGCCTCACCGGCCGCAGTCAGCCGCACGGGAACGCTCGGGTCTCCGTTCACGCGCCGGAGCGCATTGAGCTCGCTCTCGCCGTGGCGCGTGAGCACGAACAAGCGCAACGGCTCAGCCTTGTTCTGCGGTCGGCTGCGGAGAGTCGTCTCGCCAAAGCGCGCGCTGGCTCGGGGGACCGGTGCGCATGTCTTCGGCTTCGACGCTAGTTCCGGAGGTCCTGTCCAGTGCCGCCCCGGCGCCGATGTCGTCTCCTTGACATATTCCAACATGGGTATATATATTCACCGTATGGCGCGTGCCACCACAACCTCAGATGCGTTCAACGCTGTGGCGGAGCCTCGCCGGCGACAGATCCTGGACGTCCTCGCGGGCGGTGAACGTCCCGTGAACGACCTGGTCGCGTCGCTTGGCCTGGCGCAGCCGCAGGTGTCCAAGCACCTGCGGGTGCTCCGGGAGGTGGGAGCGGTCTACGTGCGAGGAGAGGGGCGGCAGCGGTTGTACCGGCTGAACGGTCAAGCGCTGAAGCCCATCCATGACTGGGTGAAGAGCTACGAGCGCTCGTGGTCCGAGCGGTTCACCCGGCTGGATGTCGTGTTGGAGGAGCTCAAGAAGGAGGAAGGAGATGGCGGTGACGAGTAACGGGACGGCGACGGTGACGCTCCCCACGGATGAGCAGATCCTCATCACGCGGGACTTCGACGCACCAAAGCACCTGGTGTACAAGGCGTGGACTACGCCCGAGCTGGTCAAGCGCTGGTGGAACGCCAAGCGCGGCGACGTGACGAACGCCGAGATCGACCTGCGAGTCGGCGGCAGGTGGCGATACGTGATGGTGACGGATGACGGATTCGAGGTCGGCTTCCACGGCGAGTATCGCGAGATCGTCCCGAACGAGCGGATCGTCTCGACTGAGGTCTACGAAGGCATGCCGGAAGGGGAAGCGGTGAACACCCTGACGCTCACCGAGGAGGACGGGCGAACCACGCTCACGGTCCTCGTGCAACACACGAGCAAGGAGCACCGCGACGCGCACATCGACTCCGGCATGGAGGCGGGCATGCAGGACGCCATGGACCTCCTGGAGCAGGTCGCGAGCTCGCTTCGCTGAGGGTCAGTTCTCGGCATGCACGGATCACCGGGACGTATCTCCCGGTGATCCGGGGTCGGTCGAGTGGCCACGCCCTCGCTTGCCGGGCACCTCGCGCACACGCACAGGACGAACACGGCTCATCCCGAACTCGTCCGACGTGCGAGCGATGTTTGTCCTGTACGCGCTCCTGATTGCCGCGGGCATCGTCTTCTTTGTCACCGTGGGGTTCACCCAGCAATGAGACGCTTCGCGAAGGAGAACGGGCTCTCACTCTTCTTCGCCACCATCTTCCTCTTCACGCTCGTCGGCCAGTCGTTCGCCGGCCAGCACAACGAGAACGCGGGACGGGCCCAGCACGGCGAGCGAAGCCTCTCGTGGTGGGAGTACGTGGTCTCGCCGGACTTCGGCGCCGCTGTCATGGAGAACTGGCAGTCCGAGTTCCTCCAGTTCTCGCTCTTCATCCTGGCGACGGTATGGCTCGTTCAGAAGGGGTCCAACGAGTCGAAGCGGCTCGAGGACGCAGGTCTCGAGAGTGACGAGCAGCAGATGATCGGCCCGCACGCTCCGGCGAGAGGTCCTGCGTGGGCCAGGGTGGGTGGCATCCGGACGCGGATCTACGCGAGCTCGCTCTTGATCGTGATGACGCTGATCTTCGTCGCGACCTGGTTCGGCCAGTCCCTGAACAATTGGCGTGTCTTCAACCGAGAGCAGGCTGCTCACGACGGGGCGCATGCGTCTTGGGGGCGCTACGTGCTCGATCCCGATTTTTGGGAGAAGACGCTCCAGAACTGGCAGTCGGAGTTTCTCGCAGTGGGCACGCTCGTCGTCTTCACGATCTACCTGCGCCAGCGCGGCTCACCAGAGTCCAAGCCCGTCGGTGCACCGCACGACGAGACCGCTTCGTCGGGCTAGAGCTCCTCGACGGCCCATTAGGAAGACTGGAGCCTCGCACCCGGCGGGATCTCCGCACCTGCGGGTATCCGGGCTCGCTTTCCGGCCACGGCGACGTCGTCGTCTGCGAGGTCCTCGGTCGCCACGCTCGCTCCTACTCGAGCACCTTGTCCGACGGTCACCTCGACGTCGAGGATTGCGGACTCCACAACGGCGCCAGCCTCCACGACCGCGTTGTGCATGAGGATCGAGTCTCGAACAACGGCTCCTTCCTCGACGAGCACACCGGGACCGAGCACCGAGCGGACGACCTCGCCGCGCACGATGCACGCCGGAGAGACGAGGGCGTTCTCGACCTGAGCCGTGCGGGTGATCCTCGCCGGTGGCCGCTGGGGGCTGGAGGTAAGGATTGGCCAGCCGGGTTCGTCGAGATCGATCGGCGGCTTCGGTCGAACGAGCTCCATGTGGGCCTGCCAGTAGCTCGCGATCGTCCCCACGTCCTTCCAGTAGCTCTCGAGGGGGTAGGCGATGACCTTGCCTCGCTCGACGAGCTGGGGAAGCAACTGATGTCCGAAGTCACGGAGACCGGTGTCCTCGCCCGCCTCGTCGCCGGTGTCCTCGCCCGCCCCGTCGTCCTGGCCGGCGAGCTCGCCCAACGTGTCCAGAAGGACCTGCGTGTCGTAGACGAAGACCTCGGTCGTCACCACCTCCGAGATCGGCTCGTCGGGTTTGTAGGCGAAATCGACGACGCGACCCTCCCCGTCGGCGCGGACGTTGCCGAAGCGGCCCGCCTGCTCGAGCGGGACCTGTGTCGTCACCATCGTCAGCTCCGCCCCTCGCTCGCGGTGCTCGTCAATCACGGCGCCGTAGTCGAGCTTGTAGACGTGGTCGGCGCTCAGGACGAGAATCAGCTCGGGCTCGAACTCCTCGATCGGGTCGCGGTTGCGGTGAATCGCATCGGCGTTCCCTTGGTACCAGCCGCTCTTCTGGTCTCCCGTGTACGGGTGGAGCACGCGCAGTCCGCCGTGCGTCCGGTCGAGGTCCCAGGGCCGTCCGTTGGCGAGGTGCTCGGCGAGCGAGTGCGGCTCGTACTGCTGTAGCACCCAGACGTCCGAGATCCCGCTGTGGTGACAGTTCGAGAGGGGGAAGTCGATCAGGCGGTAGACACCGGCGTAGGGCATCGCCGGCTTTGCCCGATCTTCCGTCAGTACGTCGAGCCTGCCGCCCTCGCCGCCCGCGAGAACGAGCGCGAGCACCTTGTTGCCCACAAGCTCCACGGGTCCATTATCTCGCGGCGCAGTCGAGGTCTAGGCGCGCCTCAGGCTCACGTCGTCGACGTGAGCCTTCAAGCTCGTCGTCAGCGACACGAGCACCTGTGCGCTGAGTGCCGTGCCGCCGATGGTGGCGGCGCTGGTCGCCACGAGCTGCCGCCAGGCGCCGTCTCCTGTCACCGCGACAACTCTGGTGCGGATGACCGACCCGGCACCGTTCAGCTCGCGGAGGCGTAGCTTCACCGACCGTCCGGCGGGGGCGCGGACCCAGGCCGAGGCCGTATAGGTCGCGCCCGCGTCCGTGGACTCGATGGTGTTCGGCGAATCGTCTAGTAGCGCGTCGCCGGAGGAGCGCGTGCGACCAAGCTCGGCCGCGCACGAGCCGCTGTGTGCGACAGCGCAGGTTCGAACCAGCGTCGACCGGCTGTTGCCCTTCCTCCAGCCGCTGAGGCTCGCCTCGAAACCAGGATTC
>Ga0136633_1000178_pt1 | contig 47965 bp, 44 predicted proteins | sample AntDrymeUQ832206_2_FD_105494 | JGI IMG/M metagenome (GOLD analysis project Ga0136633, IMG submission 105494) | Polar desert sand microbial communities from Dry Valleys, Antarctica - metaG UQ83 (22.06) | ecosystem: Environmental > Terrestrial > Soil > Desert | place: Antarctica: Dry Valley... | reverse complement strand
TAGGTTCCGCCCTTGAACTCGGGTCCGAGGTAATCGGCGCCGCCCATGAACGGCATGACCCGGCGCTCGATCATCGGCAGCGGCATCGAGCGGCCGTCGCGAGTGGCGCGAAAAGCGCGATCCTGATCTCGAGTGCGCTCGTTCTGGGCAAGCCGAACCCCGTCGAAGCGATCGGGTGCGCTAAGCGCCGGAGCCACGACGAGGCTCGCCGCGGTCAATGCGAGGGCAATATTACGATACAGGCGCAAGGCGTTTTTCATTTCGACGACGCTTCTAGGGCCAAGGCATTGAATGACTTATGAATGACCAATTCATCGCTGGTGACGTTGGCGCGATGCTAGGCTAGGTCGCGTCGCGATGGCACCCCCCATTCTTTCTTTCGAAAAACTCGGCCTCGTGCAGGGCGAAGGCTGGCTGTTCCGCGAGCTCGACGTGCATATCGGCCCGCGCGACCGGCTCGCCCTGATCGGGCGCAACGGGGCGGGCAAGACGACCTTGCTCAAATGCCTAGCCGGGATGATCGAGACCGACGAGGGCCTGCGCAAGACCGTTCCGGGGACACGGGTCGTGCTGCTCGAGCAGGATCCGGTGATGAGTGGGTTCGCGACGCTGGGCGAGTGGGTGCTGGCGGGCAAGGATGCGCCGCAAGCGCATGAAGCGGCGGCGATCGCCGACCGGATCGGGATTGCCCTCGACCATGACGTGGCGACCGCGAGCGGCGGCGAGCGGCGGCGGGCGGCGATCGTCCGCGCGCTTGCGCAGGACCCCGACGTGCTGCTGCTCGATGAGCCGACCAACCACCTCGACCTTGGCGCGATCGACTGGCTCGAGGAATGGCTGGCGCGGTTCAAGGGCGCGTTCATCGCGATCAGCCATGACCGCACCTTTCTCACCCGGCTGACCAGATCGTGCCTGTGGCTCGACCAGGGCGCGATCCGGCGGGCGGAAATCGGATTCGGCGGGTTCGATGCCTGGACCGACGCGGTTTACGCCGAGCAGGAGCGCGCCGCCGACAAGCTCGACGCCAAATTGAAGCTCGAATTCCACTGGCTCCAGCGCGGAGTGACCGCTCGGCGCAAACGCAACCAGGGGCGGCTTGCGAAACTTCACGAGATGCGCGCGCAGCGAGCGGCGATGCTCGGGCCAGCGGGGACGGCCAAGCTCGGGCTGGCGCGCGACGAGGTCAAGACTAAGACCGCGATCGACGCGCAGCACATATTCAAGAGCTTTGACGAGCGGCCGATCATCAAGGATTTCAGCCTGCGAATCCAGCGCGGCGACCGCATCGGGCTGGTCGGGGCGAACGGGGCGGGCAAGACGACTTTGCTCAAGCTGCTCACCGGGGAGATGAAGCCCGACGCGGGCAAGGTGGTGCTTGCCAAGACGCTCGACGGGATCGTCATCGACCAGCAGCGCAAGCTGATGGCGCCCGAGCGGCGAGTGCGCGACGTGCTCGCCGAGGGCGGCGACTGGATCGACGTGCGCGGCACCAAGAAGCACATCAAGGGCTATTTGAAGGAATATCTGTTCGATCCGTCGCTGACCGAAGCGCCGGTGGGGACGCTGTCGGGCGGCGAGCGGTCGCGGCTGCTGCTCGCGCGCGAATTTGCACGCGCGTCCAATTTGCTGGTGCTCGACGAGCCGACCAACGACCTCGATCTCGAAACCCTCGACCTGCTCCGGGAAGTGATCGCCGATTATGACGGCACGGTGCTGATCGTCAGCCACGATCGCGATTTCCTCGACAAGACGGTGACGGTCACGCTCGGCCTCGACGGGTCGGGGAAGGTCGATATCGTTGCCGGCGGCTATGAGGAATGGGCGCGGCAGCGGGGGGCGGTGGCGAGGGTAGGCCCGCTCACGAAGCCGATCAGGCCCGGCCGTTCGCTTCCGCGCGGGTCTTCCCCTCCCGCTGGCGGACGGGCGAAGCTGTCGTACAAGGATCAGCGCGACCTCGATCGGTTGCCGGTCGAGATCGAGCGGATCGAGGCGGAGATCGCGGCCGATGAGGCTGCCCTCCACGATCCCGATCTTTATGCGCGGGACCCCGCTCGCTTTGCCGCTTTGACCAAGGCGGTCGAGGCGCTTCGGATCGAGAAGGACGCGGCGGAAATTCGCTGGCTGGAAGTCGCCGGGATGGCCGAGGAATTGAGCGCCTAATGCCGTTCGACGCTTGCGCGGCGAGGCGACGGATCGGTCAATCATCGGCAAATCATCAGGCGCTCATCATGGGAAGGTGCGTGGCCGCCCGATAATGCCCCGACCATCGGCGAACGGTCCGTTTGCCTGAACAGGGGAGAGCGGCATGTCCAAGGTGCATCAGCGCAATTTCGACCAGGAACAGACCGGGCCGGTGGAAAACGGTTCGGACGTGTCTTTCGTCCTTCGTTCGTCGGCCAGCATCGCGACGGCAAGCGCGGGCGGCATCGGTCCCGACAATTTGGTGGGTGGCACTGGCGCCGACGTGCTTTCGGGCGGGGATGGCGCGGATATACTGACGGGCGGAAACGGGGCCGACATCCTCTATGGTTAAGGCGCCGAAGACCAGGATCCCTTGTCCGGAGCTATTACCGCCGCCCTGTTCGCAAGCCGCATCCCGCCGCCGGTCTTCCTCGCATCGCCTCCGGGGCAGCCGAACTTGCTGTTCGTTGCGACCTTGCCCGGACTGATCTTCGCATATGATATTAGCGGAAGCACCGCGGTGAAGCTGGCCGCGCCGGCACTCGCGCTTCCGTTCCAGCCGGGCCAGCAATTGCTCGGCTTCACCTTCCACCCCGATTATGCGGAAAACGGGCGCATTTTCGTCCATTACACGAGCGCTACCGGCACCCAGCGCATCTCGGAATTCACGGCGCTCGACGCCGACACCATCAATCCGGCGTCGGAGCGGGTGCTGATCGAGATCGCGTACCAGCCCGGCCAAATGACCCGCGGCGGCTGGCTCGGCTTCGGTCCCGACGGGCTGCTCTACATCACTACCGGCGACGGCGGCGGTGAGAATGTTCCGGATCCGACCATGGGCGGGATCGCGCAGGACCCGTTCACTTTGCAGGGCAAGGTGCTGCGGATTGATGTCGATAGCCCCCCCGATCCGGGCCTTGCCTATGCGATCCCCGAAGCCAACCCGTTCGCCGATGGGGCCCTGGGTGCGCCCGAAGTCATCGCGCTCGGCTTTCGCAACCCGTTCCGCGCCAGCTTCGATGCCGAGGGAAATCTGCTGGTCGTCGATGTCGGCGAGCTGTTGCGCGAAGAACTTAACCTCATCCCGGCGGGATCGGAGGAAGCGATCAATTTCGGCTGGCCGCGGTTCGAAGGCGGGGTGGTGTTCGACGCCGATATTACGCTCGGGCCCGGAATTCTGACGGCGCCGATCCTGCAATATGTGCCCGGTTTCGGACCGCTCCAGGGGCGCGCGATCACCGGCGGCTATGTCTATGACGGCCCCGGCGGCGGCGACGGGCTCTATTTCTTCGGCGACTTCGTTGCGCCACGGTTGTTCACCACCCGGATCGTCGACGGCGTGGCGACCGAATTCACCAACCGCAACGACCAGCTGATTGTTACCGGCGGCGATATCGGGTTCGCCGAATTGATCTCCTTCTCCCTCGATGCCCAAGGGCGGCTTTATACCCTTGAACTGGACGGCGAGATTCATCGACTCACCATGTCGGCGGCTGTCGGCGACGGCGGCGACCAATTGTTCGGGGGCAACGGCGCCGACCAATTGTTCGGGGGCGCGGGCGCGGACCTGCTCGACGGCGGGAATGGAACGGACCAGCTGAGCGGGGGCCTTGGCAACGACCGCCTTGTCGGCGGAAGGGGCGACGATGTGCTTGCCGGCGGGCGCGGAGCCGACCGCTTTGTGTTCGGGATCGACGGGGGAACTGACACGATCACCGACTTCGACCCGGTGCTGGACAAAATTGTTCTGGGAGGCGGGCTCGTGCTGACCGGGAGCAGCCTGTCCGATGTGAACGGGGACGGTGCGATCGATCTCACGCTCCAGTTCAGCGCGGGAAGCTCGGCGATACTGCTTGGAGTGGCGGACCCGAGCATGGTCCAGTACCAGATGATTTAACTCGATCCGAGGTCCCCGGGCCCGCGTCATCGCGGGTCCGCGGCCGCCGCCGATCAGTAACATCATGACTTTCCGCAAACCGAATCAGCGATCAAGACCAGCCACGGGCCCGCGCCCGATTGCCGATGAGTCGATTTCGGGTCATGGTTGGCTTGGATATCACGACGAACCGCTGCGCTTTTCGTGGAGTCGATCGATGGGGGAAGGGGCTTCCGGCGCTTTGCTGTCGGCAATCGACCTGGCGGATCGTGCCGACTTCAGGATCGGCCGGGCCGAGTTCAGTCCGTCACGGCACATCCTGCGCGGCCCAGGCGGCGAGACTTCGGTAGAGCCCCTCGTGATGCAGGTGCTCCTCGCATTGTGCGACGCGCGCGGACGCGTGGTGAGCCGGGAAGCGCTGTTCGGACGCTGCTGGGGCAATGTCACCGTCGGCGAGGACAGCCTCAACCGCAGTATCGCCGAAGCGCGGCGGGTCGCGAAGTCGATTGCGCCGGACAGCTTCGAGATCCAGACCATCCCGCGCACCGGCTACCGGCTGGTCCCGCTTGAGGGCGATCTGACCGCGCTTCCCTCGACAAGGCGGCCGCTCGCCGGCGCGGCGGCCAGCGGCGACGCCTCGCCACGTTCGCGCCGCTGGGTGATCGGGGCCGGTGTCGGAGCAATTGCTGTGGGCGGCGGCGGATGGTGGCTGAATCGCTCGAACCCGCTCGATGCCCGCATTGCTGCGCTGATCGGGCAAAGCGAACAGGCGATGCGGACCAACCTGCCGGATAGCGACGCGCAGGGCGTCGGCTTCCTGCAAGAGGCCGTGGCACTGCAGCCTGACAATCCGCTTGCCTGGGGACTGCTCGCGCTCGCCTTGTCGGTCGTCGCCGAGCACGCGCCGCCGGAACGTGCTCCGCCGCGGTGCAGGGTGTCCAGCGCGCCGCGCGCCGCGCGCTGGCGCTCGACGATCGCGAGCCGAACGCGCTTGGCGCGCTGGCGATCCTGCCGCCTTATTACGGAGACTGGTTCGCCGCCGAGCAGCGCATGAAGCGGGTGCTTGCCGTTGATCCCGAGCACCTGCCCACCCGCGATCATCTCGATTTCATGTATGCCGCGGTCGGGCGGGGTCGTGAAGGCTCGACCGACCGGCTCGATGTCGCCGCCCGCGATCCGCTCCATGCCGGTTATCAGTACAAGCTGGTCTACGCCAATTGGATTCTCGGGCGGATCGAGGAGGCCGACCGTGCCGCCGACCGGGCGCTGCAATTGTGGCCAAAGCACCCCGGTGTTTGGCTCTCCCGCCTGTGGACGCTGGCCTTCACCGGCCGGCCCGAACGCGCGCTGGCGCATGTCGAAGACGTGGCTGGCCAGCCCGACCTTCCGCCGCCGATGCTCGAAGCATTGCGTGCGTCGATGATCGCCCTCGCCACCCGGCTACCGCGAGACGTGGAGCAGGCTGCCACCCGCGTGCTTGGGCTGATCGCCAGCGGCCCGAGCCATTCGGTAAGCGCCGTCATGATCCTCAACGGCCTTGGCGAGATCGACCGTGCCTTCGAGGTCGCCGAGGCTTATCTGCTCGAACGTGGACCGCTGAAGGCGAGCGTTCGGTGGAGGACGGGACAGGTGTCGATCAATGATCAGCGGCGCCGCAAGACCAACATGCTGTTCGTGCCGATATCGGCGGCGATGCGCGCCGACGGGCGCTTCCTGCCGCTGACGAAAGATATCGGCCTGGCGGATTATTGGGCCCGATCGGGGACTGTTCCCGACTTTATGAAAGAGTCGGGCTAGGCGCTGCCCAGCTGATATTGCCTGAGCAGATCGTAGAGCGTCGGGCGGCTGATCCCGAGGAGCTTGGCGGCGCTTGAGATATTGTGCTCGGTGCGGGTCAGCGCCTGATGGATCACGCGGCGGTCGGCGATTTCGCGCGCGGCGCGCAAATTGATCGGCATGGCGCCATCGCCCGCCGTGCTGGCGCGCAGGTCGAGGTCGGCCGCCCCGAGCAGGCGTGCATCGGCCATGATCACCGCGCGCTTGATCCGGTTTTCAAGCTCGCGGACATTGCCCGGCCAGGGGTAGGCGTCGATTGCCTCGATCGCATCGGGAGCGAGGCCGTGGACCTTGACCTTCATTTCGCGAGCGAAGCGGTTGGTGAAGTGGCGGGCGAGCAGCACCGCGTCGCCCGAGCGCTCGGCGAGGCTGGGGATGGCGACGACGATCTCGGCGAGGCGGTAATAGAGGTCGTCGCGAAAGCGGCCGCCGGCGATCATTGCGTCGAGGTCCTGGTGAGTGGCGCAGACGATCCGCGTATCGACCGCGATCGGGACGCGCCCGCCGATCCGTTCGATGACGCGCTCCTGGAGGAAGCGCAATAGCTTGACCTGGAGGCTGAGCGGGATGTCGCCGACCTCGTCGAGGAACAGGGTCCCCCCCTGCGCCTGCTCGATCTTGCCCGGGCTGGTCCTGACCGCGCCGGTGAAGGCGCCGCGCTCGAACCCGAACAATTCGGCCTCGAGCAAATTTTCGGGAATCGCGGCACAGTTGATCGCGACGAACTGGCCGCGGGAGCGCGGGCTGTGGTCGTGGACCGCTCGGGCGAGCAATTCCTTGCCGGTGCCGCTCGCGCCGAGCAGCATGACCGAGACGTCTGCCGATGCGACTCGTTCGATGGTGCGCGCGACCTTGAGCATTTCGGGCGCGGCCGAGACGATTGAGCCGAGCATTGTCGCCGAGTCCCCGCCAGCCTCGGCAAGGCGGCGATTCTCGGCCTCGATGCCGGCCAGATGGAAGGCGCGCGCGACGATCAGCCCAAGCTCGTCGATGTCGACCGGCTTGCGGTAGAAATCATAAGCGCCGAGCGCGATCGCCTTCAATGCGCTTTCCCGGGCGCCGTGGCCCGAGGCGACGATGATCTTGGTCTCGGGCTTGAGCGCGAGCAGCTCGGTCAGGGTCGCGAAGCCTTCGCTGGTGCCGTCGGGATCGGGCGGCAGGCCGAGGTCGAGCGTGACCACCGCGGGCTCATGGAGGCGCATCAGGTCGATCGCGCTGGCCCGATCGTGCGCGGCGACGACCCGATAGCCTTCATAGGCCCATTTGAGCTGGCGCTGGAGGCCCTCGTCATCCTCGACGATGAGCAGGACTGGCAAATCGGTCATGCGGCGATCCGTCTTGGCAAGGGGAGGGAGATGGTGAAGCGGGTGCCGTGGCCGGGGCGGCTATCGACGGTGAGCCGGCCGCCCATCGCGGCGATCAGCGACTTGGCCTCGAACGCGCCGACCCCGAAGCCGTCCTTCTTGGTCGAGGCAAACGGCTGGAACAGGCGGTTGCGGATGAAGTCTGCGTCCATGCCCGCGCCCTCGTCGACGATCGCGATCGAGACGGCGTCCTTGCCGGAGGCGACCCGGACCGAGACCGGCGCGCCCGGCGGGCTGGCGTCGATCGCATTGTCGATGAGGTGGCCGAGCGCCTGTTCGAGAGCGGCCGGATCGGCAATCACGGTCAGCGCGGCGTCGCCCGACAATTGGACGTCATGGCGGCGGCGGCAGGTGGCGACCGCGGCCGAGAGCAGGCCGCGCAATTCGATCGGCTGCGGATGGACGGCGCGCGTTTCGCCTTGCGGCGCGATCCGCGACAAAAGCTCGTTCATTTTGCCGACCGAATTTTTGAGGGTGGCAATCATGTCGGCGCGGAATTCGGGGTTTTCGGAGTGCCGCTCGGCGTTGCGCGAGACCAGGGTCAATTGACTCACGAGATTCTTGATGTCGTGCAGGATGAACGCGAAGCGGCGGTTGAAATCCTCGAACCGCTGGGCGTCGACCAGCGCCTGCTGGCCGTGGGCTTCGGCGAGCGTCGAGGCCGCCTGCCGCCCGGCGGTGCGCAGCAAGTCATAATCCTCCCAATCGAGAGCGCGCTGGTAATCGGGCGCGGCGAGCAGGACCAAGGCGATCAGCCGTTCCTCGTGGATCAGCGGGATTCCGGCCCAGGCGTTGGGCTCGGCGAGCAGCGCCGCGGGAATCGCGAGCCGGGCGCCACGCGCCTCGTCCCAGCCGCCGCGGCGGGCTTCGAAATCGACGATCCGCCCGTCGGTAGCGATCGCTTGCCAGAAGGCGGCCGCGGACGCGCCGCTTGCGGCCGCGCCCGGATTGGCAGCACCGGGCCAGTGCCAGTCGGCCGCGGGCGCAAAGCTGGCGCCGTCGTCGAGGATGAGCAGGATCCCGCCGGGTGCGTCGAGGATGTCGGCAAAGGCCTTGATCACTCGCTCGCCGAGCGGTGCCGCATCGGGCCCCCAGGCGCCGAGCGTCCGGGTGAAGCGCAGCCATTCGGTGCGATAATCGTAGCGATGCTCGAACAGATGCTTGGCCAGCTTGACCTTGGCCCAGCCGCGCGCGCGAGCACTCGGCAGGAGGAGGATCGCGGCGAAGGTCATCAGCGCCATCAGCGTGACCGCGACGTCGCGGCTCCAGTCGACCCCGGTGCCGCGAAGCGCGGTAGCGACCACCGCCATGGTCGCGAAATAAGCGCAGATCGCGAGCAGCGAAAGCGACTGGAAAGTGGCCGCGCGCGACAGGCGGATATGCCAGCCCTCGCCGCGCGCTCCGCCAAGCGCGAGCAAGGGCGCGGTGATCGCCACCGCCAGCCCGCGCCAGTCGAACAAGGTGCGCGCCGGGGCGGTGTCGAAATAGGCGATCGTGTAGAGGTTGAGGTCATATGCCCACATCAGGGCAAGCGCGAGCATCGCCAGGCGGATGCTGCCGCGGCTCGCGGGGGCGGCCTGCCCGTAGAGATTGTGGACCAGCACCAGCGCGCCGGCGGCAGCGGTCAGGCGCAGGATGATCGCGGTCGACATCAGGGTCGGCGAGCCGCCCGAATCGGGGACGGTGATCAACAAGGGCAAGGCGTCGACCGCGAGCTGCAGCCCGAGCACGCAGGCGACCGCGGCATAGACCGGCTTGACCCCCCGCTGGCGATCGCTGGAGCTGCCCATGTCGGCGAGCCGGTAGAGCACTCCGACCCAGACCAGATTGCGCGCGGTTTCGGCATAGGCCGCGAGGATCGACAGCGGCTCGACTGCGGTCAGCCACGCCCAGCAGGCGGTCAGCGCGAGTGCGGCGAGCAGCATCCGCTGACCGCTGCCGATGCGAATGCCGCGGCGAAACTCCCACAGCACCAGCGCCGCGAATAAGGCCGCGGCGAAGGCGTGCGACCAGAAGGCGACCGATCCGGTCATCAAGGCGCGAGTGTAAGCGTGGCCGACATGCGCTGGGTGTCGCAAAACTTTACAAAGATATGGTGAAGGAACCCCCTTTGCGCGAAGCCCGGTTTCGGGCCAATGGGAGACATGACTCAACAGCCAGACCAAGCGCGGGTTCGCCCGGTGATCCTCGCGGGCGGGGCGGGGACCCGGCTGTGGCCGATGTCGACCGCCGCGCGGCCCAAGCATTTGCTTGCGCTGATCGGCGAAACCAGCCTGTTCGACCAGACGCTCGCGCGGTTCGGCGATCAAGCCCGGTTCGGACCGCCGATCGTCGTTGCCAACCGGGCGCAGGGCGAAGAATTGCAGGCGTTGCTTGCCGGGATCGCGGGTGCGCAGCTGGTGCTCGAACCGGTCAAGCGCGACTCTGCGCCCGCGATCGCGCTCGCGGCGCTGCTCGCGGCGCCCGACGAGTTGCTGCTGATGACCCCGAGCGATCACCATATCGCCGACGTGGCCGCATTCCATTCCGCGATCGAGGCGGGACGGGCCGCTGCCGAAGCGGGCGACATCGTCACGTTCGGGATCGAGCCCGACCACCCCGCCACCGGGTTCGGCTATATTGCCGCAGGACCGGGCGAGGGCGTGCGGCGGGTCGAACGGTTCATCGAAAAGCCCGACGCGGTGCGCGCGCAGGCGCTGCTCGACGCCGGCGGGCACTACTGGAATGCCGGAATTTTCCTCGCGCGCGCGGCGACGTGGCGCGCTACGCTCGAACGCCACGCTCCGGCGATGATCGAGGCCGCGCGCACAGCGCTGGAAACCGCATCGCGCGACGGGAGCGTGATCCGCCCGGGCCGCGACTCGTTCGAGCGCTCGCCCGCTCAGTCCATCGATTATGCGGTGATGGAGAAGGAAAGCGCGATCTCGGTCGTTCCGGTCGCGATGGGCTGGTCCGACATCGGCAGCTGGCAATCCTTGTTCGAAGCCGCCACGCGCGATGGCGACGACAATAGTGTCGGCGAGGGCCAGGTCGCGCTTGGAAGCAAGGGCATGCTGATCCGATCGAGCGGGCCGCGCGTTGCCGCGATCGGGGTCGAGGGGCTGGTGATCATCGCCACGCCCGAGGCAGTGCTGGTCGTGCCGCGCGACCAGGCGCAACGCGTGCGCGAGGCGGCGGCGTGGTTCGACGAGGAGAGCAGCAAATGACACTTCGGCAGGTCGGGACGAGCGATATCATGGTCGCGCCGCTGGCGTTGGGCGGCAATGTGTTCGGCTGGACCGCCGATGAGAAGACGAGCTTCGCCATTCTCGACGCCTTCGTCGATGCCGGCGGCACGATGATCGACACCGCCGATTCCTATTCGGCGTGGGTACCCGGAAATCATGGCGGCGAGAGCGAGCGAATGATCGGGCGCTGGCTGAAGCGCGATCCGGCCAAGCGCGACAAGGTGGTGATCGCGACCAAGGTCGGGTTCATGGCGGGACTTTCGCCGGCGACAATCGCAAAGGCGTGCGAGGGATCGCTCGAGCGGCTGGGCGTGGAGCGGATCGACCTTTATTACCAGCATACCGACGACGCGGCGGTACCGCTCGCCGACAGCCTCGGCGCGTTCGACGCGCTGCTTCGTGGCGGCAAGATCCGAGCGATCGGGCTGAGCAATTTCACCGCCGAGCGGGTCGAGGAGGCGCTTTCCGCTTGCCATCACGACGGCCTTGCGGCGCCGGTCGCGCTGCAGCCGTGGTACAATCTGGTCGAGCGCGAGAAATATGAGGGCGAACTTGAGACAATCTGCGCCAATCAGGGGCTGTCGGTATTCCCTTATTACAGCCTCGCCAACGGGTTCCTGACGGGCAAATATCGATCGAAGGATGACCTCGGCAAGGGCTCGCGCGGGCTGCGGAACGTGGAATATCTCGAGGGGCGCGGGCCGCGCGTGCTTGCCGCGCTCGACGCGGTTTCGGCGGAGACGGGGCATAGCCTGGCGACGGTCGCGCTGGCCTGGACCAAGGTCCAGCCCGGGATCACCGCGCCGATCGCGAGCGCGAGCAGCCTCGAGCAGTTCAAGGATTTGGCGGCGGCGCTGACCCTCGACCTGAGCCCCGCGCAGATCGAGGTGCTCAACGTGGCGAGCGAATAAGCGCCTGCGGGATCAGCGCTCGGGAACCAGCTCGACTACGTCGGTCAGAGATTCGAAGCGCGGCGCCGGGAGGATGATCCGCCAGCGGTTCGGCTCGATCCGTTCGACCCAGCCGGCGACGTCGCGCTCGGGATCGCGGCCATATTGCATCGCGCGGGTCTCATCGCCGAGCACGAGCGTGCCGAGGAATACATTGCGAAGGCCGTCGCCGGGAAGGATCAGCCCGACCTGGCGCTGCGAGCCGCTCAATTTGGCGAAACCCTGCACATCGCGTTCCTGGCGGACTCGGCAGGCGAAGCCCGAATATGCGATGTAATCGAGCAGGCCCTCGCTGCGCGCGCCGAGCTTGATGATCCGGCAGCGATAGCGGCCGTTGGGGATCGCGCCGGGGATGGCGGCATCGGGATCGAGCAGCCGGCCTTCACGCGCGATCGCGGAGCCATGGCCCGCTGCGCGCGCTCGGCCCAGCCCGCGGGTAAAGGAGGTGCGCCACTCACGCAGCCGCTTGGCGTCGGCGCCGGTCGCGATCGTTCGCCAGTCGCCGGTGCGCGGCGTCGCGGAGGGAGTCGTCGAGCAGCCCGGAGCGAGTGCGATCAGCAAAGCGGCGATGATCAGGCGGGTCATGATGTCATTCCTATTGCGCGGTCCAGCCGCCGTCCATGCTGAGATTGGCGCCGGTAATCGCCGCGGCCTCGTCGCGGGTGAGGAACAGAGCGAAAGCGGCGACCTGTTCGGGGGTGACGAACTGCTTGGTCGGCTGGGCGGCGAGGAGGACGTCGTTGATGACCTGGTCGCGGGTGAGCCCGCGCGCTTTCATCGTGTCGGGGATTTGCGCCTCGACCAGACCGGTCCAGACATAGCCGGGCGAGATGCAATTGACGGTGATCCCGTCCTGCGCGGTTTCGAGCGCGACCGACTTGGCGAAGCCCGCGACGCCATGCTTTGCGGCGACATAGGCCGACTTGTTGGGCGAGGCGACGAGGCTGTGCGCCGAGGCGGTGTTGATGATCCGGCCCCAGCGCCGGGCGCGCATCGCGGGCAAAGCGAGGCGCGTGGTGTGAAACACCGCGGTCAGGTTGATCGCGATGATCGCGTCCCATTTTTCGGGCGGGAAATCGACGATCGGCGAGACGAACTGGATGCCGGCATTGTTGACGAGGATGTCGGGGCTTCCGATTTCGGCGGTGCAGCGCGCGATCATCGCGTCGATCGCGGCCGCATCGCCAAGGTCGGCGCCGTCGTGGATCGCGGTGGTGCCCGAGGCCTGCTCGAGCTCGGCGCGGATTGCCTCGATCTCATCGCGGTCGCCGAAGCCGTTGATCATCACCGCCGCGCCCTCGGCCGCGAACAGCCGCGCAATGGCAAGCCCGATCCCCGAAGTCGATCCGGTGACGAGCGCGCATTTTCCTTCGAGCAACATTGCAGTCCTCCATCGTGAGTGGCTGCTGTCGCGGCGGGCGCTCGCTTTTGCAACCGTTACGGGCGTGAAGCATTGGAGGCATGCAAACTCAGGAGAGCGGACATGCGATTCGGCGACGGGCCCGGAAGCGGCAATTTCGAGGATCGGACCGGCGGCGGCGGAATGTCGCTCGGCGGAATGGGCGGTGGGCTCGGACTGATCCTGAGTCTGGTCGCGTCGCGGTTCGGGATTATCGGCATATTGATCCTGGGCCTTGGCTATTGCGCGCTGTCGAGCCTTGGCGGCGGCGGGCTGCTCGGCGGCGGCGGCGGTGGCGGCGGGACGAAATCGACCCTGACCGCCGAACAACAGCGAGTGCTGGTGGGGACGCTGACATCGACCGAACAGGTCTGGGGCCAGATCTTTCAGCAGGCCGGGGCGACCTACCAGCCTGCCAAGCTGATCGCGTACAGCAACAACGGCCAGTCGGGATGCGGCGCGGCACAGGCAGCGATGGGGCCGTTCTACTGCCCGACCGACAGCAGCATTTATATCGATCCGACCTTCTTCGACGAATTGTCGCGCCGCTTCGGAGCGCCCGGCGACGCGGCGCAGGCCTATGTCGTTGCGCATGAAGTCGGCCACCATATCCAGAACCTCGAGGGCACGCTCGATCGCGCCCAGGCGGCGCAGGGCTCGGCCGGGCGAGCCGCGGGCAACCAGATCCAGGTCGGGGTCGAACTCCAGGCGGACTGCTATGCCGGCGTATGGGCCAAGCGGTCGGGCGCGCTCGAGCCCGGCGACATCGAGGAAGGGATGGCCGCCGCCGAAGCGATCGGCGACGATACGCTTCAGCAGCAGAGCCAGGGACGAGTGGTACCCGAGAGCTTTACCCACGGGTCGTCGGCGCAGCGGCGCGAAGCGCTTAACCGCGGCCTGCAGACCGGCGATCCGGCGCAATGCAACTACGCTCGCTGACCAGGCTGGCGCGGTGGGCGGCGGTGATCATTGCCGCCGTGGCGCTCAAGCGTTCGTCGAAGCGCGTGCCTCGAGGAAGGTAAGGCCACCTTCCCCCCGGGCGTGGCAGCTTAGAGCTTCACCAGCATCTTGCCGGTGTTCGCGCCGGTGAACAGGCCGAGGAAGGCGTCCGGGGCCTGTTCGAGGCCATCGGCGATGGTCTCACGCGGCGTCAGCTGCCCGCTCGCGATCCATCCGCCCATGTCCTTGTAAAAGCCGCCCAATTTGCCGAGATAATCGGTGTAGATGAAGCCCTGGACGCGGATCCGCATCGCGATCACGCGCATGATGTAGCGGAACGCGGCGGGCTCGCCGCCATTATAGCCTTCGATCATCCCGCAGATCGCGAAGCGCGCATTCTGGCGGGCGAGCGCGAAAGCGGCGTCGAGATGATCGCCGCCGACATTGTCGAAATAGACGTCGATCCCCTTGGGCGCGGCGGCGGCGAGCTGCTTGAGCAGCGGGCCGGCCTTGTAGTCGATCACCTGGTCGGCGCCGAGCGAGCGGACGAACTCGCATTTCGCGGGGCCGCGAGCCGAGCCGATCACGGTCATGCCCTTGGCCTTTGCGATCTGGACCACCGCGGAGCCGACCGCGCCGGCTGCAGCGGAGACGAACACTATGTCGCCTTCCTTCGCCTCGGCCGCATCGAGCAGCCCGAAATAAGCCGTTCCACCGGTCAGCCCGAGGGTGCCGAGGAACGCCTGTGGTTCGACCCCGAGCGCGGGAAGCTTGTTGAGCGCGGCTGCGGGCAGCACCGCCTCGTCGCGCCACCCGGCCATGTGGAGCACCAGGTCGCCGGGGGCGAAGCCTGTCGCGCGGCTTTCGACCACTTCGCCGACCGCGCCGCCGTCCATCGGGGCGTCGAGCTGGAACGGCGGGACGTAGGATTTCACGTCGTTCATCCGCCCGCGCATGTACGGATCGACCGACAGCCAGCGGTTGGCGACGCGGACCATGCCCTCGTCGAGCGCGGGGAGCGGGACATCCTTCAGCGCGAAGTCGGCCTTGACCGGCATTCCATCGGGACGGCGCATCAAGTGCCAGGCTCTGGCCATGTTCATTCTCCATCGGGTCGCGAAGTCGCGCGATAGGACGGATTGGGGCCAAGCAAAAGGCCCGGCCGCGAGGGGAGCGCGGCCGGGCCTTGAATGGCCTCGTCATGTTGGCGAGGCCGAGGTTCGGGCGTCAGTACGTGCCCGAAAAGCTGCGGTTGAGGATGTGCGCGCCGGGCTCGCCATTGTCGTCGCGTTCGAACAAGGCGCGATCGCGCTCCTCGCTGCCCCACGCCGCCTTGGCTTCCTCGGCAGGCTTGTCGAGGATGACGCGGTCGCCCTCGACCCGGTCGATCATCGCGCAACTCAGCGAATGATGCTGGCCGTCCGCGCTGTCGGACTTGGTCAGGATGACCCGGTCGCCGCGTACCTTGTCGACCTTGCCGACCGGTTGCTCGTCGGCGCCGACCACTTCCATATGCTCGCGGATCGAGCCGAGCATCTGGCGCTTGGACTGGCGGGTCGAGCGCCAGTTCGAGAAATCGCTCTCGAACTTCGACTGATTCTCGCGCCGGTAGGATTCATAATCATTGTCGAGATCGTCGATCTGACGCTGCCGCCATTCGCTGTAATGACGATCGTGCGCCGGGGTCGCGGAGGCGGCCATCGCGCCGTATCCGGTGCGGCCACGTTCGTCGCGAGGAGCGGGGCGATCATCGCGCGAGGTGCCGCCATAATTGCCGGTCATCGGCTGATAATCGTCGCGCGGGCGTCCGCCACGGTCGGCCTGCCCATAGGTCATGGACTGCGGACGGCGTTCGCGTGGCTGCTCATGACGCGGATCGCGCGGATCGCCGCGGCGCGGTTCGCGATCCTGGTCCTCGTCGCCGAACCAGCTCGAAATCTGTTCGCCGGCGCGCTCGAAGAAGCCGCGCTCGTCGCGATCGCTCATGCTGTTGCGCGGACGTCGATCTTCATCCCAATTCGATCGCATCGGGCGCGATTCGCGGTCGTCGCGGCCGCGGTCATACCGATCGTGTGACATGGAATTTCCTCCTTGTTTTAAGAGAGTCCCCGGCATCCGAGGTCCTGCAATGCATAACGAACAGGCGCACGGCAGCGTTCCGACGTCGGCGCCCGAACGAGGGCCTAGGCCGACCAGCGGAGAAAGCGTCCGCGCAAGGCGTTGCAAGCATCACAAAGCGCAGCTATTGGGGCGCCATCCGCACGACCTCGTGAAGAGGTTTTCCGGGTTCCGAACGGGGTGCGGGGCTGTAGCTCAGATGGGAGAGCGCTGCAATCGCACTGCAGAGGTCAGGAGTTCGATCCTCCTCAGCTCCACCAGCCCCCGTCGTTGATAAATAAGCGCAATTCGGGTCAGGCCGCGCGTTGCTCGCTTCGTCGGTTTATGAGCCGCGCGGGCAACCCTTGGCGGTACCCTGCGTTTACCCCTCGCCGCTCCGCTGGAGGTAGTTCGCGGGGCGGGATCAATGAAATGAGGAACCAGCCGTGGGTATTTTCACCAAGGACATCAAGACGTTCGACGATTTGTTCCTGCACCAGTTGCAGGACGTCTATTATGCCGAGAACCAGATCACCAAGGCCCTGCCCAAGATGATCGAGAAGGCAACTGCAGCGCCGCTCAAGCAGGGTTTCACGACCCACCTCAAGGAGACCGAGGCGCAGATCGAAAAACTCGATAAGGTGTTCGCGCTGCTCGGCGAGAAGCCGAAGGGCGCTTCCTGTCCGGCGATCGACGGCATCATCAAGGAAGCCAATGAAGTCGCGGGCGACATTGCCGACAAATCGGTGCTCGACGCCGCGCTGATCGCATCGGCCCAGGCGGTCGAGCATTACGAGATTACGCGCTACGGCACGCTCGTTTCCTGGTCGAAGCAACTTGGCCGCGGTGAGGTCGGAACCATCCTCCAGTCGATCCTCGACGAGGAGCGGGCGACCGACGAGAAGCTGACCAAACTGGCCGAGAGCAAGATCAATCTCAAAGCCGAGCTCGAGACTGCCTGATTAGAGTGGCCCCCCGTGCGCCGCCATCGCGGCGCACGGGTCGCGGCTCAGTCCAGCCGCGCCTCGATTGCAATCAGCACGTCCGCCAATTTTGAGCGGCGGACGCTGTCGGCGCCGCCCGCGCGGGCCTCGCCGGCCAGTGACTTGATCTGCTTGGCGAGCGCCGGGTTCGAAGCGGCCGTCCGCAGGACCACATCGGCCTGGGCCAGCGCTGCCCCAAGGCGGCGGTCGAGCCCCTGGTCGAGCATTCCGGCGCGACGCAATTGGTCCATGTAGGCACGCGCGACGACCGGCTCGGCGGGCCATCGCACCGGATATTGCTGCTGTGGATTGAACATTCCGCCTTGGTCGGCAAGCGCCGCCGCGGCGATCTCGTTGGCGCTGAGCGTTGCGCTGGGCTGAAGCGCGAAGACGTCTAGCCCACGCGCAATCTCGGTTGCGTAAATCCGCCCGCGGTAGAAATAGGCCGACCAGAAACCGCCCAGCGTCGGCCGCTTGGCATCGATCGGCCCGCGATCGAAATAAGCGATTTCGGTCGGCTGCCTGCTGTCGGTAAAGTCGAAGATCGAAAGCCCGCCCTGGTACCAGGCCTGGACCATGATGTCGCGCCCGGGAACCGGGATGATCGAGCCATTGTGCGCGACGCAATTTTCCTGCTCGGACTGCGGCGCTGGAAGCTTGTAGGTGCTCCTGCGCGCCAGCCTGCCGCCGACGATGTCGTAGATCGCATCCGCGCCCCAGTCCTTGCGGTCGAAACTGCGGCAGCGCGGCCGCCCGCCGCCGCCCCATTCGTCGGTGAAGAGCACCTTTGTCCCGTCATTGTTGAACGTCGCCGAGTGCCAATAGGCAAAGCCCGGATCGCTGACCACGTCGAGCCGCCTCGGGCGGCGCGGATCGGAGATGTCGAAGATGATCCCATTGCCCGAGCAGGCGCCGGCGGCGAGCTTGCGGGTCGGGAAAACGGTAATGTCGTGGCACTGGTCGGTGACGCTGGTTTCCTGCGTGTCCTCGCCATGCTTGCCGCCCAGCCACAGGCCGGCGAGACGGCCGCTTTTCTCATCGGCGAATACGGCGGGGCTGGCGATGATCCGCGCGGCGGCCGGATTGGCGACCGGGATTTCGATGATGTCGATTCGGAACAGCGCGGTGCGCACGTCGCCCGGGGTGTTGCCGATGCAGCCGGCGAGCTCGGCGCCCTTGCGAACACCCGACGTGCCCGAATTATAGACCAGGATCCGGCCATCGCCCTCGGGCCCCTTGACCACCGAATGGGTGTGCGACCCGCGGCAGGTCTGGACCTGGCCGACCTGGCGCGGGCGAGCGATGTCCGAAATGTCGAAGATCCTCAGCCCGCGAAAGCGCATCGGGCTAATGTCCTCGCTTACTCCCTGCAAGCCGCAGTCGGTTCGACCGCGCCCCTGTTCGACCGACATCAGCAGGAGGTTGCCGATTACCGAGACATCGCCTTGCCCGCCGGGACAGACGACCGAACTGATCTGGCTGGGGACGCCGTCGGCGCCGAGCCGGTAGATGTTGAAGCCGTGGTAATTGCCGACGAACATCCGGTCGCCGGAGAAAGCGAGGTCGGTCTGGGCGAAGCTCAGCAGTGGCGAGCGGTCGCTCCACTCGACCCCGTCGGCCTTGGGATCACCGGGCCGCGGATTATCGCCCGGCTTCGCGCCTTTGCGGGCCTTGGGCGGCGGCAGGCCCTGCGGATTGGAAGGATCGAAGAAGCCCGCCGGTTTTGGCAGCGACGCAATTCGCCGCAGGTTGAGGATAGCTTCCCCGGCATTGGCGAAGCCGGGCCTGAGATCGACCCGCGGATCGGTCGACAGGCTCGCGCGGAGCGAGTCCATGCGCTTGACCTCGGCGGTCTGCTCATTGCTTACGTCGGTCGCGAATTGATAGAGGATCGGGTCGGACGCTGCTCCGGGCTGACGAACAAGCTCTTCAACCATCTCGACCGCGCCGCGATGGTGGGCGATCATCATATCGAGGAACTGGCGGTCGAAGGCAGTGCCCTTGGCGGCGGCCAGCATGGCCATCTGCGCCGGCGTCGCCATCCCCTTCATCATGTGTCCTGCGTGATGACCCGCGGCCATGTGATCGGCGACCATGGCGGCCGCCGTTGCCGGCGCGCGGCGGTCGGCGAGCCAGTCGCGCATGAACCGCATCTCGTCCTTCTGGGAGGCTGAAATCCGCCCGGATATGGTGAGCAATTCGGGACGATTGGTCCGCGAAGGGGCGAGCGCCGCCATTGCGACCGCTTGATTGTGATGAACGATCATCATTTGCATGAAGGCGATGTCGGCGGCGGTGAACCGCGAATCGGCGATGCGCGCCGCTTCGGCCGGAGACAATAGCCTGACCGTCGACCCCGGGGGGCCCGGCTGGACGATTGGAACCTGCTGCGCGATGGCCGGGGCGAGGGCCGCCAGCCACGTCGCGGCCAATGTCCCGGCAGTCAGATAAAGCGCGCGTTTCGTCACGGGGTCACCTTTGCGTTGATCGCTCGGGGGAGCCCTGGCGAAGCGCGCCAGCCTAGCCGCCTTCGCGCCGATGAAAAAGACTGAAAACTGCCTCACTCGGTTGAATTCTGACGAGAAAAAGCCTCCCCGCCGGGTGGCGGAGAGGCTTTTTACCGATAGCGGGCATGCGTGCCGATCGCCTGCCTGGCGCTCGGCAGGAGGCCCTAGTCTTCGGTGCGGTTGAGGAAGGCGGGTGCGAATTCGGGCGCAGGGCCTTCTTCGCGTCCACCCTCGGGGGCATTTTCGCGGCGCGGGCCACGATCTCCACGACCTTCGCCGCCGCCTTCGCGACGCGGGCCACGGTCGCCGCCGCCATCGCGGCGCGGGCCGCGATCACGGTCGCCACCCCGACCGCCGCCGCCGTCACGGCGCGGGCCGCGGTCTCCGCGACCTTCGCCGCCCCGACCTTCGCCGCCGCGACCTTCGCCGCCGCCGCGCGGGCCGCGATCGCCGCCCTCACGCGGAGGACGCGTGTCTTCCAGGGCGGCACCGGTTTCCTGGTCGACGACGCGCATCGACAGGCGAACCTTGCCGCGCTGGTCGACCTCGAGCAGCTTGACCTTGACGTCCTGGCCTTCGCTCAGCACGTCGCGGACATTCTCGACCCGCTCGTTGCGGATTTCCGAGACGTGGACGAGCCCGTCCTTGCCCGGCATGAAGGTCACGAACGCGCCGAAATCGACGATGTTGGCGACCTTGCCCGAATAAATCGTGCCTGGCTCGGGCTCGGCGACGATGCCGTGGATCCACTGGCGAGCGGCCTCGATCTGGGCGACGTCCGACGAGGAGATCTTGATCACGCCCTCGTCGTCGATGTCGACCTTGGCGCCGGTCGTCGCGACGATCTCGCGGATGACCTTGCCGCCGGTGCCGATGATCTCGCGGATCTTGTCCTTGGGAACCGACATCGTCTCGATCCGTGGCGCGTGCGCCGAAAGCTCGCCACGCGTGCTGTCGAGCGCCTTGGCCATTTCGCCGAGGATGTGTGTCCGGCCTTCCTTGGCCTGGGCGAGGGCGACCTTCATGATCTCCTCGGTGATTCCCGCGACCTTGATGTCCATCTGCATCGTGGTGATGCCCTCGGACGTGCCGGCAACCTTGAAGTCCATGTCGCCGAGGTGATCCTCGTCGCCGAGGATGTCGCTCAGGACCGCGAAATCCTTGCCTTCGAGGATCAGGCCCATGGCGATGCCGGCAACCGGGCGCTTCAACGGAACGCCGGCGTCCATCATCGCCAGACTGCCGCCGCAAACGGTGGCCATCGACGATGAGCCATTGCTCTCGGTGATGTCGCTGAGGACGCGGATGGTGTAGGGAAATTCCTCCATCGACGGAAGCATCGGGCGAAGCGCGCGCCAGGCGAGCTTGCCATGCCCGGTCTCGCGCCGCGAGGGGGCGCCGAAGCGGCCGACTTCACCGACCGAATAAGGCGGGAAGTTGTAGTGGAGCATGAAGCGCGAGTAGCTAAGGCCCTCGAGCCCGTCGATCATCTGCTCCGACTCTTTGGTGCCAAGGGTGGTGGTGCAGATCGCCTGGGTTTCACCGCGGGTGAACAAGGCCGAACCGTGGGTGCGCGGAAGGAAGCCGACCATCGCCTCGATCGGGCGGACCGTCTTGGTATCGCGGCCGTCGATGCGCAGGCCGGTCTTGAGGATGGCGCTGCGGACGATCTCCGCCTCGAGCTTCTTGGTCAGCTTGCCCGCCTTGATCGCGGCATTGGGCTCGGCGCTGACGATCCAGTCCTTGAGCGGGGTCTTGGCGGCAGCCAGAGCGGCAACGCGCTCCGCCTTTCCGACCAGCTTGTAGGCCTGCTCGATGCCCGAGCCGGCGAGCTCGCGAAGCGTGCCGAGGATGGTGTGGCTGTCGGTATCTTCGGGCAGCTCCCACGGCTCCTTGGCGGCCTGTTCGGCAAGCTTGATGATCCCGGCGACGACCTTGGCGCTGGCGCGATGAGCGAACATCACGGCGCCGAGCATGATTTCTTCCGACAGCTCATTGGCTTCGGATTCGACCATCATCACGGCGTTGTGAGTGCCCGCGACAACGAGGTCGAGGTCGCCGTCCCTGAGCTGGGTCTGGTTCGGGTTGAGGATATATTCGCCATCGATGTAGCCGACGCGCGCGGCGCCGATCGGGCCCATGAACGGGACGCCCGAGATCGTCAGAGCTGCCGACGCGGCGATCATCGCGACGATGTCGGGCTCGTTCTCGCCGTCGTAGGAGAGCACCTGCGCGATGACGAGGACTTCATTGTAGAAGCCTTCGGGGAACAGCGGACGCAGCGGGCGATCGATCAGGCGGCTGGTCAGCGTTTCCTTTTCGGTCGCGCCGCGCTCGCGCTTGAAGAAGCCGCCCGGGATGCGCCCGGCGGCGGAGAATTTTTCCTGGTAATGGACGGTCAGCGGAAAGAAGTCCTGGCCCGGCTTCACGCTCTTGGCGGCGGTGACGGCGCACAGTACGACGGTCTCGCCCAAAGTGGCGATGACGGCGCCATTGGCCTGGCGCGCGACGCGCCCAGTCTCGAGAATCAGCTTCTTGCCGTCGAGGTCGATTTCCACAGTCTTGATATCAAACATATTTTTTCCTTCGCTCGAGGGCCGGATGCGCTCGAGTTCATCTTGGTGCGGGCAATCCGGCCCGCGGCGGGTCGAGGCAGTTCAATGCCCCAAGGGCGACCCACCGAATTGCAGGTGCGCCAGACAGGACAAGGGCGCCAACAGGCGCCCCTGGTAAATTATTTGCGAAGCCCGAGCTTGGCGATCAGGTCGCTGTAGCGCTGGACGTCCTCACGCTTGAGGAAGTCGAGCAGCGAGCGCCGCTTGTTGACCATCATCAGCAAACCGCGGCGCGAATGATTATCCTTCGCGTGCGCCTTGAAATGGTCGGTCAGCGTGTTGATGCGGCTGGTGAGGATCGCGACCTGGACCTCGGGCGAACCCGTGTCGTTGTCGGCGCGACCATGATCCTTGATCAGTTCGGCCTTCTTTTCAGCGGTAATCGACATCGTCATACTCCTGATTCAAATGGTGGACCCGCTAAACGGGCTTCCGGCAAGCCGCCCTCCGTGTCGGAGCAGTTGAGCTGGCCGGGATTGACGGGGAGGGCCGGGATGTCGTCCAGCCCCGCGATGAGCGGGATGACCGCCCCATCAAGCTCGCGCGCCTTAACGGCATGTCCGGAAAAGTCCAGCAAAATCGCGGTCGCGACGAGCGATCCGGTGAGCGAGCCCCGCTAAAGTCGAGCCATTTTTCCCAATCGGGCGGCAAGGATATCCGGTCTTTGCTCAGGGCACGCCGAAATATTCGGCCATGTCCTGAATATGCTCATCCTTCTTCCCGCCGCGATGGAACATCCGCAACGATGACCCCTGCGTGTCGGGCCACTCGGTGAAACGGCGCCTTTCCCCCGGCACGCGCTTCGCGATCCAGCCGGCCTGGCGCCACATGAAGTATAGCCAGACATCGTCCGATGTCTCGCTCAGGCGCCGGATTAGTTCGAGGTCGGTGGTTTGCGGCGGAAGCGATCCCGGCGGATACAGAACTCCGCCGTTCCCGGTCGGCAAGATGTCGGTACCTGGATTTGCCATCGCCACGTCGGCGACATTGCGTTCCCACGCGCGGTAAGGCGCGATCCGCCCATCGGGCAGATAGGCAAGGCGGTGCGCGCGCGTGCAGACGACGGTGGGATGAGCCGGATCGAACGCATCGACCAACGTCTTGAGCCAATCCTCGGGATAATAGGTGTCGTCGTCACAAATCAGCACAAAGGCATCGGGGTAGGCCGCCAGGGTCGGCACGATCTTCTTGAAGTTACGCAAGTCATCGCAAGTCTTGACCGCAAATATATCGTTTTCGAGTGCGCGAACCGTGTCGGGCAGCCGGTCGATGTCCCCCTTGGCGATCCATAACAATATCTTGTCGGGCCGAACGGTCTGTTCGAGCAGCGACATGATGGTCCAGTGGAGCGCATCGAAACGCGCGGGATAGGAGGTCAAGGAAATGACCAATTCGCTCGGCAGCGAGTGTCGTGGAGCGTCTGCGTGCCGGGGGAATTGTGCGAGCCTGACCAGCGCCCGCTTGACCTGAAGGCGATTCCTCAAGGCGCGGCGGAATCTCTTCAGAGTCAATATCCTGCGGACGATTCGCCAGAAATCCGTCAAATCAGGGTGCCGAAGGGCAGTCACCAACTCATTCATAATCAACAATCCGATTGAGAAGCGGCTCGGCACGACGAATATGCGGATGGCGCTAATTGTATTAATTCCGACCGCATCTGGCCGCCACTGTCTCGGGACATCATCATTAGCCTACGATATTCAAATGTTGAACCCGCGCACGACACTGACCTCGCCGTTCGCGACTTTAACCAAAGCGACGGGCCGTCCGTCGTCGGTCGCAAAATGCAGTCCCGGCATCGCGGGGTTTCCGCAGAGCCGCTGCCCATGACCAAGCAGCTTTGCTTCATCCGGGCTGACGGGGAGGCCCGGAATGTCGTCCAGCCCGGCAACGAGCGGGAGAACCGCTCTATCGAGTTCGCGCGACATAGCTAATTTATCGAGCGAGTCCAATCCTGTAGCTCTCGAAAGGTCGAACGGACCGGCCTTGGTGCGACGCAGCATGGTGACGTGGCCGACGGTTCCACACGCAAGCGCGATGTCGCGCGCGAGGCTGCGGATATAGGTGCCTTTCGATACGGTTGCGCAGAGCGTGATCTCGTCCAGTTCCTGCCCGGCTCCGCAGCGGAGGATTCGAAGGTCATGCACCGTTACCGCACGCGATTTCAGGATTATTTCCTCGCCCGCGCGAGCGAGGTCGTAGGCGCGCTTGCCGTCCACCTTGAGCGCCGAAAAGGCGGGTGGAACCTGTTCGATTGGGCCGGTGAAGTGGGGGAGGGCAGCCTCGACCTCGGCGAGGGTCGGGCGATGCTCGCTGGTGGCGATGACCGCGCCTTCGAGGTCGAGCGTGTCGGTCTGTTCGCCGAACATGATCGTGAACTCATACGCCTTTGTCGCGTCGAGCATGTGGCCGGCAAGCTTGGTCGCCTCGCCGAGCGCGATCGGGAGTACGCCCGACGCAAGTGGATCGAGCGTCCCGCCGTGGCCGACCTTGGTCTTCGCTTCGCCAGCGTCGCGCAACGCTCGCTTGACCAGACCGACGCAGCGCGTCGAACCGATGCCGACCGGCTTGTCGATGATGATCCATCCGCTAAGTGCCATCGGCGGCGCGATAGACAAGCCGAAGCGGTTTGACCATAAGCCGCTGACGTGCCCCGACTGGAAAGCGCCCCCTTTTCGCACCGCCAGGCGGCGCCGTGCGGATGACCCGTCGGGGCCGGATCCTGCAGCTGTCGCTGCGCGAATATCTTCCATTGCTGCTCACGATCGCCTTGTGGGCGGTGATTCTCGCGGTGATCGGCCATGCCGACACTGCGCGATTGCTCGCCGCGACGGTGGCGATGCGCGCGCTGCAGATGCTGACCAGGCTGAACACCGCGACGTCGCTCAAGGTCCGCAACGGGGCGCCGCGCGCGATCCGCCTGCAGGCGAAGCGATTTGCGCTTGGAGTGCAGGGCGGAGTGCTGCTGCTCAACCTGGTGCTGGTGAGTTTGATCGTGATCGCGCTCGATTCGATCCGCCAATCCGAGATCGCCGCCTTCGTGCCGCTGATTGCGATCGGCCTGCCGGCGCGCGCCCTGCGCCAGGCCGACGTACGCACCAATTCGACCTACTTCAGGCTGGCGCTGTCGGGCGGTGGGCTCGCCGTTGCGCTTGCCGGCTGGGCGGCGGGGCTCGGGCCGACTGGAATGGCCCTCGCCTTCGGTGCGCGCGAGTGGATCGCTTATGGCGCGGTCCGGTGGTGGCCGAAGGCGGCGCCTGTGCCGCGCAGCCCGATTGCGGCGCCGCTGACTCTGGCCGAAGTGGCGCGCACCACCGCGGTCGGCGGGCGGCGGCTGCTGACCTATCGAATTTCGAAGTCAGCGCTGACGATCTTCGGCCCGGCCGGGAACTTTGCAGCGCGGACGGGCCGCGGGCTTAATTGGGACAAACGGATCGAGCCCTATCTGCCGCATCGCCTGTCGGGGTTCGTCCTGTTCGCGACGCTGTCCGCCGCCGGGGCGGTCTTGCTCGCACTGCGCAGCGGTGAGCCCGCGGCAATGGTCGGCGCGGCGGGGCTGATGCAGCTTGCCGCGGCAGCGATCAATATCGCGCTGTTGTGGCATTGGCTCCCGGTTCGCGACGACCCCGGCCTGATCGTCGAGGATGACGACGACTAGGACGACATGATGGTGTTGAAGTCCGCCCCTCAGCGCCGAGGGATGGGCAAGGCGAGCTGACGAGCCTCGCTTTCCTTGAGCCGCGCGAAAAAGTGGCGCCGACACAATGCGATGTAGCGGTCATTGCCGCCGATCTCGGTCTGCGCTCCGGCGGCGACCGCATGGCCGTCCTCATCGACGCGCAAATTCATCGTTGCCTTGCGCCCGCACTCGCACACCGCTTTGAGTTCGATCAGCGCATCGGCGAGCGCAAGCAGCGAGGCCGAGCCGGGAAAAAGATTGCCCTGGAAATCGGTGCGCAGCCCGTAGCACAGCACCGGAATGCCGAGCTCGTCGGCGATCCGGCATAATTGGAGGACATGGTCGCGGGTCAGGAATTGCGCTTCGTCGACGAGGATGCAGTCGAGCTTGCGCCTGAGCAATTCCTTGATGATCGCGTCGAACAAATTTTCGGCGGGCGAATAGGTTGCGGCCGGGGCGGACAGAGCGATTCGCGATCCGATCGTGCCCGCACCCGAGCGGTCGTCGTGCGCGGCGGTCCACAGCATCGTCTCCATCCCGCGCTCGCGATAGTTGAAGTCGGCCTGGAGCAAGGTGGTCGATTTGCCGGCATTCATCGCGGCATAATAGAAATAGAGCTTGGCCATCCAGCCCGATCAGTCCGTTTCGAAGTCTTGCGCGACATGGCCCGAGCGGAGCAATTTGTCGATCTTGCCGCCTTCGTCGAAGCTTTCGTCAGCACGGAAGCGGATCTTGGCCGCATATTTGGTGGTCACCCGGCGCGCGACTTCCTTCTGGAAGAAGGCGGTGTTGGTACGCAGCGCTTTCAGCACCGCTTCCTCGTTGGTGCCGAGCAGCGGCTTGACGAACACCGTTGCCAGCCGGAGGTCGGGCGACATCCGCACCTCGGTCACGCTGACCAGATGCGCCGCAAGCGTCTCGTCATGGACATCGCCGCGCATCAGAATGTCGGACAAGGCATGGCGCACCTGCTCGCCGACGCGAAGCAGGCGAACCGAGCGGCCTTCGGCGGTTTCGACGTTTTTCATCCTAGTTGCAGCTCCCTTCGGTCGCTGAGGCCGGAGCGGCACTTCAAACTACAACGTCCGTGCGCGTTCCTCGACTTCGAACACCTCGAGATTGTCGCCCGGCTTGATGTCGTTGGTGTCGGCGAGGAGGACGCCGCATTCCATTCCGGCGCGGACCTCGGCGACGTCGTCCTTGAACCGGCGCAGCGACGAGATGATGGTCTTGCTGACGATGACATCCTCGCGCGTCAGGCGGGCGTGCAGCCCCTTGCGCATCACGCCTTCGAGAACGAGCAGGCCGGCGGCCTTGTCGCGCTTGCCCGCGGGGAAGACATCCTTGACCTCGGCGCGGCCGACGACAGTCTCGATGATCTCGGGGCCAAGCTCGCCAGCCATCGCCTGCCGCACCCAATCGGTGAGGTGGTAGATGACGTCGTAGTAGCGCATTTCGACCTTGGTGCGGTTGGCCGCCTCGCGCGCCTTGGCATTGGGACGGACGTTGAAGCCGATGATCGGCGCGCCGGTCGCGGCGGCGAGGGTAACGTCGCTCTCGGTGATCGCGCCGACCCCCGACTGGAGCACTCGGACCTTGATCTCGTCGGTCGAAATGCGGTTGACCGCACTGATGATCGCCTCGGTCGAGCCCTGGACGTCGGCGCGGATGACGAGCGGGAATTCGATCGTCGTCGACGATTTCTTGTCGAACAGATTTTCCAGATTGACCGGAGCCGAGGTCGTCCGTTTGCGATCGATCAGGCCCTGGCGATAGACCGCGACTTCGCGTGCGCGGGCTTCGTTCTCGACGACGGTCAGCGGATCGCCCGCCGACGGCACCGAGGCCAGCCCGAGCACTTCGACCGGGAACGACGGACCGGCTTCCTTGACCGATCGGCCATGGTCGTCGACCAGAGCGCGGACCTTGCCGGCGATTGCACCGACGACGAACACGTCGCCGACCCGAAGCGTGCCGCGCTGGACGAGCACGGTCGCGAGCGGGCCGCGGCCCTTGTCGAGCCGCGCCTCGATCACGGTCGCCTCGGCGGGGCGACCGGGGTTGGCCTTCAATTCGAGCAGTTCGGCCTGGAGGTGAATCGCCTCGAGCAATTTGTCGAGGTTGGTCTTCTTGAGCGCCGATACTTCGACGTCCTGGACGTCGCCGCTCATGTCCTCGACGATGATCTCGTGCTGGAGCAGTTCCTCGCGCACTTTCTGGGCATTGGCGCCGGGCTTGTCGATCTTGTTGATCGCCACGATCATCGGCACGCCGGCGGCCTTGGTATGGTTGATCGCCTCGATCGTCTGCGGCTTCAATCCGTCGTCGGCGGCGACGACCAGGATCACGATGTCGGTGACGTTGGCGCCGCGCTGGCGCATTTCGGTGAAGGCTTCGTGGCCGGGAGTGTCGAGGAAGGTGATCTTCGAATCGTCCGGGGCCGTGACCTGGTAGGCGCCGATGTGCTGGGTGATGCCGCCGGCCTCGCGTGAGACGACGTTCGCACCGCGGATCGCGTCGAGCAGCGAGGTCTTGCCGTGATCGACGTGGCCCATGATCGTCACCACCGGGGGCCGCACCTGCAGCGTTTCGCTCGCATCGGCTTCGTCGCCGATCCCGATCTCGACGTCGCTCTCGCTGACGCGCTTGATATTATGCCCGAATTCGGTGACCAAAAGCTCGGCCGTGTCCTGGTCGATGGTTTCGGTCAGCGTGACCGCGGTGCCCATCTTGAACAGCGACTTGACCAGGTCGGCGCCGCGCTCGGCCATGCGGTTGGCGAGCTCCTGGATGGTGATCGCCTCGGGGACGACGACGTCGCGAACCTGCTTGGCGGAAGGCCCCGACGACTGGTGGGCGCGCTTTTCCTTTTCGCGTGCACGGCGAAGCGCGGCGAGGCTGCGGGTGCGGTTGTCGTCCTCGCCGGTCAAGGCGCGCGTGACGGTCAGCTTGCCCGACTTGCGGTGATCGTCGCGGGTGCGGCCCGGTCGCGCGGGCTCGGCGCGCTTCGGCGCATGAGCGGGCGCAGCGGCAGGGCGCGTGAAGCGGCGTTCCTCGTCGCGCGCGGCGGGCTCGGCAGCCGCGGGCGCGGGGCCGGCGGCCTCGTCGGCGGCGGCACGCTCCGCATCGGCGGCGTCGGCGGCGGCGAGCTTGGCGCCCTCCTCCTCGGCCTTGCGATTTTCCTCGGTCCGGCGCTTTTCGTCCTCGGACTGCTCGGTCCGCGCGCGGTCGTCGCGGCGGCGTGCTTCCTCGAGGCTGTTCATTCGCGATTCGTCGGCCTCGCGGAGCAATTTCTCCTGAAGCTCGCGGCGCGAGAGAATGTCGTCTGCGGGCGCGCGGCGCTGCGGCGCGGGAGCGGCCGGCGCAGGAGCGGGGCGTGCAACGACCGGTGCGGGCGCGGCTACGGGCGCCGCCGCCTGCGGTTCAGGGGCAGCGGTTTCGCCCGGCCTGGCAAGGATTCGGCGCTTCTTGACCTCGACCACGACGGTGTTCGAGCGGCCATGGCTGAAGCTCTGCTTGACCTTGCCGGTCTCGACCGTGCGCTTGAGGCCAAGCGGCGGCCTGGTCCCAAGCTTGGGCTTGTCGGTCTGGTCGGTCATGCGTTTCCTTCGTCGTCGTCAAGCGAGCCGGGCCCGGCGGCACCAAATTCCCTCACGGGGGCGCCGTCTAACCCAGCATCGGGATCAATGAAAGCTTGCCACCGCGAGATGGCATCCGCCACGCGCCGGGCGGCGGCAGCGTCGGTCAAAGCGACATGTACCACATTTTCGCGGCCAAGCGCCATCGACAAGATGGGGCGGGGGAGCGGGAACACCAGGCCGCGCGAAAAGCCGCGGTCCTGCGCCCCGCCGACGCGCCACGCGGCGTCGAGTTTCTTGCGCCCGTCCTCGCCCGCGTCGGAGGCATGGACGAGGAGATGGACCTTGCCGCCGCGCGCCGCTGCCTCGACCCGTTCGAAGCCGTGGAGCAAAGTGCCGCCGCGCGCCTCGAGCCCGAGGCGGTCGAGCGCGGCCTGGCGCAGCGCGGCCTCGATCCGCTCGCCGAGATCGTCGGGGACGACAATCTCGCCGGTCTTGAACGCACGGGCCAGCGCGCCCCTGAGCTTGCCCTTGGCCTGCGCCTGGTCGAGCGCGGCGCGGCTGACCCCGATCCACGCGCCGCGGCCGTCGGCGCGGGCGCGCACGTCGGGCGCGACCGAGCCGTCGGGGCCGAGCGCAAGGCGGATCAGATCGTCGCGCGAGCCGGTGCGGCGCGAGAGGATGCACGTGCGTTCGGCTGCAGAGGAGCCGTTTAGTGGACGCTCAGGCGAGTCATTCTGGGGTTTCCGCAACAGCGTCCTCCCCGGTAGCATCGGCAGCGGGCTCATCTTCGGACCCCGACGCAGGCGCGTCATCTTCGGACCCCGACGCAGGCGCGTCATCTTCGGACCCCGACGCGGTTGCGTCATCTTCGGACCCCGACGCAGGCGCGTCATCTTCGAACCAGTGCGCGCGCGCGGCCATGATGATCTCATTGCCCTGTTCTTCGGTCAGATTATAGTCGGCGAGCACCCCGCCCTTGTCCTCGGAGCGCTGGCTGGTGGTCGTCTCCGCACGGCGGCGCGGCTCGGCGCGCTTTTTCTGGATGAGCTCGTCGGTGGCAAGATCGGCGAGGTCGTCGAGCGTCCTGATCTTGGCCTTGCCGAGCGTGACCAGCATCGCCTCGTTGAGGTGCGGCAGTTCGGCAAGCGCATCGTCGACACCAAGCGCGCGGCGTTCTTCGCGCGATGCTCCCTCGCGGCGCTCGAGCGCTTCGGTCGCTCGGTTCTGGAGTTCGCCGGCAATGTCGTCGTCGAGACCCTCGATCGAGGCGATTTCGTCGAGCTCGACGTAAGCGACTTCCTCGAGGCTGGTGAAGCCCTCGGCGACGAGCAATTGGGCGAGCGTCTCGTCGACGTCGAGTTCGGTCTGGAACAAAGTCGAGCGCTCCACGAATTCGCGCTGGCGCTTTTCGGATGCATCGGCCTCGGTGAGGATGTCGATCTGCGAATTGGTGAGCTGCGACGCAAGGCGGACGTTCTGGCCGCGGCGGCCGATCGCGAGAGAAAGCTGGTCATCGGGAACGACCACCTCGATCCGGCTTTCCTCCTCGTCGATGACCACGCGGGCGACGGTTGCCGGCTGGAGCGCGTTGACGACGAAGGTCGCGGTGTCCTCGCTCCACGGAATGATGTCGATCTTTTCGCCCTGGAGTTCCTGGACGACCGCCTGGACGCGGCTGCCCTTCATTCCGACGCAGGCGCCGACCGGGTCGATCGAGCTGTCGTAGCTGATCACTCCGATTTTCGCGCGCGACCCCGGATCGCGGGCGGCCGCCTTGATCTCGATGATGCCGTCGTAGATTTCGGGGACTTCCTGGGCGAACAGCTTTTTCATGAAGTCGGGATGGGCACGCGACAGGAAGATCTGCGGGCCGCGTGCCTCGCGGCGGACCGACATGATCAGGCTGCGGATGCGATCGCCGACGCGGACCATTTCGCGCGGGATCTGCTGGTCGCGGCGGATCACGCCCTCGGCGCGGCCGAGATCGACCACGACGTGACCGAACTCGACCCGCTTGACGACGCCGGTGATGACCTCGCTGACGCGATCCTTGAATTCCTCGTGCTGGCGCTCGCGCTCGGCGTCGCGGACCTTCTGGAAGATGATCTGCTTGGCGGCCTGGGCGGCGATCCGCCCGAACTCGATCGGGGGCAGGGGATCGACGATGAAGTCGCCGACGGCGGCGTCCATCTGGAGCTTTTGCGCGCCCTTCAGTTCGACCTGCTTGAAATGATCCTCGGCTTCCTCGACCACTTCGAGCACGCGCCACAGGCGAAGGTCGCCGGTGGTGGGGTCGAGCTTGGCGCGAATATCGTTCTCGGCGCCGTAGCGCGAGCGCGCGGCGCGCTGGATCGCGTCTTCCATCGCTTCGATGACGATTGCGCGGTCGATCAGCTTCTCGCGAGCGACCGCGTCGGCGATGGCGAGCAATTCGGCCCGGTTGGCGGTGGGGCCGCCGGTGGCGGGCGATTGGGCGCCGGGTGCTGCAGTGGTGGCCATGTCGATCAACCTTCCGTCAATATTGTGTCGGCGCCCTCGGAGCTGAGCGGCGCGGTGGCGTGAATGAGCTTGTCGGTCAAGACGAGCTTGGCCGACGCGATGTTGGCGAAATCGACGATCCGCTCGCCCTTCGACGTAGTGACGCGGATGGTATCGCCGTCGATGCCCTCGACGATCCCCGAAACCTGCTTGGCGCCGTCGACCGGCTCGGCAAAGCGGATCCGCGCTTCGTGCCCCGACCAGTCCGAATAATCGGAGCGGCGCGTAAGCGGGCGGTCGATCCCGGGAGAGGAGACTTCGAGCCGATAGGCACCCTCGATCGGGTCGCGTCCGTCAGCTTCCAGAGGGTCGAGGATGTCGGAGATCGCGCGCGACAAATCGGCGCAATCGTCGATCGTCAGCTGGCGGGTCTCGGGACGCTCGGCCATCACCTGGAGCGTCGGATCGGACGTTCCGCCGATCATTGCGACTCGGACGAGGTCGAGCCCGAGTGCCTTGGCGGCTGGCTCGATCAACCTGGCGATGGCGCCGGTGTCGGTGGTGGGCGTGTCGGTCAAGCGGGTTTCCGTAATGCAAGGCCTCACGATGCCGGACCGACCCCGGCCCGGCCCCAACGTCTTGACGATGTCGAGGAGAGTGAGAGCGATATAGTCGTGTGGCGCCCGAGTCGCAAGCGGAGTCGCAAGCGGCGAGTAACGACCTAGCGAGCGCCCCATGGGGGAGGCGGCGGCGCAACCGGGCGGGTGAGGTCGAATTCAACGCGGAAGAAGCGGCTGGGACGGCGCAGTTCGTAGGCGAAGGTGCGTTCAGGATGGACCTCGAGCGCCCAGACGTTGGCCGCGCCCGCGACATTGCCCTCGCGCACCAGCAACGCCTTCGTAAAGGCGTCGGCTGGAAAAACCTCGCGTACCGGGCTGCCCGGAACGAGCGAATCGCCGCCATATTGGGTGAGCCGGTCCTCGCTGCCGTCCTCGTGGCGGTGGTCGTGCTTGAGCCGATAGCCAGCCGCGGTTCGAGTCACGACCCAGGTTCGCGAGCGGTCCGCGCCGACGTGGAAGGGAACCCGGATCGCGTCCGAAGTGCATTCGCGCACATGCATCACGAGCCTTGTGCCCGTGAAACTGGCGTCGGCGGCGACCGGAGGGCTGACGATTCGGCCCTCGAATGCCTTGCCGCACAGTGCCGCGAGACTGGCGAACACAGTGGGACGCGGCGCAGCGCGGGGGGTAGCGCAACCCGCGAGCAGCAAGGTTGCAAGGACCAGCAAGTTTCTCATCGGCGGTGGCTCTCCAGGGCGCTATTCTCTGCGCTTACGCGGACCGCGAGAATCGCGGCATTGAGGATCGAAAAGACCAGCGCAACTTGCCACAGGCCGAACACCATCGGAAGCACCGCAATCTCTGCGGCGACGACCAGATAATTGGGGTGATCGACGAAGCGGTAGGGGCCGCGCGCGACCAATTGTTCACCCGGAACGACGATGATCCGAGTCGTCCAGCGCGGGCCGAGCGTGCGCAGGACCCAGATGCGCGCGACCTCGATCAGCACGAACAAGCCGAGGAACCCGAGGTGAAGCGGGAGCCCGGGGGCGAGCCACCACAGAGTCGCAAGCCAGGCGGCGTGGAGCGCGACGATCAAAGGGTAATGGCGCGGCGCGACTTCGCGGCCGCCGGCGGCAAGCAGCCGCACGGTGTTGGCGCGGGCGATCGGCAGTTCGACCAGCCGCTGAAGCGTGACGAAGGCGAGCAATGCGATCGCGGGCCACATCATTCGGCCTCGAGCACCAGTCCGGCGCAGGTGAAGCCTGGTCCGAACGCGGTCATCATCACTCGCTCCGGCAAGCCGCGCTCGAGCAACCGGTCGAGCACGAACAGCACCGTCGGCGCGCTCATATTGCCGCAATCGCGAAGCACCTCGCGCTCGAGGTCGAGCGTGCCCGCGGCGAGGCCGAGCGCGCTTTCGATCGCGTCGACCACCTTGGCGCCGCCCGGGTGGCAGCAGAAGCGGTCGATGTCGGCGCGCGTGAGGCCGAGAGCCGCGAGCATGTCGTCGACCGCGTTGGCGAGTTGGGTCTCGATGAACGGCGGGATCGCGCGGTCGAAGATCACCGCGAGGCCGGGATCCTCGACCCGCCAGCCCATGATCCCGAGCGTGTCGGGCCACATTTTCTCGCCCGCGCCGGTGATTCGCGCGACTGCCGGCCCTTCGGTCGAGACCAGCGCCGCGGCGGCGCCGTCGCCGAACAGAGCGGTGGCGACGATCGCGGCGGGATCGTCGCTGTCGAGGCGGATCGAGATCGAGCAGGTTTCGACGGTGACGAACAGCCAGCGTGTGCCCGGCTCTGCGACCGCCAGCCGCGCGGCGGTGGCGAGCCCGGTCACTCCGCCGGCGCAGCCGAGCCCGAACATCGGGACCCGGCGGACATCGGGGCGGAGCCCGAGCCGCGGGGCGACGCGCGCGTCGATGCTCGGAGTCGCGATGCCGGTGGTCGAGACAAAGACCAGTCCATCGACATCGGACGGGGCGAGGCCCGCGGCGTCGATTGCCTTCGACGCGGCTTCGATGAACATCGCTTCGGTCGAATCGACGTAGAGGCGGGTACGTTCGGCCCATCCATGGGGCTCGCGATACCAGTCGATCGGCGCGACGGTATGGCGGCGCTCGATCAACGCATTGTCGAACACTCCGGCCAGCCGGTCGAACAATGCGCCGCGTCCACGGAACATTGCCTTCGCTGCGGATTTCGCATTTGACTGGCTGACAGTGAAAGGCGGCAGGGCCGTCGCAATCGACAGAATGGAAACGGATGACAAACCAACAAATCCTGCATCAAGACGGCGCAAGGCATCGCCCGGCGGGACTATTTTGGCAAGCGGGGTTGCTCCTGCTCGTCGCCACCGCCGCGTGCGGGCAGTCCGGACCGGCCGCGCGCAGCGCCCCCGGCGGCGCCGCGGAGCGCCCGTTCACGGTCAAGGAAGTCGCCAAATTCTCGACCCCCTGGGCGATGGACTTCCTTCCCGGGAGCGATGGGCGGCCGACGCGCCAGGCTTTGCTGACCGAGAAGGAAGGGACGCTGTGGCTGGTCGATACGGCAACTGGCGCCAAGCGAAAGGTAACGGGGCTTCCGAAGATTCGAGTCGCTGGGCAGGGCGGGCTTGGCGACGTCGTCGCTCACCCGGGATTCGCGGGCAATCGCCGGATATATTTGAGCTTTGTCGAGGAGGGCGCCGGGGGCAGCGGCGCCGCGCTCGGCTATGGCACGCTCGAACTGGGCAAGGGAGCGCCGCGCCTGACCGGGTTCAGGACGATCTGGCGCCAGTCGCCCAAGGTCGACGGCAATGGCCATTTCGCTCACCGAATCGCGTTCGCGCGCGACGGCACGCTCTATCTCAGTTCGGGTGACCGCCAGAAAGGCGATCCGGCGCAGGCGCTCGACGGAAATCTCGGCAAGGTGCTTCATCTCACTGCCGAGGGGCAGCCCGTCGCGGGCGGGCCGTTGGCGAAGCGCGGCGGGGTGGCGGCGCAAATTCATAGCATTGGGCATCGCAATATATTGGGTCTCGCCTTCGCTCCCGATGGGCGGCTGTGGGCGAGCGAGATGGGACCGCAGGGCGGCGACGAACTCAATTTGATCCTTGCCGGGCGGAATTACGGCTGGCCGAGGGTGTCGAATGGCAGCGATTACGGCGGCAAGGAGATCCCCGACCATCGCGCGGGCGATGGTTATGAGCCGCCCAAGGTGTGGTGGAACGGAATCTCACCGGGCGGCCTGATCATCTATTCGGGCGCCAAGTTCCCGTCGTGGAAGGGCGATGCGCTGATCCCCGCGCTGTCGGGCGAAGCGCTCCTCTGCGTCGATCTGAAGGGCGATCGGGCAACCAAGGCGGAAGAATGGAAGATGGGCGCGCGAATCCGCGCGGTCGATCAGGGGCCCGACGGAAGCGTTTTCCTGATCGAGGACAAGGGCCGGCTGGTGCGGCTCGACCCGGTCAAATGAGTAGTGAAGAGGATAGTCAAATGGATCACTCCGATCTTTCGAGGCGAGCATTGCTCGGCGGCGCCGCAGCCACCGCTTCGCTTGCACTGGCTGCGACAGCAGGCGCCGCGCCGCCGATCGGCACCGCCAACCCCGCGCCACCCTCGCTGACCCCCAACCAGTCGCTGGCGGCGCTCAAGAAAGGCAATCGCGATTTCCTTTCGGGCCGCTTGGTCGAGCCGGATCGCGGCGGGCGCCGCCGGCGGCTCGAAATTGCCCGCGCTCAATATCCGATTGCGGTGCTGGTCTCCTGCTCGGACAGCCGGGTGCCTCCCGAGCTGTTGTTCGGGCGCGGGCTCGGCGAATTGTTCATCATCCGCAACGCCGGCAACACGATCGACACGGTGGCGATGGGCAGCCTCGAATATGCGGTTGCCGAACTCAACGTGCCGCTGGTGGTGGTGATGGGGCACGAACGCTGCGGCGCGGTCGCGGCAGCGGTGTCGGTGGTCGAGAAGGGGACGACCTTTCCCGGAAGCATCGGGCGGATGGTCGAACCGATCATCCCGGCGGTGCTCGCGGCACGGGCGGCGGGAACGCGCGACCTGCTCGACGCTTCGGTTCGCGCTAACGTCAGCCGAACCGTCGACCGGCTGCGCCGCTTTTCGGAGCCGATGGTGCTCGACCGGATCAGGGCCGGCCGCCTGCGCATAATCGGCGCGCGCTATGACCTCGACGATGGCAATGTCGACTTTTTCGACGAGGGTGTCGCGAGCGCGCCTCAGGTTCGCCGATAGCGGAACTGGTGCGGAGTGCGGCCCTCGCGGCGGGCCTTGGCGGCGAAGCGGGTTTCAGGCCAGCCGCCAGGATAGGTCAGCCAGTCCGACGGGCGCTCCGCGAGCCATTCGAACTGGTGGCGATGGCGTGCCATGACCATCAGCAGCCAGTCGAGATAGACCGGGTGGTCGGTGGCGATGCGCAATTCGCCGCCGGGCTTCAGCTTGGCGGCGATGAGGTCGAGCGGGCCGTCATTGGCCATCCGCCTTTTGGAATGGCGCGCCTTGGGCCACGGATCGGGGTGGAGCAAATAGACGAAGTCCAATGCGCCATCGGGGATGCGGCGAAGCACGTCGAGCGCGTCGCCCATGTGGAGCCGGACATTGGCGAGCTTGAGGTCGCGAACATGGGCCAGAGCGGCGGCGACTCCGTTGAGGAACGGCTCGCAGCCGATGAAGCCGTGATCGGGCAGGAGGTCGGCGCGGAAAGCGAGATGCTCGCCCGAGCCGAAGCCGATCTCCATGTGGAGCGGGCGTGGCGTGCCGAACAGGCGGTGCGCGCTGATCTCGCCTTCGGGCGGGACGGAGATTTTCGGAAGCAGGGTCTCGACCAGCGCGGCCTGGGAGACGCGCAGCTTGCGCCCGCTCGAGCGGCCATAAAGGCGATCGATGGTGGTCGGGTCGCGGGCGGTCATCGGCGCGCAACTAGTCGCTCGGCGGCGGGGCGGCAATGTTTCGCCCAGGTTCAGGTGGCAAGGCCAAGATAGCCGGATGAACAAGCTGATTTTCGGGGGCCTTGCTGCCATCTGCGCCGCGTCGCCGGCCGTTGCTGCCGGCGGGTTGCTGTGCCGGACCTCTGGCGCGCGGCCGGTCGAGGTGCGGCTCGTCGTCAGTCACACCGCGGTCCCGGCAATGGTCTCGGCGCGGCTGGTCGACGGCGGGCGCGACGTTCCGGTCGCGCTTGCGCAAGCCTGGCTCGAACCGAATGAGCTGCGCTTCGACCTGACCGACCGCAACGCGCAGCGCCATGAGCTTCGCCTGCGCGCCAAACGCAACGGCCACCATTACGACGGGTCGCTGTGGCGCTCGGGCAAGCGCCGCTGGGTACGCTGCCGCGAGAATTAGAAGGCACCACAAGCGCTCAAGGGCGTTGAGGGGGCTATGCCCAGGTCCCGCAAGCTTCATCCGATCGAACGAACCGACCTCGAGCTGGCGCGCAATCTCGCGCTCGAGAAGGACAGTGCAGCGGGCCACCTGGTCGGGAAATTCGCCGAGCTTGGCGACCAGCCACCGATGCAAATGCTGTGCGGGGCGACGATCGCGGCCGGAGCGGCGCGGGGCGACCGGCGACTGTTCCGAGCGGGGCTGCGGATGCTTGCCGCGCACAGCCTCGCCACGATGACCAAGGCATTCATCAAGGATACGGTCGATCGCACTCGACCCGGCGAGGTCATCGACCGCAGAAAGTATCGGATGAAGCCCGGCAAAAGCAGCGCTCGCGGCCTCCAATCGATGCCGTCCGGGCACAGCGCGGGGGTGGTCGCAGTCGCCGCCGCCGCGCTGGCCGATTATCCGGCGATCGCCGGCCCCGCGGTGGCCGGATCGGTCGCGCTGGTCGGGGCGCAGCTGCCGAGCCGCAATCATTTCCTGTCCGACGTCGCGGTGGGTAGCGCGATCGGGCTGGCCGCGTTCGGACTGGCCTATCTGATGCTGCCTCCGCTCGAGCGCCAAAGCGGGCGCTAGAAGCTTCCAGTTGAGTGGAGTCGGTGCCAGCCTGCGCCCCCACCCGGCCACCCATGCAGAATATCCTAGATGGGAGGCCGGGTGGGGGCGCGGGCTGGAGCCGATTATCTCAACCAAACGCTAGGCAAGCGCCGCCTTGAGGTCGTCCACGAGGTCGAGCTTTTCCCAGGGAAACAGGTCGCCCTCGGCCTTGCGACCGAAGTGGCCATAGGCCGCGGTCTTCGCGTAGATCGGCTTGTTGAGGCCAAGATGCGTGCGGATTCCGCGCGGCGTAAGCTTGCCCAATTTGCCGATCGAATGGATCGCCGTCTCGAGCGCGTCGTCGCCGACGGTGCCGGTGCCGTGGCTGTCCACATAGAGCGAAAGCGGCTCGCTCACCCCGATCGCATAAGCGAGCTGGATCGTGCAGCGGGTCGCAAGGCCGGCGGCGACGATGTTCTTGGCAAGGTAGCGCGCGGCGTAAGCGGCAGAGCGGTCGACCTTAGTCGGATCCTTGCCGCTGAACGCGCCGCCGCCGTGCGGAGCCGCCCCGCCATAAGTATCGACGATGATCTTGCGCCCGGTCAGCCCGGCGTCGCCATCGGGTCCGCCGATCTCGAACGCGCCGGTCGGGTTGATGTGATAGACGGTCTGGTCGCTGAGCAGGCCGGCCGGAACGATCTCGGCGACCACCGCCTTGACGTAATTCTTGAGCTCGGCCTCCTCGGCGCCTTCGTGATATCCCGACGCGTGCTGGGTCGAAACCACGATCGCGGTTGCCGCGACCGGAATGCTTCCTTCGTAGCGGAGCGTGACCTGGCTCTTTGCGTCGGGCTCGAGGAAGGGCGCCGCGCCCGAATGGCGGTCGGCGGCGAGCCGCTCGAGGATCTTGTGGCTGTAGTAAAGCGTCGCCGGCAGATAATCGGGGGTCTCGTCGGTCGCATAGCCGAACATGATGCCCTGGTCGCCCGCACCCTCGTCCTTGTTGCCGCTGGCGTCGACACCCTGCGCGATCTCGGACGATTGTCCGTGCAGATGGTTCTCGAACTCGGCGGACTGCCAGTGAAAGCCCTTCTGCTCATAGCCGATGTTGCGCACGGTCTGGCGAACCACCGCTTCGATTTCGTCGCGCGAGCCCGGCGCCCAGCCATGAGTGTCGGGGAATTGCACGAGGTCGAACACGCCCTTGCAGCGGATTTCGCCGCCGATCACGATCCGCTGCGTGGTGACCATCGTCTCGCACGCGATCCGTGCTTCGGGGTCCTTGCCGAGGAACAGGTCGACGATTGCGTCGCTGATCTGGTCGGCGACCTTGTCGGGATGGCCTTCGGAAACCGATTCGGAGGTGAAGAGATAGGAGCTGCGCATAAGCGACACTTGGTCCTTGAGCTGAAAACGCGGGAAATTCGGGATATAAAGATATCCTTATGTCTGCCTGTAGCGAGGCCCGCGCGCGAGCGCAATCGCGGCGAACAGCAGCAGGAAGGCGAGCCCGAGCGGAATGATGTTGCCGAGCCGCGCGAACGAAGTGAGATGGGCTGCGGGCAAGGGCAAATGCCCGTCGATCACTCCCGTCTGGCGCCATGGGAGCGAGGCAATGAGGTCGCCACGGGCGTCGATCAGCGCGCTGATCCCGGTCGGGGTCGAGCGGATCACGGGCAGTCCCTCCTCGGCAGCGCGAAGCCGCGCCTGCGCCAGGTGCTGGGGCGGGCCCCAGCGCCCGAACCAGGCATCGTTCGACGGATTGAAGATGAAGTCGGGGCGGTTGGCCCGATCGACCACTTCGCCCGAAAAAATGATCTCGTAGCAAATCTGGAGCCCGACCTTGCCCCAGCCATCGGGCAAGGCGAGCGTGCGCGGACCCGGGCCATTGGCCGTGTCGCCCTGGCCCGGCGCGAGCTGTGACAGGCCGATCGCGGACAGGATCGGGCGCATCGGCAGATACTCGCCGTAAGGGACGAGATGGGCCTTGTCGTAGCGGCCCAACACGGCACCGCCCGCCCCGAGCGCGTAGACGCTATTGGTGTTGGCGACGATCCTGCCCCCGCGATCCGCGACCAGCGAATAGGCCCCGGTCAGCAGCAGGTCGCCGGGACGAATCGATTGCACCGCGCGCGGAATGGCAGGCAATGGCGTCGCCAAGGGGCGCTGATCGGGGCCGAGAAACTGGAACGGCTCGGGGATTGCAACTTCGGGCCAAAACAGCAGCCGCGGCTCCGGGACGCTCCCTTCGGACAGGCGGGCGAGGCGTTCGAATGCCTCCTCGGCCAAGCCTTCGCGCCACTTGTCCTCCTGCGCGATGTTGGGCTGGACGATGCGGATTGCACTGGGTCGCGACTGGATATTCGGCGGCGCGCCGGGTCGGGCGGGTATGAATGGCCTGGGCAATGCCAAAAGCAGGGCAAGCACCAGCGCGGTGCTCAACGCAGGCCACCGTTCCCCGCGCGCCGACAGCCACAGCGTGCCGCCGCCCAGCACGACGAGCAGCGACAGGCCGTAGGTGCCGATCGTCGCCGAGGTCGCGCGCCACGGCGTGTCGACCAGCGCGACCCCGACCGGGTTCCAGGCAAAGCCGGTAAACATCGTCCCGCGCAGATATTCGCAGATCGCCCAACCGCCGGCGAGTGCGAGGACCAAGGCCAGCCGGCTGTTGCGGCCGAACTTCCACGCCAGCCCCGCGGCGAGCATCATGAACGCGGCGAGGTAGAAGGACAGCAGCACCACCGCGATCCAGCCGAGCCAGGCGGGCATCGCCGCCTGGAAGGTGAAGGCGGTCGCGATCCAGTTGAGCCCGACGCAGAATTGGCCGACGCTGAACCCCCAGCCGAGCAGCAAGGCGCGCCTGAGGCTCGCCGCGCGCTCGATGAGTTCGCACAGGCCAGCGAACGCGAGCGGCATTAGCGGCCACAAGGCGAACGGCTCGAACGCGAACGCGGAAGCGGCGCCGAAGACCAGCGCGATCAGAAAGGTCAACAAAAAGTCCTCGTCATTGCGAGCGAAGCGAAGCAATCCAGTTTCCTGTGGCGCTGGATTGCCGCGTCGCTGCGCTCCTCGCAATGACGAAGTTTAACGGGCCGCACTCACCCGCCACACCTTGCCGCCGACATCGTCCGCCACGAGCAGGCTTCCGTCGCGGGCAATGATCACCCCGACCGGGCGGCCATATGCCGTGTCACCCGCACGAAAACCGGTCAGCACGTCGACCGGCCTCCCCGACGGCTGTGCGCCGGCGAACGGAACGAAGATCACCTTGTAGCCGCTTGGCGGCTTGCGGTTCCACGAGCCGTGCTGGCCGACGAACGCGCCCTGGGCGAACGCCGGGCCAAGCGCCGCGCCTTCGCTGAAGGTGAGGCCGAGCGAGGCGGTGTGCGAGCCGAGCGCGTAATCGGGCTTGATCGCCTTCGCGACCATGTCGGGCCGCGGCGGCTTCACCCGCGCGTCGACCGTCTGTCCATAATAGCTCCACGGCCAGCCGTAGAAGCCGCCGTCGCGCACCGAGGTCATGTAGTCGGGAACAAGGTCGTTGCCGATCTCGTCGCGTTCGTTGACCGAGGTCCACAATTGCCTGCTCCACGGGTTCCACGCGATCCCGACCGGGTTGCGAAGCCCGCTGGCGAAGATGCGGTAGGCGCCGCTCCTGGCGTCGATCATCCAGATCGCGGCGCGCCCCTTCTCCATCTCGAGCCCATTCTCCCCGACATTGCTGTTCGATCCCACTCCGACGAACAGGAAGCGCCCGTCGGGGGAGGCGACCATCGACTTAGTCCAGTGGTGGTTATAGCCCGAGGGCAATTCGGTGACATGGCGCGGCGCGACGCTGATCGCGGTCTGGCCAGGCCGGAACGGGTAAGCGACAACGCCATCGGCATTGGCGACGAACAATTCTCCATTGGCGAACGCCATCCCGAACGGCGAATAGAGGTTGGCGATGAGCGGAGTCCTCACTTCGGCGACGCCGTCTCCGTCGGCATCGCGCAACAGGCTGATCCGATTCGCGCTGCCGCGGTTCGAGCCGGCCTTTTTCATCAGCATGGCCTGAATGGCAGCCTTGATTACCCCGCCGCTCTTGTCGGTCCCCGGATTGTCGCTTTCGGCAACCAGCACGTCGCCATTGGGAAGCAAATGGAGCCAGCGCGGATGGTCGAGCCCGCCGCCGAATTCGTTGACGCTCAGGCCTGCTGCCGCGACCGGCTTGCGCCCTGCCGGCCAGCCCTCGGCGTCGGCGACATCGATCGTCGGCAACATTGTTTTCCTTGGGGCGGGCAGCGGCGGATTGGGGCCGAACGCGCTTTCGACCGGACGCTCGGACGATTGGCCGCACCCGGCGAGGAGCAGCAGCAGGAGTAGTGGAGAGATCCTTGGCATGAGCTTGTTCCTCGACCCGATGACCGCCGTGGATTGAACGACGCGCCGCCCGAATGGATGCGTCAGTCGAGCACCGGGTCGTTGGGAAGCGCTTCGGGGGCCTGGAGGCGAAGCCTGATCATTCGCCGGCCATCGGCCTCGACGCAGATGATCCGCCACCCCGATGGATGCTCGACCGACTGGCCAGGCTGTAGAATTCGCCCGGCAAGCAGGAAGGTCAGCCCGCCGAGCGTATCGACCTCGTCGTCCTCGGCGACGAGCCGCGCATCGACTTCCCGCGCGATCTCCTCGAGCTCGGCGCGGCTGTCGGCTTCCCACAGCCCGTCCTCGAGCAGATGGAGCATTCCGCCGGCCTGCTCGTCATGCTCGTCCTCGATATCGCCGACGATCTCCTCGACCACATCCTCGATCGTGACGAGACCTTCGGTGCCGCCGAATTCGTCGACCACGATCGCGAGGTGGACGCGCTCGTGACGCATCCGCGCGAGCAAATCGAGCACGCCCATCGATTCGGGGACGAACAAGGGCGAGCGCAACAAGCCCTCGATTGATCGCGGCCGCGACGGATCGAAATCGGCCTTGAAGACGTCCTTGATGTGAATCATTCCGATCACTTCGTCGAGGCTTCCGCCGGTCACCGGCAGGCGGCTGTGCTCGGCCTCGGCGAAGGCGGCGATCAGATCCTCGAACGCGATCGTCGCGGGCACCGACACGATGTCGCCGCGAGTGACCGCGATCTCGCCGACGGTGTGGTCGCCGAAGTGAAGCAGATTGCGAAGCATTTGCCGCTCGAGCGGGGACAAATCGCCGCGCTTGGGCGCCGCCGCGTCGGCCTCGTCGATCGCCTCCTCGATCTGGTCGCGAAGCGTCGCGTCATGATCCTCCCCAAAGATCAGCGCGCGCATTCCGCGCCATAGCCGCGAGCCGCCTTCCTCGTCCTCGTTGCGGGTCGCCATCAGCCTTGCCTCGCATAGGGATCGGATATTCCAAGCCGCGCCAGCGCGCGCACTTCGCGCGCTTCCATGTCGGCGGCGGCATCGTCGTCGTGGTGGTCGTAGCCGAGCAAGTGGAGTGTGCCATGAACCATCAAATGGCTGGCATGATCTTCCAGGCTGATCGTCTTTTCGGCCGCTTCGGCCGCGCAGATGCCGCGCGCGAGAACTACGTCGCCGAGCAGCAGTTCGGGGCCATCATTCGCGCTGTCATCCAGCTCGCGCGTTTCGGCCAGCGGGAAGGACAGGACGTTGGTTGCCTGGTCCTTGCCGCGCCACCGGGCGTTGAGCGCGCGGACCTCCGCATCGCCGGTCAGGCGTACTCCGAGCTCGACGCAGCGCTCGCCGAGCCCAAGCTGCGGAAACGCGCTTTCGGCGATCGCCGACGCCGCCGCGCGGCGGGCGAGCTCGGTCCAGTCGCTACTGTCCCACTCGGGATCGGCGTCAAGGCTCACGTCGAGCATTGTCACGCGCCTTTACCCTCATAGGCCTCGACGATTTTTCCGACCAGCGGATGCCGGACGACGTCGGCCGAGGTGAAGCGGATCATCGATAGCTTGGGGATGCCGTCGAGCTTGCCGATTGCGTCGTTGAGCCCGGACTGGGTGCCGGTGGGAAGGTCGCTCTGGTTGGGGTCGCCACAGATCACCATCCGGCTGCGCATCCCGAACCGCGTGAGAAACATCTTCATCTGCATCGGGGTCGTGTTCTGCGCCTCGTCGAGGATGACGAATGCGTCGCTGAGCGTCCGTCCGCGCATAAACGCGATCGGGGCGATCTCGATCTCGCCCGATGCGATGCGCCGCTCGACCTGCTCGGTCGGCAGCATGTCGTAAAGCGCGTCGTAGAGCGGGCGCAAATAGGGATCGACCTTGTCTTTCATGTCGCCCGGAAGGAAGCCCAAACGCTCGCCGGCCTCGACCGCGGGGCGCGACAGGATCAGCCGGTCGACCGAGCCCGAAATGAGCTGGCTGACCGCTTGCGCGACCGCGAGATAGGTCTTGCCGGTGCCCGCCGGCCCGAGCGCGAAGATCATGTCGTCGCGGCCAAGCGCCTGCATGTAGGCGGTCTGGATCTTCGAACGCGGAACGATCGTCTTCTTGCGGGTGCGGATCATCACCCCGGGAGGCGAAGCGACCTCGTCGGCGACGATCCCATCGAGCTGGGGCTGGCTGGCCATACCGATCACGGCTTCGACCGCGGCGGCATCGACGTCATGGCCCTGGTCGAGCCGATTGTAGAGCCCGACGAGCACGTCGCGGGCGCGTGCCGCGCTGTTGGGCTCGCCCTCGATCATCACGCGGCTGCCGCGCGCGGCGATGTGCACGCCGAGCCGGTCCTCGATCATCACCAAATGGCGGTCGTAATCGCCGAACAGCGGCCCGATCAGATAGGGCTGCTCGAACTCGAGCTCGAGCCGGGCGCGGCCCTCGTCGAGCGGATCGGGGGCGGGGGTGAGGTCGCGCTTGGCCATCAGGCGGCGACCCGCGCGGGCCGAAGCACTCCGCCCATGCTGTTCGGAAGTGCATGAGTGATCGAGACGTCGACCAGTTCGCCGATCGCGGCGGCGGTTTCCACGAATACCGATTGGAGCCACGGCGACTTGCCGATCATCTGGCCGGGAAGGCGGCCCTTGCGATCGACCAGGATCGTCAGGTCCTTGCCGATGGTCGCGCGATTGAAGGCGAGGCTATGTGCCGCGAGGCGGCGCTGGAGCCGCTGGAGTCGCTCGTCCATCACTTGGGCCTCAACCGCTCCTTCCATGCTCGCCGCCGGCGTTCCCGGCCGGGGCGAATATTTGAACGAATAAGCCGAGGCGTAACCGACCGCGTCGACGATGGCGAGGGTGTCGCAAAAGTCTTTTTCGGTCTCGCCCGGGAAGCCGACTATGAAGTCGCCCGAGATCGCGATGTCGGGCCGCGCCGCGCGCACCCGCTCGATCAGCCGCAGGTAAGTGTCGGCCGAATGGCTGCGGTTCATCGCCTTGAGCACCGCGTCGCTGCCCGATTGCACGGGCAAATGGAGATAGGGCATCAGCTTGGGCACCTCGCCGTGCGCCGCGATCAGCCCATCGGTCATGTCGGCGGGGTGGCTGGTGGTGTAGCGGATCCGCTCGAGCCCATCGATCCGCGCGAGGTGGCGGATCAGCACATCGAGTCCGCCGGCGCGTCCCGCTTCGTCATTCCCCGACCAGGCATTGACGTTCTGGCCGAGCAGAGTGATTTCGCGCGCGCCGCCGTCGACCAACGCCCCCGCCTCGCCAAGGATGTCCGCCCACGGCCGGCTGATCTCGGCGCCGCGGGTGTAGGGGACGACGCAATAGGTGCAGAATTTGTCGCACCCTTCCTGAACCGTGAGGAATGCCGATGGTCCCGAGCGGCGCCGCCGGGGAAGCGCGCCGAACTTGGCGATCGCCGGCATGTCGGTATCGATCGGGCGCTTGCCCGTCGCCGCCTCGGCGACCATCGCGGGCAGGCGGTGATAGGCCTGCGGGCCGACCACGAGGTCGATCATCTTCGAGCGCCTGGCGGCTTCGGCGCCTTCGGCCTGGGCGACGCAGCCGGCGAGCGCGATCATCGGCCGGCTGCCGTCCTCGCGGCGCAGGCGGCCGACTTCGCTGTAGGCGCGCTCGGCAGCGCGCTCGCGGATGTGGCACGTGTTGAGCACAACCAGCTCGGCATCCTCGCCGTCGCTTGCTGCGGCCATTCCTTGCGCGCCGAGCAATTCGGCCATTCGCTCGCCGTCGTAGACGTTCATCTGGCAGCCGAAGCTTTTCACCCGGAAGGTCTTGGGAAGATTGGTCATCTCGCCGGCGCCTCTAGCGCGTCAGCCGCGCGGGCGGAAGAGAGCGCCGCAGCAACCGCCGCCTGGGCGCGGCGCGCCAGCGCCTTGCGGTCGGCGGTGTGCGCCAACGGATCGAGCAGGCGCACGATGACCTCGCGGCTGCCGCGCATGCCAAGCACGCGCATCACGTTCGGAAGCGCGGGCTCGCCTCCGGTCCACGCGATCAGGCTGGTATCGCGGCCATAGTCCAGCGCTACCGGACGGATGCTGACGCCGGGTGGCGGCGGGGCGACCGCGGCGAGCAAGGTCGAGTGAAACGGCAGCAGCGGGCGGCCATCACCGGTCGTTCCTTCGGGAAAGACGGTCAGTGGCTGGGGATGATCGAGTGCGCGCGCGATCTGGCGGACCTGGCCGTGAGCGTCGCCGCGTTCGGAGCGGGCAATGTAAAGCGTTCGGTTCTGGTCGGCGAGCCAGCCGATCAGGGGCACTCGCTCGATCTCCGCCTTGGACACGAACGCGGTCCCGACCCCACCAAGAATGAGGATGTCGAGCCAGCTGCTGTGGTTGGCGATGACCAGGCTATGCGGGGCGAGCGGCGCGCCTTCGATCCGAGTTCGGGCGCCGCAGATCCGCGCGGCACTGCCAAGGAAACGGCGTGGCCAGGGTGATCGGCCAGTCAATGCCTTCGCGATCAAGTGCGGCGGCAGACAGGCTGCGAACAGCAGGGCCAGCCCGGCAATCCGCGCATAAGCCCGTGCGCGTGAGGAGGAAGCGTCAGTGGTTGCGGTCGATGGCGACGGCATAGAGTTCCATGCGATGATCGACCAGGCGATAGCCGAGCTTCTCCGCAATGCGCCGCTGCAGGGCTTCGAGTTCGTCATCGGCGAATTCGATCACCGCGCCGGTTTCGACGTCGATCAGATGATCGTGGTGGGCGTCGGACGCTGCTTCATAGCGTGAGCGGCCGTCGCCGAACTCATGGCGCTCGAGGATTCCGGCTTCTTCGAATAGCCGAACCGTTCGGTAAACGGTCGCGATCGAGATGTTGGAGTCGATCGCCGCGGCCCGCGTGTGAACGGTTTCGACGTCGGGGTGGTCTTCGCTGTCGCCAAGCACGCGCGCGATCGTTCGGCGCTGCTCGGTGATCCGCAGCCCCTTGTCGGCGCACAATTGTTCGATGTCGATCTTGCGAGGCATGGGATGTGACTAGTCCGCGGCGCGGGAACCGTCAAAGGAAAGGGGAGGCGTTCGGCGCGCCGCCCCTTCCTCGGGCATTATTTCGCCTTGGCGGTCTTGCGGCGCTTGGTGCCGAGCCCGATCGACTTGGCAAGCGCACGCCGTTGCTCGGCATAGTTGGGCGAGACCATCGGATAGTCCGAAGGGAGGCCCCACTTTTGCCGATACTGGTCAGGAGTCATCTGGTAATGGGTCATCAGATGCCGCTTGAGCATTTTCAGTCGCTTGCCGTCTTCAAGGCACACGATGTAATCCGGCTTGACCGATGAGCGAATTGGCACCTTGGGTTCGAGACGCACTTGCGGACCATTGCTCGCGCCCGTGAGAGTCGCCAACGCTCCATGAACATTGGAAATCAATAGCGGAAGGTCGTTGACCGAC
>Ga0136633_1000177_pt1 | contig 48099 bp, 54 predicted proteins | sample AntDrymeUQ832206_2_FD_105494 | JGI IMG/M metagenome (GOLD analysis project Ga0136633, IMG submission 105494) | Polar desert sand microbial communities from Dry Valleys, Antarctica - metaG UQ83 (22.06) | ecosystem: Environmental > Terrestrial > Soil > Desert | place: Antarctica: Dry Valley... | reverse complement strand
TTCTCACCACTGAAGGTGGTGTCGGTGGTCAGGGCCTGGCTGGTGTCGCCGGCCTCGACGGTGAACTCGAAGTCCTGCTCGCCGGCGCCGATGGCGTCTGGCGTCTGGGTGTCACCCGTCAGCACGACAACCGGGCAGGCGAGAACCGTCTCGGCAGTCGAACCGAGCGAGGGAACGCCCATGGGGGTCTCCTCGTTGGTGGCCGCCTTGGCCTCGACGGCCTTGAAGTCGGCTTCCGACTGAATGGACTCGTCGCACAGGTGCTTCATGACCCCGACCATGGCCGGCTCTCCGGCCGCCGCGCCGGCAACCGGCAGAACAGCCAGGCCGAGCAGCATGCCCGTGCTGACGAGGGTTACGAGAAGTCTACGCATTGTGTCTCCTGAACCTGCTAGGTGGTTGACGCTCGGGAATCGACAGGTGGATGAACCACTCGGCCCATCTCGCGTGTTTGTCCCCGACCCCCCTGCAGATCAGGAATCCCCACTCGATCGTTACGCGGGGCGCCTAGCTCCGTATCACATCGGCGCGCCGCGACCGGCCCTATGCACCCTGCGCACCACCCCCGGGTCCGACGGGCGGCCACGTCCCGAGACGCGTTCTTACGCGGCAAGCGTCTCAAGCACGCCTATCGGAACCACAACCCGGCATCTGGTATCTGCCGGGTTGAATCCTCTCGCCCCGACCAGCCATCTGAGCACGAAATGGGTCCTGGCGGCTGTGCCGGGCCGGGGCCGGGGCTCGGGCCGCAACTCGCGTTGCTGGAGCTCACGGCACGCTAAGGGCCTGGGCGCGTAGCTGTGTGCGCCGCGACGACTGTTCCGTGTTCGGTGTTCCGTCGCCTGCTCGGCATGTCATCGATGTCGTGCGCGCTAGGATGCCGGCACGTCACGACGATAGGAACGACGGATGGCCGATGTAGCGCCGCCGCAGACGCGTGGCTTCCTGTTCGCGGACCTGCGCGGCTACTCCGCCTTCACCGAGCGATACGGCGACCAGGCCGCTCGCGAGCTGTTGGCTCGTTATCGCCGAGCCGTCCGCGACGTCATCAGCTCGACCGGCGGAGCCGAGATCCGCACCGAGGGGGATTCCTTCTACGTCGTGTTCGACTCGGTCAGTCGCGCGGTACGCGCCGGCCTGGCGATTCTCGAGGCGGTCGCCGAACGGCCTGAGGCGGGCGTGCACCCGATCGTCGTCGGCATCGGCATACATGCCGGTGAGAGTGAGGACTCGGCCGAGGGCATCGTTAGCGGCGCCGTCAACATGGCAGCCCGCATCTGCGCTCAGGCGCAGCCGGGGGAGCTGCTCGTCAGCGACACAGTCCGGGCTCTGACGCGGACATACCTGGACGTCACCTTCGTGCCGCGCGGCCGACGGCGCCTCAAGGGCATCGCCGAGCCGGTTGCGCTGTTCGGCGTGCAGGCCGCGACGGCCGTTGGACGAACCCCGTCCGCAGCCAAGCGCTGGAGACCCGATCGCCGCACATTGCTGGTCGGCGGGGCGGCTGGCGTGCTGGCCATCGTTGCGCTTGTCGCGGCCGTGGTCGGGGGTACGCTGCTGCGCGAAGGGGTCGCTCGAGATGTGCCGAGCGCGTCGAGCGCGATGGGCATCTCGCCATCAGCACCGGCGGCGCTTGAGCCCACGGCCACACCGTCCGCCAGCGTCGGTCCGTTCCCGAATCGTGCAGAGGAACAGCTGCTGGACCTGGTGGAGGAAAGCTATCGACCTGGGTGTGAGCGGGGACTGGGGAGAGACGCGCCAGGTATCTGGTTCCGGGACTCGATCAGTGGCGCTACTGGCCCGTGGGTAAGTGAGCCGGTTCCGTACCACGGCAGCATCACATGCCCGCTTGGCCGCTCTGTCGGACCGGACACGGTGTGGTACTGGCGTGTGGAGCCGGCAACGCAACGGGGAATGGTGGTGGTGCCGGTTGAGCTGGTCCGTAACCACGGGGGCCGGCTCGGCGTGTTTCCCGGCGGTGAAGGGTGCGAACCATTCCATCGGGCCCTGGAGGAGTGGTCGTTCGGCGGGACCAGCGGTCTGCTGCTGTGCTACACGTCCAGTGACGGCGATGCCGTCCTCGAGTGGGGATTCGACGGTGCGGACGTCCTCGCCAGGGCCGTGCGCCACGACGGCGACATGGCGGCGCTGCTTGGCTGGTGGATGGAGAACGCTCGCTTCTCCCCTTGAGCCGGTTTGTTACGAGTCCGGCCGAGGTGAGCCACTCGTCGGGCCGAGAGGGACGGGGGTCGGGCGTGCAATGGCGGCTGGCGGATCGTCCAGGTCGGACGCCGGCAGCCGCCGAATGCGCAAGGAATGCCGAGTGAGCTACTCGGTGGCCTTGATGTTCGAAGCGCGCGGACCGCGCGGGTTGGACTCGACGTCGAAGGTCACTGCCTCGCCGCCGACGAGTCGATCGAAGTCGATCGACTCACTGAGCCCGTCGCGGTGGAAGAAATAATCCTTGCCATCCTCGCCGGTAATGAAGCCGAAGCCGCGATCGGCAACGATCTTCTTGATAGAACCACTGGCCATGAGAGGCCTCCTAACTGTAGAACCCATAGGGTACCGCACCGCGGCATGTAGCATCGGCGCCGATGACGCCGATGACGCCGATGACGCCGTTGCCGTCCGGACCACCGTTCGCGCTCCGCGCCCGGATTCTGTCGCCGATGGCCGACGGTGGCTGGCTCGACGAGCTCGACGGATTGCTCGAGGTGGACGCTGCCGGTCGCATCCTCCGCGCCGCCGCGTGGCCATCCGGCGCGGAGGCGCCGGCATCGGTCTTCGACCTTCGCCCGCACGTGCTGATGCCGGGAATGGTGGACCTGCACACCCACCTGCCGCAGATCCCGAATGCCGGGCTCGGCAGCGGGCTCGATCTCCTGACCTGGCTGGACCGATACATCTTTCCGCTCGAGCGCGCCTACGATCGCTCGGTCGCCGAGCACCAGGCGCCGCTCGCATTCCGGGCCTTCGCGGCCGCGGGCACGACGACGGTGGTGGCGTACTCGGCGCTCTGGGAGGACTCGACCGATGCCGCCTTCGCCGCGGCGGAGGCCCATGGCATCCGGGCCGTCATCGGGAAGGTCATGATGGACCGCCTCACCTACGACACCGAGATCGACCCGGGCGAGATCCTGGAGACGAGCCTGCGCCAGTCCGAAGAGCTGGCGTCCCGCTGGCACGGGGCCGATGCCGGTCGGCTGTCGTACGCATTCACGCCGCGCTTCGCGGTCACCTGCTCGGCCGAGATGCTGCGCGAGTCGGCGACCCTTGCAGCACGGCACGGGGCGTACTGGCAGACGCATATCAGCGAGGACGCCGGTGAGATGGGCGAGGTGGCCCGGCTCTTCCCCCAGGCGCGCGACTATCTCGACGTCTACGACACGGCCGGGGCCCTCGGTGCCCGGACGATCCTGGCCCATGCGATCCACCTGTCCGCTCGCGAGGTTGCCCGGGTCGTCGAGACTGACGCGCGCGTTGCCCACTGCCCGGCGTCGAACCTGTTCCTGTCGAGCGGGATGATGCCGCTCGGGGCATACCGTGCGGCGGGCATGGAGCTGGGCCTGGGCAGCGACCTGGCAGGTGGACCGGAGATGTCCATCTTCAGCGTCATGCGCGCCGGGGCCGTCACCCAGCGGGTGCTGGAGCTCACCGGCACGGCGCTGCAGACCGATGCCCTCCGTCCGCTCGACTGGATCCGGCTCGGCACGCTGGAGGGGGCGCGGGCGCTCGGGCTGGAGGGGACGGTCGGCTCGCTCGAGGCGGGGCGCGAGGCAGACATGATCGCCATCGATCCGCGCTTCACGAGCCCGCTGCCGAACGACGACCCGCCCGAGGCCGCGGAAGACCTGGCCAGCCGTCTCGTGTTCCGGCCGCATCCGAACATGGTGCGTGCGGCGTGGGTCCGCGGGCGCCTGCTCGCCGGACCGCCGGGTCCGGACGGCATCGGCTAGGCTACCAGCGTGGATCGAATCGTCCAGCTTCTGATCAACGCGGCGGCGCTCTTCGCGGCCGTGTTCGTGGTGCCGGGCCTCGACTTCGCGTTCGAGCCCGAGAATGCCTGGCTCAAGTTCCTGCTGGTGGCCGCGATCTTCGGCCTGGTCAACACCTTCTTGCGGCCGATCCTGCGCATCCTCACGCTTCCGATCACGATCATGACGCTCGGCCTGTTCCTGATCGTCATCAACGCGCTGATGCTGCTGCTGACCGGGGCCATCTCGGACGAGCTGGCGCTGGGGCTCACCGTGGCCGACTTCTTCGCCGCCCTGCTGGGTGCGATCGTGGTGAGCATCGTCGGCATGCTGCTCTCCATGGTGATCGGTACCGGTCGGCTGGTCCTCTGACCAACTCCCCTCGTCCGGCGGCAACGCCCCGCGCGCCAGGGCTCATCAGCCCGCTCTTCGGCTTGGCCCTGGCCGTCGTGATCACCCTTGCCGGGCCGCTCCTGCTCTTCAACCCGCTCTCTACCTCGGCGCTGCAGGCGCGGCACGAGGTGCCGGCCGCGTTCGGGGTCTCCGGGGCGGAGATCGACCGCGTCACCGGCGAGATTCTCCGCGACCTCTTCGTCGGAGGCTCGTTCGACGCGGCCTTCAGCGGGGAGGCGCCGCTCCTGGACGAGCGCGAGCGCTCGCACATGGGCGATGTGTCCCGTCTCGTGCAGCTGCTGCTCGCCGTCACCGTCGTTGCGCTCGTGATCGCGCTGGCGATGGGCCTGTGGCTGCGTCGCGAGCGGCGACGCCAGGGACGGATCATGCTCACCGCGGCCGGGTCGGTGGGCGCCGTGGCGCTCGTGCTGGCCATCGTCTTCGCCGTCGCCTTCGAGCCCGCGTTCCTCGCGTTCCACCAGCTCTTCTTCCCGCCGGGCACCTACCTGTTCGAACCGGGCTCGAAGCTCATCACGCTCTTTCCCGGCGGCTTCTGGTTCGACGCATCGCTGGCGGCCGGCGGCGCGATCATCCTGACCGCGCTGGTCGTGACGGTCGTCGGGCTTCGACGCTGGCGGGACGCGCCGCAGACGTCTGCATTGCCCTGATCTAGACTCGCATCGATGGGCTCAGGATGGAGGATCGGCCGGTTGGCCGGCATCGACCTCGCGGTGCACCCGAGCTGGCTGGTGATCGCCTTCCTGCTCACCTTCAGCCTGGCCGATGCGTTCTTCCCCCGCCTCATCCCGGGCTGGACGGTCGGCCAGTACTGGCTGCTGGGCGCGGCGACCGCTTTCCTCTTCTTCGCATCGGTCGTGGCGCACGAGTTCTCGCACGCCCTCGTCGCCCGCCGATTCGGGCTGAAGGTCGCGGGGATCACGCTCTTCATCTTCGGTGGCGCAACGACCATCGAGACCGACTCCCGCTCGCCGCGCGAGGAGGCCCTCATCGCACTGGCGGGTCCGGCCTCGAGCCTGATCATCGGGGTGGTGCTGCTCGGCATCGGAGCGGTGGTCGAGTCGCGTGAGGCGCGAGCCCTGCTCGGCTGGCTGGGCGTGATCAATCTCGTGCTCGGGGCCTTCAACCTCGTGCCAGGCTACCCGATGGACGGCGGCCGGGTCTTGCGCGCCATCCTGTGGCGGCTCCGAGGCGACCCGAACGCCGCCACTCGCCAGGCCGCCATGGTCGGTCGCGTGGTCGGGTACCTCATGGTCGCCGGTGGCATCGTCTGGGCGCTCCGATCGCGCGACATCGGCAGCGGGCTGTGGCTCGCGCTGGTGGGCTGGTTCCTTGCGACCGCCGCCGAGGCGACGATGCAGCAGGCCGGTGTCGAACGGTCGCTCTCCGGCGTGCGGGTGCGCGACGCGATGGACGAGACGCCCGCTGTCGTGTCGCCGAACGAGTCGGTCGCCGATCTCGTGTCCGACCGCATGCTCCGCGGCGACGACCGTTCGTTCCTGGTCCGTCACGACGATGGCGGGCTGGCCGGCATGGTGACGCTGGGGGACGTCAAGCGTCTCCCGCGCGAATCGTGGGCAGATGCCCGCGTGACCGACATCATGACTCGCTTCGGCGATCTCGCCACCATCGGGCCGGACGAGCCGCTCTCAGACGCCCTCCGCCTCCTCCAGGAGCGCGACGTCGGCCAGCTGCCGGTCATGGAGTCCGAGGGGCGGCTGCCGCTCGGCCTCGTCACCCGACGTGGCATCCTGCGCCTGATCGAGGCCCGCATGAAGCTCGGCGTCTGACGCCCGATGCTCACGGTTGACGAGGCGCTCGCCCGCCTGCTGGCCGGACTCGGCGAGACCGATGTCGAGCGCGTTCCCCTGTCGGAAGCGCTCGGCCGCGTGCCGATCGATGCGCCGCTGATCTCAGCGCACGACGTGCCACCGTTTCCGAACTCCGCCATGGACGGCTACGCGGTGCGTGCCGCGGACGGCGGCATGATAAGGCCAGTGATAGGGGAGTCGCGCGCGGGCGGTTCACCCGCGCGCGCGGTCGAGGCCGGGACGGCGGTGCGGATCATGACCGGCGCGCCGCTCCCCGACGGCGCCGACACCGTCGTCCCGATCGAGCATGCGCAGGAGCGCGACGGTGTCGTGACCGTTGCCGCGCCCCCTCGGCCAGGCACGCACGTCCGCAGTGCTGGACACGACGTGCGTCGTGGCGACGCCGTCGAGCTGCCGCGCGGGCCGCTCACGCCGTCCGTGATCGGCCTCTTGGCCGCGATGGGCAACGCGGACGTCGAGGTACGCCGCCGTCCGCGCGTGGCCATCCTGTCGACCGGCGATGAGCTGCGACCACCCGGGGCCTCGCTCGGCCACGGCCAGATCTTCGATGCCAACGGGCCGGCACTCGCCGCAGCCGTGATCGAGGCGGGTGGCGACCCGCGCCTCATGGATCCGGCGACGGACGACCCCGCGGTCATCGGGGAGCGCATCCGTGCGGGACTGGAGGATGCCGACCTGCTGATCGCCTCCGGCGGGGTCAGCGTCGGCGAGCACGACCATGTCCGCGGCGTGATAGAGCGCCTCGGGACACTCGATTTCTGGCGGATCGCCGTCCAACCCGGCAAGCCGCTCGCGTTCGGCCGGGTCTTCGAGCGAGCGGTCATCGGCCTGCCGGGAAACCCGGTCAGCGCGCTCGTCACCTTCGAGCTCTTCGTCCGACCGATGCTCCGGGCCATGCTCGGCCTGGCGGGCGATGGCCGCCTGCGCGTGCGTGCGCGCGTCGGCGAGACGCTCAGCAAGGATGCGCCTCGCCGTGCCTACCTGCGCGTGCGGGTCGAGCGGGGTGCCGACGGCTACCGGGCCGTCTCGGCGGGCGGACAGAGCTCGTCCCAGCTGCTGCCGCTGGCGTGGGCCAACGCGCTGCTCGTCGTGCCCGAGGGGTTGTCCGCAACTGAGCCGGGCGCGTCCTACGAGGCGATCCTGCTCGGAGCGGTGGCATGACGCGGCCGAGCCACCTCGACGACGATGGCGCCCCGCGCATGGTCGACGTCGGCACCAAGCCCGTGACCGCCCGGCGCGCGGTCGCGGGCGCGGTCGTGCGGATGCGGCCCGAGACGCTGGCCACGCTCCTCGACGCGGGCGGACCGAAGGGCGATGCGCTCGTTTCCGCCCGCCTGGCCGGCATCGGCGGCGCGAAGCGGACGTCCGACCTCATCCCGCTGTGTCATCCGCTGCCGCTCGACCGGGTCGACGTCGATCTCACCCCTGACCGCGCCGCCGGAACGATCACCATTCGGGCGGAGGCGCGGGCCACCGCCCGGACGGGCGTCGAGATGGAGGCCCTGACTGCCGCCTCCGTGGCGGCCCTCACCCTGTACGACATGGCCAAGGCGCTCCAGCGCGACATCGTGATCGAACGAATCGAGCTGCTCTCCAAGTCCGGCGGCCAATCCGGCGACTACCGTCGAGACGAGCCGGCGCCGGCTGCCGAGCACGAGGCCGTCGTCGTCACCTGCTCAAACCGATCGGCGGTGGGGGAGCGCGAGGACACCTCCGGGCCGGCGTTGGTGGCCGCCCTGCATGAGGCTGGCTTCGACGTTGCGGCCGACGCTGTCGTCGTGGCCGACGACGAGGACGAGATCACTTCCGTCCTGGCTCGCCTGGCCGATGGCGGCCATCGGCTCATCCTGACCACCGGCGGCACCGGCCTGGCGCCCACCGACGTGACCCCCGCCGCGACCCGCCGCGTGATCGAGCGGGAGGCGCCCGGGCTGGCCGAGCTCATGCGAGCGGCCGGTCTCGCCTCGACGCCGATGGCCGCGCTCTCGCGCGGGGTGGTCGGCACGCGCGGACGAACGCTCATCGCCAACCTGCCCGGCTCGCCGAAGGGCGCTCGCGAGTCGCTCGATGCGCTGCTGCCCGTCCTCCGCCACGCCCTCGACCAGCTCGCGGGGACGGACCACTGACCAGTGACAAGGCGTTCAGTGGTGCCGAGTTGCGCCGCCGCTGAACGGCGCTATCCGCGCACGAGCGGTCGCGGAGACGAGCCCGGTCATCACGCACGCCGCTGGGCGGCGGCCAGCGTGAACAAGGTACGTGGGACCGCGATCAGTGCCGCTCGAGGCATCGCTCGTTCATCGTTAGCGCCGCTCAGCGGCGACGGGCGTGCCGCACGCGCCGCCAGCGTCGGCGCCGGACGCCGACCGCCCGCGGCTACCATAGCGCCGATCCATGGAAGCCAGCATCCCGTTCTATCCGCTCGTCGTCGTTCCGGTGGCGGCGGCGATCGTGCTGTTCTGGCGCCGAGCGCGATGGCATGTGGCGGTGCTCAAGGCCGGTCGCCCGCTCGACCGATCCGACCGGGTGCTGGATCGGATCAAGGCGCTCGGCGTCTTCGTCTTCGGCCAGCGACGCCTGCTCCAGGATCTCGGCCCCGGCCTGACGCACGCGTTCGTCTTCTGGGGCTTCGTCGTCCTGCTGGCGACCACCGGGAACTACGTGACGAACGGCCTGGTCGAGACGATCGTGGCCTGGCCCTTCGGCGGCTTCTTCTGGAACGTCACCGTCCTCTTCGCGAACGTCTTCGTGGGCCTGGTGCTGGCATCGGTCATGTACTACGTCGTCCGGCGGACCATCACCAGACCAACTCGCCTGGCCCTCACGCGCGATGCCTTCGTGATCCTCGGGCTCATCTTCAGCATCGTGCTCAGCGAGTGGATCGGCGATGCCATGGCGTACGTGGTCGAGCCCGACGACGGCTCGCGCTCCTGGGCCCTCCTGGCAGGGCCGCTGAGCCTGGCGCTCGAGCGCATCGGTCCGGAATCGGCCTCCATCGGCTTCGGCGTCGCGGCCTGGGCGCACATCCTGCTCGTGCTCGGGTTCGGGGCGTACCTGCCGTACAGCAAGCACCTCCATATCATCAGCAGCGAGCCGAACGTCTACTTCCGCAACCTCGAGCCGCGCGGTGCGCTGCGCAAGATGGACCTCGAGGCTGAGCCTGAGGAGGGGGAGGAGCTGCCCGTCTTCGGGGCGAAGGGCCTCAAGGACCTTACCTGGCGCCACCTGGCGGACGGCCTGGCATGCACCGAGTGCGGCCGATGCATGGAGTTCTGCCCGGCATCGATGACCGGCAAGACGCTGTCGCCGAAGCACTTGATGGAGGGGCTGCGCGACCAGATCGCGGCGGCCGAGACGGCGCTCGCGGCGGCGGCATCGGCGCAGCGCGCGTGGAAGGGCGGAGCGAACGGGGGAGCGCCGGCCTCGGAGGATGCGCTGGGGCTGGCGCGTGCCCGTGCGGAAGAGGCGCTCAGCCTGCCGCTCATGGACAACGCCATCCCCGAGGAGGCGGTCTGGCAGTGCACGACCTGCGGCTGGTGCGTCGAGGGCTGCCCGGTGCTCATCGAGCATGTCGACACCATCGTCGAGATCCGCCGCAACGCGGTCCTCGAGGAGAGCCGCTTCCCGAAGGAGCTCAACGCCGCCTTCCGCAACATGGAGAACGCGGGCAACCCATGGGGCCAGCCGAAATCATCGCGCCTGGATTGGGCGCGGGACCTGGATGTCCCGGTCCTCGGACAGACCGATGCGCCGCGTCCCGCGGCGACCTCCGACGGACGCCGGTGGCGAACGATCCATGAGTCGACACCGACGCACGATCCGTTGGACGGCCGCGTGCTGTTCTGGGTCGGCTGCGCCGGGGCGTTCGACGACCGCAACCGCAAGGTGGTGCGCGCCATGGCCCAGCTGCTGAAGCAGGCCGAGGTGCCCTTCGCCGTGCTGGGGTCCGGTGAGACCTGCACCGGCGATCCTGCGCGGCGGGCCGGCAACGAGTACCTCTACCAGATGCTGGCGGAGGAGAACGTGGCCACGCTTTCCGCTGCCCACGCCGAGCACGGCATCAGCACCGTCGTGGCCACCTGCCCGCACTGCTTCAACACGATCCGCAACGAGTACCCCCAGTTCGGCCTGACCGGCGTGCAGGTCATCCATCACACCCAGCTGCTGGATCGCCTGGTGGCGGAAGGTCGCCTCATCCCCTCGGAGCACAACGAGGCGGTGGTCGCGTACCACGACGCCTGCTACCTCGGCCGCTACAACGAGGTGTACGACGAGGGCCGCCGCGTGGTGGAGTCGGTCCCTGGCCAGAGCGTGGTCGAGATGGACCTCCACCATCGCAAAGGGATGTGCTGCGGCGCGGGCGGCGCGCGGATGTGGATGGAGGAGCGCGAGGGCACGCGCATCAACCACAGGCGGGTCGAGCAGGCGCTCTCGAAGTCGCCGGACGAGATCGCAACGGCCTGCCCCTTCTGCCTGATCATGCTGCGCGACGGCACGACCGACCTCGACCGGACCGATGTCGCCGTCCGTGACGTCGCGGAGCTCCTCGCCGATGCGACCGGCGCCTGGAAGCGGGATGTCGGGTCCCCGCGAATTGATGCCCTGCCGCTCGATGTCTCATTTCGACCGTAGACGGCACGTGCGGTACGGTCCTCAAGTGCGTATTGCTATTCGCGTGGCGATAGCCGCCCTTGCCCCTCTGGGCGGTTGGCTCGTCGGGGGACTCATCGGTCTGCTGGTTGGGCTCGGCATTGATGCCGCCTCGCCTGATGAGGCCTTTGTGTCTGCTGCTCTGATGACTATCGGGCTCGGAGGCTTAATGGGTTTGGTCGTTGGCGGCTGGGTCGGGGCTCGGGTGCTCGTCAGCAACCGGCCGTCTCACTAGCCAGGCCATCCGGCCTCCGCTCTGAGGCAGGTGTCCGCCACGGCCGATTGACCCGCCGCACGGGTCAAGGCGCCAAGGACGGCGGGCTTCTCCTCGATTCGCCCGCCCCACGGGTCAGACCGCGAACGAACTTCGAGCTCCGCGGCGTTCCGCTCGCAGCACGGGTCAAATCGGCACCTGCTTCGCCCGTTGACCCGCCCCACGGGTCAACCACGGAATCCGCCGAACCACGCGGAATCCGCAAGATTGGGCGCTGAATCCCGAGGAAAGTTGACCTCGCAACTGGTCCTGAGTACCATTCGGCTCATGGCGGTGCGCACGATCCAGCAGGCGGGACGGCGACCGGTGCTCGACGACCTCGACAAGTCGATTATCAAGTGCCTCCAGCTGGACGGCCGGCGGCCGTACGCGCAGATCGGGCGGGAGCTCAAGGTGCCGGAGGCCACGGTCCGCCAGCGCGCCGAGCGGCTCACCAGCCGAGGCGTCGTGCAGATCGTCGGCGTCACCGACCCGCTGGCCATGGGCTTCCAGCAGCCGGCGCTCATCGGCCTGAAGGTCGACGCCTCGCGGCTGGAGCAGATCGCGGAACGGATCGCTGAGCTGGACGAGGTGACCTACCTGGTCGTGACTGCCGGCCGCTACGACCTCGTCTGCGAGGTGGTGTGCGAGGACAACGATCACCTCCTTCGGGTCCTGACGGATCGGCTCGCGGACATCGACGGCATCCGCTCGACAGAGACCCTGGTCGAGCTGCGATTCGTGAAGGAGAGCTATCAGTGGGGAGCTCGCTAGGAGGTCGACCGTGACGGTCGCCGGCCGCCAGGTCAGTCGCGCCCGCGTCGCCGAGATCGCGGCGCGCGAAGAGCAGGGATACAGGGATCGAACGCCCAAGAGCGCGGCGCTCTTCGAGCGCGCCAGGCAGTCGCTGCCGCTCGGCGTGGCCAGCTCGTTCCAGGCATACGATCCGTATCCGCTGTTCATGGCCGATGCGCGTGGCAGCCGCATCTGGGACGTCGACGGCAACGAATACCTCGACTTCGACATGGCGTTCGGCGTCCTCGCCGCGGGCCACTCCCATCCGATCCTGGCCGAAGCGCTCCAGCATCGGGTCGCCAACGGCACGTGCTACACGTTTCCCGTTGCCGATGGCATCGAGCTGGCGGAGGAGATCAAGGCCCGCTTCGGGGCCGATCTCGTGCGATTCAGCAACTCCGGCACGGAGGCGACCATGGACGCCATCCGGGTCGCGCGCGGCTACACCGGCCGGGAGAAGATCATCAAGATGGAGGGCGGCTACCACGGGCACCACGACGACGTGCTCGTCAGCATCCAGCCGCCACGCGAGCTGATGGGGCCGGCCGAGTCGCCGACGACGGTGGCGGCCAGTGCCGGCATCCCGCGCTCACGCATCGCGGAGACGGTGATCGCTCCGTTCAACGAGCCGGAGATGCTGGCCGCCATCCTCGAGGCGCATGACGGGGAGGTCGCCGCAATCCTGGTCGAGCCCGTCCAGTTCAACATCGGCGTCGTGCCGCCCAAGCCGGGCTACCTGGAGCGGCTGCGCGAGCTGGCGACGGAGCATGGCGCCGTGCTCATCTTCGACGAGGTCAAGACGGGCGTCGTCCTGGCGTGGGGCGGTGCCTACGAGTACTTCGGCGTCCGGCCCGACCTCTTCTGCCTCGCAAAGAGCATCGGCGGGGGGATCCCGATCGGCGCGTTCGGGGGCCGGCGCGAGGTCATGGCGGCGATCGAGACGCTCGATGGGACGCCGGCATTCGGCCAGGACGGAGCCGGCACCGGGATCAACCGGTCCACGATTCCGGGCGGGTCCACGCGCGTCGCCCACCTGGGCACGTTCAACGGAAACCCGCTCTCGATGGCCGCCGGCCTCGTCACCCTCCGGCAGATCCTCACGAAGGACGCCTATCCGCGGCTGCATGCGATGGCAGAGCGCCTGACCGATGGGAGCCAGGGCGTGCTCGACGAGTACGACCTGCCGGGGTACGCCATCAATGTCGGGCCGAAGGGCTGCGTCATGTTCACGCCCGGGCGCGTGACGAACTACCGCGACTTCATCGGCCTCGACGACGAGCTGTGGACCGCGAGCTTCTTCTACCTCGCCAACCGGGGCATCCTGCTGCCGCCCGGCCCGGACGACCAGTGGACCCTGTCCGTCCAGCACACCGACGCGGAGATCGACCGACACGTCGCCGTCTTCCGTGAGTTCGCCGCCGAGCTGACCGCCTGACCATGCTCGAGCGGATGGCCCGACCACTGCGCGGCGTGTCGAATGGCATCGCCTCGGCAATGGGTGCGGTGTATCGGCCCCTCGGCGCACCCGGCAGGCTGCTCCAGGACTTCCTGAACGGGTCGTGGCTGGGCCACTCGCTGCACGCCGTGCTGGTCGACGTCGTGGTCGGTGGCGCGACGGCGGTCCTTCTCCTCGACGTGCTGCGTGCCTTCTTCGGGATCGAGAGCCTGGAGACCGCCGCCGCGTGGGTCCTGGGCATGGCGTGGCTCTCGGCCCTCGGTGCCGTCCTCACCGGCCTCACCGATTACAAGGACACCGCTCCCAACAGCGCCGAGCGCGACGTCACCGGGCTCCACGGGCTCATCAATATCGTCGCCACCGTCGCGTTCACCGTGTCGCTCCTGCTGCGCCTGGGGGCCAACCACGACACGGGATTCTGGTGGCTGCTGGTCGGCTACGTGGTCGTGAGCGTGGGCGCGTACCTCGGCGGCCACGTCGTCTTCAAGTACGGCTACATGGTGAACCATAATGCGTTCTCGAGGGGCAAGCGCGCGAAGGAGTTCACCCCGGTCGTTGCCCTTGCGGCCCTCCCCGAAGCGACTCCGACGAAGGTGGAGCTCGGCACGACCGCCGTCATGCTGGTCCGACGCGGGGACGTCGTGCACGCGCTGAAGGAAACCTGCTCGCACGCCGGGGGCCCGCTCTCCAAGGGGGAGCTCAAGGGCGACACGATCACGTGCCCATGGCACTTCTCGACCTTCCGGATCACCGATGGCTCGGTCGTGCACGGCCCGGCCGGATCGCGGCAGGTCTCGTATCGGGCTCGCGTCAACGAGGGCCAGGTGGAGCTCCAGGGCCCGTACGACTGACACGGTGCTCCGCCGGGCACCGGCCCGATGCCAACCCTGGGCCCTGCGGCGGTCGAGCCGGCTCTCGAGGGCCAGTCCGCCAGTCGGGTTGGCGGTACGAGCAACGTGAGGCCCGAACAGGCGCGACTGAACGGCGGAACCGAGCACTCCGTGGTCACGGGGCCAACCGGGCTGGCATCCGATGGGCCGACCCACAGGTCAGCCCATTCGCGACCCGCCCGCCGCATCCGCTAGACTCGCCTTCCCGAGCCCGACCCGCCGACACGCCGTGTCCGAGGATCCTCCGTGACCTACCTGCCGACCGCTGAGCACGACGAGCTGCGCGCCGTGGTCCGCGAGCTCGCCGACGAGCGGATCGGGCCACGCGCGGCCGCGATCGACGAGACGTCGGAGTTTCCCCATGACCTCAGGGAGCTGCTCGCCAGGCAGGATCTGCTGGGCACGTGCTTCGGGGAGGAGCACGGCGGGACGGCGCTCGACACGATCGCGCAGTCGATCCTGGTCGAGGAGCTCGCGCGCGCGGACGCCACGACCAGCCTCATCCCGATCGTGCAGAAGCTGGGAGCCCTGCCGATCATCCTGGCCGGGAGCGACGAGCAGAAGGACCGATACTTCCCGCGCCTCGCCTCGGGGGAGTGGCTCATCGCCTTCGCCCTGACCGAGGCCGCCGCCGGCAGCGACGTCGCGTCGAACCGGATGCGTGCCACCCGCGACGGCGACGAGTACGTCCTCAACGGCAGCAAGCGATTCATCACGCATGGCTCGGTCGCCGACGTGCTCACCGTCTTTGCGCTAACGGACCCCGCCGCGGGCGGGCGAAAGGGGATGAGCGCCTTCATCGTGGAGACCGATACGCCCGGCTTCGCCGCACCCCGCGTCGAGCACAAGATGGGGATCCGCGGCTCACCCACGGCGGAGCTGACGTTCGACGACGTGCGGTTGCCATCGGCCAACGTCGTCGGCGCGGAAGGGGAGGGGTTCAAGATCGCGATGGAGACGCTCGATCGCAGCCGGCTGAGCATCGCGGCCCAGGCGGTCGGCATCGCGCAGGGAGCACTGGACGCAGCGGTGGCCTACGCGGCGGATCGGCAGCAGTTCGGCGAGCGGGTCGTCGACTTCCAGGGGATCCAATGGATGCTGGCCGACATGGCCTCGCAGACCGAGGCGGCCCGCCAGCTGACGTATGCGGCCGCGGCGCGCGTCGATGCGGACGCGCCCGACCTCCCATACTGGACCTCGAGCGCCAAGCTTGTGGCTGGCGACACCGCCATGCGCGTCACGACGGATGCCGTCCAGATACTGGGCGGATACGGCTATATCACGGAGTACCCCGTTGAGCGCATGATGCGCGACGCAAAGATCACCCAGCTCTACGAGGGTACCCAGCAGATCCAGCGCCTCATCGTCGCGCGCCAGCTCCTCCAGCGGGCCGGTGTCGCGAGGCAGGGCTGAGCAGCAGGAGCGAGAACGAAGCGCACGTGAAGATCGTCGTCTGCATCAAGCAGGTCCCGGCCACCGGCGCCGACAAGCGCTACACCGATGACCTGCGGCTCGACCGGAACGGCGTCGAGGCCATCATCAATCCGCTCGACGAGTACGCCATCGAGCAGGCCCTGCGCCTGCTCGACGACGGGTCCGTGGAGAGCGTCACGTACCTCTCGATGGGCCCCGAGCAGGCCGCCGAGGCACTGCGCCGCGCGCTGGCAATGGGCGGCGACGAGGCCGTCCTCGTGACCGATTCGGCTCTCGCCGGCGCCGACGAGTGGGCCACCGCCCGCGTCCTGGCCGCCGCGCTCGACAAGCTCGCGCCGGACGTGGCGCTGACGGGGATGGCATCCGACGACGCGCGCGGCTCGCTCGTGCCCGGCGCGGTGGCCGCGATGCGGAACGTCCCGCTCCTGTCCTACGGCTCGGAGCTCAAGGTCGCCGACGGCGAGGCCCGCGTGCGGCGCCTTTCGGCCACCGGTTTCGACTGGATCGCGGCGCCGCTGCCGGTCGTTGCCAGCGTGACGGACCAGGTGGGCGAACCGCGCTACGCGAGCCTCAAGGGCATCATGGCCGCCAAGCGCAAGCCGCTCGAGACGTGGTCGCTGGCCGACCTCGGGTTGGCGGGCGAGGACCTTGCCGGCGGTGCCCTGACGCACGTCACGGACGCGCGGGCACAGGAGGCCAAGCCGCCGACCGAGCGCATCGAGAACCTGTCGGCGGTCGAGGCCGCGGCGAAGATCGCCGACTGGCTGGCCGCGCGAAAGCTGATCTGAGACCGATGGCCAACGACATCCTGTTCCTCGCGGAGTTCACCGCCGGCACGCCGGCACGCTCCGCGCTGGAGCTGGCCGCCGGCGCGGCCGAGCTGGCCATCCAGTCCGGCGGCGCGGCCATCGGCCTCGCCTACGGCAGCGGTGCGGCGGACGATGCGGCGTCGCTCGGCGCCCATGGCGCGTCGCGCGTCATCATCCTTGGCGACGACGACCGGCCGGCGATTGCGCATGCGCCCGCCGCCGTGGCTGCCGTCCGCGATGCCGGCGCGCTCGCGCTCCTCGCGCCGGCAACGCCGAATGGCCGCGACCTGGCCGCTGTGCTGGTCGGAAGCCTGCATCTCCCTGCCTTCGGTCCCGTCCGCGCCGCGCGCGTCGTGGACGGTGTGCTCGAGACCGAGCAGGCAACGCTCCAGGGCAGCGTCGTCACCACCTCGCGGCCGGTGGAGGGCGTCGCGACGCCGTCCGTGGTGCTCGTGCTGGCCAACACATTCACGCCCGGCGAAGGCGGCACCGGATCCGCGGACGTGAGCCGGGCGCCGATCGGCACCGAGTCAGCCTTCGGCAAGGTGACCGTCGCGGAGAGCCATCCGGCGGACGCGAAGGTCGTGAACCTGGAGGAGGCCACGGTCATCGTGGCCGGCGGTCGGGGCGTGGGCGGCGAGGAGGGCTTCGGCCCATTGCGCGACCTTGCCGCGGCGCTCGGCGGCGCAGTGGGCGCCTCGCGCGCGGCTGCCGACGCCGGCTGGATCCCATACCAGCTCCAGATCGGCCAAACGGGCAAGGTGGTCAAGCCGTCGCTCTACATCGGGGCCGGAATCAGCGGTGCGATCCAGCACCGGGTCGGCATGCAGACCGCCGAGCACGTGGTGGCCATCAACCGCGACCCGGACGCGCCCATCGGCGAGTTTGCGGACCTGTTCGTGGTCGGCGACCTGTTCAAGATCGTCCCGGCGCTGACGGACGAGATCCGTCGGCGCTCCGGAGCGTAGGGGGGTAGGGTACGACGATGCGCTCACTCTTCGGCGGACGGCGACGAAGCGTCTTCGGGCACGGCAAGGAGCTCGGCGTCTACCGCAACGAGCTGTTCGAGCTCACCCAGCGCATCGACCGTGTCCTGGCCACCGTGGTCGAAGAGATCGACGCCCTGCGCCGGCGCGACCTCGAGCCCGACGTCGCCGTCGCGCGGTTGGGCGAGCACGAGGCGGTCCTCGATGCCGACGTGTCCGCCCTCCAGAAGATGATGGCCCCGGAAGAGCTCCACGGGCTGCACATGGAGTACGAGGCGAACCTCGAGCGCGCGTTGCGCGGGATCGTGACCGTCGAGCGGGGGTGCGCCATCACGCGTCTTCCGCACCGTCCGCCGGACGACGAGGAGCCGCACACGTACTACAAGCGCGGGCACTCCAACGTGGCCCACGCGCGCCTGCGGATGGCGGAGATCGTCGAGGTCCTGCTCCACTGGGAGCCCGGCCGCCCGGCGGAGGCGTCGGTGGCAGCGCGCCTGGAGCGCACCCGGGAGGGCTGACCCGGCCGGTCAGCGCGTCCGCGTCACCTTTCCGAGCCCGACCGGCGCGTCCGGGCTGACCCCGCGCCGCTGTGCCGTCGCCTCCACGAGGTACTGCCCCGGCACGATGTACAGGATCGGCGTCAGGGCCTCCGGCAGGACCGATGACAGCGCCAGTGCTCCTTCGTGGCCATCGGCGGCCATGGGCCTGACGATCCTCGGCGGCATCGAGGCGCGTTTGTGCGGCACGGCTGCACGACGGCACGACTGCACGGCTGCACACCGGACGCGTGACACGGCGCGCCGCGGCCGACGCAATGGAGGAGCATATCTTGTGGTATGCTGCCCGACGGTACCACCACTGGTATAGGAGCACGCCAAACGCCATGCGCTGTCCACGATGCGAGCAGCCCGGCACACGGGTGATCGATTCGCGTGATCTCGAGAACGGCAGCTCGATCCGACGCCGTCGCGAGTGCGAGGCCTGTTCGTACCGCTTCACGACCTATGAGCGCCCCGAGGGTGCACGGCTGATCGTCGTCAAGCGTGACGGGAGCCGCCAGGACTTCGATCGCGAGAAGCTGCGCACGGGTCTGCTCAAGGCGCTCCAGAAGCGCCCGGTGACGCTCGACAAGGTCGAGGCCGCGCTCGATGACATCGAGAGCCACCTGCGCAGCCGCGGCGACGCCGAGATCCCGTCCACCGAGATCGGCCGCCTCGCGACCGATGCGCTGCGCGAGCTCGACCAGCTGGCATACATCCGCTTCGCATCGGTCTATCACGCCTACGACGACATCGAGACGCTCCAGCGTGAGGTGGATCTGCTCATCAGGCAGCGCTCGGAGACGTAAGATCAGCGCCGAATGATCCTGTCCGACCGCGATATCCGGGCCGAGCTGGCGGCAGGCCGGATCGTCATCGATCCCTACGTGCCCGAGGCTGTCCAGCCGTCGAGCGTTGATCTCCACCTCGCCAACCGATTCCGGGTCTTCCGCAACAACCGCACGGCCGTCATCGACCCCCGCGCCGACCAGCCCGAGCTGACCGAGCTGGTCGAGATTGCCGGCGACGAGCCGTTCATCCTGCACCCCGGCGAGTTTGTGCTCGGCGCCACGTTCGAGCGGGTCGCGCTTCCGGATGACCTGGTCGCCCGACTCGAGGGAAAGAGCTCGCTTGGGCGCCTCGGCCTGCTCATCCACTCGACGGCCGGCTACGTCGACCCGGGGTGGGAGGGCACGCTGACGCTGGAGCTCAGCAACGTCGCCAACCTGCCGATCAAGCTGTACGACGGCATGAAGATCGGCCAGATCAGCTTCCAACGACTCAGCTCGCCGGTAGAAGTTGGCTACGGCGACGCGCGGATCGGCAGCAAGTATCGGGGACAGACCGATCCGACCGCCAGCCGATACCACGCCGACTTCGACCGCGGGCGCGTGACGCGCCGGTGACGGAGCCGCTTCACGCGCTCGACGAAGCGAAGCGATTCGCTGGCGAGATCAGTGTGCGGGTGTTGCGGGCCGGTTGGTTCCGGCCCGATGCCGGCGGCTTCTTCGGCGTCGTACCGCAGCCGCTGTGGAGCCGATTCGTCGAAACCGATGAGCGCGGCCGCATCCTGTGCCGCCTCAACCTGCTGCTCATCGACGCCGGCGACAAGCGCATCCTCGTCGAGACGGGCACCGGCGTGCGCATGACCGACCGTGCTCGCGACTTCAAGGGCGTCGAGGGCGGGGATCCGGCCGCGGCTATGCGCGCCGTTGGAGTAGATCCCGCCTCGATCGACTTCGTGGTGCTCACGCACCTGCATTACGACCATGCCGGCGGCATGGTCGACGCCTCGGGGCGACCCGCCTTCCTCAATGCCCGCTACGTCGTGCAGCGCGACGAGGCAGAGGCCGCACACGGCGACGAGCTGCGGCACGCGGGCATCATGGAGGTCGAGCAGCTCGACGCGGTCCGCGCCGCCGGCCAGCTGGCCGAGGTAAACGGCGAGGTGGAGCTGGTGCCGGGTGTGCGGGTCATGCGGACTGGCGGACACACGCGAGGCTCGCAGGCGGTGCTCATCGGGCTCGATCGCCCCGGCGGCCGTGCAGGCGACCCGACCGACCGCGCCGTCTTCTGGGGGGACCTCATCCCGACTCGCTGGCAGATCCCGGTGCGCTGGACCAGCGCCTACGACGACTACCCGATCGATGCCATCGAGGTCCGCAACGAGCTCGTCGCGCGTGCCGCCGCCGAGCGCTGGTGGTGCTACTTCACCCACGACCCGGGTCCACTGCCGATCAGGATCGAGGCCACCGAGAAGGGGAGCTTCCGCCCCGCCGAGTGACCGCTTCGGGCGGCCCGGGGAACCGTCCCACGGGTCAACGCAGGCCGGAGATCGAGCTCAGCGGCGATCCACGCGTATCACGGGTCATTCAGCGCCGGAACTCGCTGCCGCCCGGCGCTCAGGGCCTCGATGACCCGCCCCACGGTCATCCGCCCGAGAGCGCCCTTGGGCCGATCGGCCTAAGATACGGAAGCCACGTCCCGAGCCTCACCAGACTTCCGAAAGGACGCGAGTTTCCGTGATGACTCCCTTCAACTTCCCGCTGCGCCGTGCTGCGCCGCTCAGCGTGACGCTTGCCCTGGGCCTCGTGCTGGCGGCCTGCGGAGGCACCGCCAGCAGCTCCGACAATTCCGGCGGTGGCACGATCGCGGTGGTCGACGGCATTGCCGAGATTAGCGCCGACGACCTCGAGTTCGACGCCGCCACCATCACCGCTCCCGCCGGCCAGCCATTCACGGTCGCCTTCACCAACATGGAGGGTGTGCCGCACAACTTCAGCGTGTACGTGAAGGAGGGCGGCGAGCTGATCTCCGAAGGGGACATCATCAACGAGGGCGAGACCGACGAGGTCGAGGTCGAGGGCCTCGCCGCCGGCGAGTACTTTTTCGTCTGCGACCTGCACTCCGGAGAGATGACGGGCACGATCGTCGTCGAGGGCTGACGCTCTCCAATGCTCCTGGCCTCAGGTCGAGGCCAGCAGCTCGTCGAGGATGGCCACCATCCGAGCCGGGTCCAGCGGCCCGATCACCTCGCGCACCACGGTCCCCTCGGCACCGATGAAGTAGTGCCGCGGCAATCCATCGGTCCCGGCCCAGCGATAGTAGGTCTCGAGAGTCGGGTCGAGGAGGATCGGGTAGGTCACGCCGTAGCGCTCGACGAAGGCTGCGACCGCGTCGCGCTCCTCGCCCCAGTCCACGCCAAGGACGAGGAGCTCGTCGCCGTACTCCTCCGCCAGCCGCTGCATGGCCGGCATCTCGGTGCGGCATGGCTCGCAGCTGGTGGCCCAGAAATTGACCCACACCAGCCGCCCGTCGGCGTCGGCCAGGGACCACGTCCGGCCGTCGAGGCCCTCGACGGACAGCGCGGGCGCGGGCTGACCGACCAGTGAGCCGATTCGCCCGTCCGGCGTCCCGCGCAGAAGAGGGATCGTTGCCAGGACGGCGAGCAGCACCGCGAGGGCAACGATGACGAGCAGCCACAGCAGGCTGTAGCGGCGACGTCGAAGGATGGCAGGGATCATCGAGCCAGGGCGTCCTCGAGGTCAGGACGAGTGATGATCAGCTCGAGCCGATCCTCGCCGTCGAGAGCCAGGACCGGGATACGGTGCGCGTAGCGCACGAGGAGGTCGTCATCGGCCTCGATGTCGATTGCGTCCCAGCCAGCGGTTCCGAGCATGTCGTCGAGCAGGACGCGCGCATCGTCGCAGAGGTGGCACCCGTGCCGAACGTAGAGGGTCGGGCGTGGGGGCATGCGCGGATGATACGGTAGCATCCGATCGGCGCCGCCCCCGTAGCTCAGTGGAAAGAGCGCCGCCGTCCTAAGGCGGGCGTCGGGGGTTCGAATCCCTCCGGGGGCGCCAACGACCGCGCTGCACGAGGGGACGCGGCCGTTCCCAACGGTTGTGCGGCATGAGGAGGGCGGCATGGAGATCGAGCTCGCGGACCAGCACGTCTTCGTTCTCGACGAACGGCTGACGGTCGACGAGATCCGCCAACGGGCCATGGATCGGCGCAGCGGAGCGTTCGGATCGGGGCTCGGGAACCTGCTCCAACGCCCCAAGGCGGACGACATCGAGCTCGTTGCCAGCCAACGGCGCCTGGAGCCGTTCTGGCACGTCGCCTGTCAGGCGCGCTATGTCTACGACCGCAGCCGCGACTACACGATCCCGGCCAGCAGCCCCGAGGTGCGCCAGGTCACCGTGCACGGTGAGGAATACACCATCAATGCGGCCGCCGGAGCCTTCGTGCTTCCCACCGTCGAGCATTGCCGGGAGGAGTTCGGTGCCGAGCTCTTCGTCGACGGCGTCTCCGGCGCCCCGGCCCCGGATGCCGCCGCGATCGTCACCGGTCCACGACAGGAGGTCGAGGACCTGAGCGGCCTGGGCGGGGAGGACACGATCGTCCTGGCACCGGAGCAGCGGGCCTCGTTCGTCGTCCGCCAGCTGCTGGGGACGATGATGAAGCCGGTCCAGGCCGACCGCATCATCGAGGAGTCGATGACGCTCCAGAACATCGACCTGTACTACCGGCCGTGGTGGGCATTCGAGTTCCACTGGAAGCCCAAGGACAAGAAGGCCGTCGTCGAGCTCGATGCGGTGACCGGCCAGATGCGACCGGGCCAGGCCCTGGCGGCCAGGGTGACGAAGATGATCAACCGCGACGCCCTGTTCGACATTGGCGCGGACACCGTGGGCCTGCTCGTGCCCGGCGGCAGCATCGCGGTCAAGGTCGCGCGCCTCGCCATCGATCAGAGCCACCGGACTTCGTCCTGACCATCGACGACCCGGGCCGATGAGGTCGCCGGACGCGCTGTTCGTGATCGGCACTCGCCAAGCCTGGCGTGGCTCGACGGAGTCACGTTCCGGGAGCAGCCCGGCGTGGGCGTTCACATGCAGCACATGCGCACGCTCCCCGAGCGCAGAGTGCTGGTGCTCGGTGGTCGCCGGGCTGCTTCTACTCGGACCTGCCCCTGGCTGACGCCGATGGGGACGGCACCCCGCCCGGCTTGGTCAACGACCGCGCGCCGCCGCTCAGCGGCGCCAACACAACACCAGATCAGCATGCCGCTCGATGGGGGTCCGCGGTGCGACGAAAACGCCGCTTATCGGCGCGCGGTGTGCCGAAACCGCCGATTCCCGTCTGTTGCGGCCTCGCGGGATCAGCTATCGCCGCTCATCGGCGTTGACAGCGGCCGGTGAGGCACCACGCGTCTCGTGCGTGCCTTCGGCGAACTCCTCGAGCATCTTGGCGTTGAATGCCGGAATGTCCTTCGGGGTGCGGCTCGTGACGATGCCCTGATCGGTCACGACCTCCTCGTCGACCCACTCGGCGCCCGCGTTGCGCAGGTCCGTCCGCAGCGACGGATAGCTCGTCACGCGGCGGCCGCGCACGACGTCCGCCTCGACCAGCATCCACGGAGCATGGCAGATGGCCGCGATCGGCTTGCCCGAATCGGCGAAGGCGCGAACGAAGGCCACGCCGCGCTGGTTCTGGCGCATGGTGTCAGGATTCTTCACGCCGCCGGGAAGCAGCAGCGCCCCGTAGTCATCGGCTCTCGCGGTGTCGAGCGTGAGGTCGACCGAAGCCCTGTCGGCATCGGTCTTTCCGTGAATCGTTCCGTCGTGGTCCGACACGATGGTGACGTCGGCGCCGGCGTCGCGCAGGGCGGCGACGGGCTCGGTCAGCTCGCTCGGCTCGTAGCCATCGGTCACCAGGACGGCGACCCTGAGTCCATCGAGATGCATCGGTGTCTTCTCCTCCTGAGGGTGATGGTGGAGGGATGCCGCAGGCATCATGCCAGCAGGCTCAGAGCGCGAAGATGAACAGCGTCGCCAGCCTGGCGAAGGTGTTGAGGAAGATCATGACCCCGATGGCGACGATGAGCAGGCCGGCCACCACCCGGACGAGCCGATGGTGCCGGCGTAGCGCATCGAGCAGCGGATGGAGGCGGGGAAGAGCGACCGCGGCCGCCAGGAACGGCACCGCGAGCCCGGCCGAGTAGGCCAGGAGCAGCACGAAGACGGCTGGCGCCGAGCCTGACGAGGCCCCCATCGTGAAGATCGCCCCGAGTACGGGACCGATGCACGGCGTCCACCCCACGGCCACGAAGGCGCCGAGTGCCAACGAGCGCGCCGATCGCGCGGCGGGAAGGTGCGACGGGTTGACGCCGACGCGGATCCGATCCAGGACGGGCCCGAAGATGCCGGTCGTGAGCACACCCAGCGCGATCACGGCAATGCCGGCGATCTGGCGGACCTCGGGGATGCGGAAGATCGGGCCGCCGATGACCCCGATCGACGTCCCGACCACGACGAACACCACGCTGAAGCCGCCGATGAAGAGGAGCGCCTGGGGCACGACGGCGGCGCGTGAGACGGCGAGGGTGCCACCGGAGCCGTCGTGGCCCGCGGCGTCTCCGAGGAAGGCGAGGTAGACCGGAACGAGCGCCAGCACGCAGGGTGACACGAACGACAGGATGCCGGCCACGAAAGCGAGAGCGATGCTGACCTCCGTCATCGGCTATGGACCAGCGCGGCTGGAACGGTGCCAGGGTCGACCACGATCGGCTCGGAGATGATCCAGAGCGACAGGACCGTGTAGCCGATCATGAGCGCCACCATCGGCAGGCCGGCCACCGTTGCCCGTGTCGGGGCGTCCACCAACGCGAGCCGATGGGCGAGCAGGATCCCGGCGATGTGGCCGCCGACGATGGCGATCACGCTGAGGTACCAGACGACGCCGATGGGGATGGCATCGAAGTTGCGGCGCGCGGCCCATGAGCGGGTTCGCCAGCAGCGACGGCAGCCACACGATGCCCTGGATCACGAGCGTCAGGTAATGGGCGATCACGTAGCCGCCGGCGATCGGCAGCAGCGTAAGGGCGTAGCGACCGGTGAGAAGGCCCGAGTGGCTGCAATGGCCGCGCGCTCAGCGCTCGGGTCACCAGGGCGACCGACACGAACGCTGCAACGAAGCCAACCAGCACCGCCCCCAGGCGGAGCGTGTCGACCAGCAGGAAGGTCGTTGCGCTGGCCGCGCCCAGGAGCGATGACACCGGGGGATAGACGACGTCGAAGAGGAAGGTGCCCGCCCGCGTTTCGCGCATGCCGTCGTAGGTCACGCCGGCCAGTGCGAGGAGGATGAACGCGACGTCCGACCAGCCCGGCCGCCCGGCCTCGGTCAGGCCGACGATCCACGGCCGCAGCTCGGGCCGGCGCTCGCCGTCCTCGGCGGCCACCGCGCACTCCGGGCAGTCGACGCATCGCTGAGGATTGCAGCCCTCCTCACACCCCGCGCAGACGTCGGCGCGTCGCGAGCGGCGCGCGAGCGGCCCGATGCGCCCGAACCAGCCCAGCTCCACCTCGAACAGCTCGGCGTGGCGCAGCCAGGCAACCTGGCCGAAGGCCAGCATGCCGGCCAGGGTGAGGAGCGTGTAGCCCACCATGAGCGCCGCCACGGTGCCGGCGACATCGCCGCCCGGCAGGATCAGCTCACCCCAGACACCAGCCGCCAGCAGCGCCACCGCCGGCCAGCGCGCGAGTCGCGGTGGATAGCGGAGGCCGAGGTCGATGCGATCCACGCCGGCACGCGACGCGATCCAGGCCAGTCCGGCGAAGGTCGCACGGAAGGGGCTGAGCGATGGCCACGGGTTGCCCGCCAGGACGGCGAGAATCGGCAGGCCGACCCAGATGCCGACCCACAGCAGGACCGCCGGCAGCGGCGAGATGTCCCCGACGAGGATTCCAGCCGCGATGGCGCCGTACCACCAGGCCATGCCCAGCACGCGCAGGCCGATTCTCGCGGTCGTCGCGAAGCCCACCGGCACGGTGCGCGTCGGGTAGGCCGGGGGACCCGGCGTGGTGCGCGAGGCGAGCGAGATGACGACGAACGAGGCGGCCACGGCCGCCGCCGCACCGCCGAGGTAGAGCCACACCGGCACCGGCAGCTGGTACGTCCCACCGATGGCGTGCGCTCCCGCGGGCCAGGGCGCAAGGACCGATACGAGCGCGGCAGCGGCCGCCGCGGCCGGCGCCCTACGGCTCATGGACGGTCAGGATCCCGACGGTCACACCCCGGGGGTCCTCGTCGGAATGCAGCTCGATCAAGAACTGGTCGGACTGCTCGGCGATGAAGGCGAGCTCGAGCACCTCGCCCACCGAGACGCGCGTGGCCGGCACCTCTTCGTCGTAGCCGTGGATGTGGAGGACGCCGTCGACCTCGGAGGCGACGCGGAGGGTCACGTCGGCCCCGCGGCAGACGGCGGGGTCCGACGGCGAAAGCGTCTCGGCCGCCAGGGTCACCTCGACCTCGGCGGGCAGCGTCTCACACGCCGGGCGGCCTCCAATGCAGCCGGCGAGAAGCAGCGCGTAGCCAAGCACCGTCGATGCGGGCCAGCTCGAGACGCTGCGGGTGATGGATCCATGCACGTTGACCTCCGCGGGCAACCCGAACGACGCGTGTCGGCGCCGGGGCACGCTGAGTATATGTCGGCGGCAGTTCTTGACCCACGGCAGAGCTAAGTGATACCGTATCTCATATGATCCGATCGACGTACCTGGGCGGGCTCGCCGTCGTGCTCGTGCTCGTGGGGTGCGCTGCAGCCCCCGCGGCCTCGGACGGCGAGGCGACCATCTCCGTGGTGGCGACCACGACCCAGGTGGGATCGATCGTCGCGGAGATCGGCGCCGAGGACGTCGCGCTGACCGTTCTGCTCGAGCCGGGGATCGAGGCCCACGACTTCGAGCTCACTCCAGCCGCCGGGGCCGCGATCGAGAACGCTGACCTCATCCTCAAGAGCGGCGCGGGACTCGAGCTGTGGCTCGACGAGGCGATCGAGACGATCGGCGGGGCCGAGCGGATCCGCGACCTGAGCACGGGTGTCGAACGGCGGGACGACGATCCGCACTACTGGCTGACCGGGCCGAACGCGGTGACGATGGTCCAGAACGCCAGGGACGGCCTCGCGTCCGCGGCGCCGGATGCTGCCACGGCGATCACCGAACGCGCGGAGACGCTCATCAGCCGCCTGGAGGCCGCCGACGCCGAGGTCCGCGCGCTCATGGCCGAGATCCCGGCGGACCGGCGCACGATCGTCACCGATCACGACGCGCTCGGCTACTTCATCGAGGCCTTTGGGCTCCGCTTCGGGGGATCGGTCTTTCCGAGCCTCGACGTGACGGCCGAGCCGAGCGCCCAGGAGATCGAGGAGCTCGTCGCCGCCATCCGGGCGGACGGCGTCCGCGCGATCTTCACGGAGTCAGCGGTGGACCCGCGCCTCGCTCGCGCCGTCGCTGAGGAGACCGAGGCCGAGGTCGTCGACGAACCGCTCTACACCGACTCGCTGGGACCGGCCGGCTCGGGCGCGGACACGCTCGACGGAATGCTGCTGCACAACGCGACCGTCATCCACGACGCGCTGGTGGTGGACTGACCTTCAGTCGTCACTCCGGCCCGATTTCGTCTCGCCCTTCTCGCTGCGCTCCTTGTTGACGGTCCGCGCCGCGCGCTCCTCGGCGCATCGCGCGTGCCGGTGCTGGCGCGACCCTTGCAGAGCATCCACGCGGTCAACCAACCACCTCACCATTGCTGGAGGAACCGATCGCCATGGCTTCCGTGGTCGAGAGCATCGACGTCAAGGTGCCGGTCAGCACCGCCTATAACCAGTGGACGCAGTTCGAGGAGTTTCCTCGCTTCATGGAGGGCGTGAAGTCGGTGACCCAGACGGACGACACCCATCTCCACTGGGTCGCCGAGGTCGGTGGCAAGGACAAGGAGTGGGACGCCGAGATCACCGAGCAGCATCCCGACGAGCGAGTCGCGTGGAATGCCACGTCCGGCGCCGAGAACGCCGGTGTCGTGACGTTCCACCGGATCGATGACGAGACGACGCGCGTGACCCTCCAGCTCGACGCCGACCCGGAGGGCCTCGTCGAGAACCTCGGTACAGCGCTCGGCTTCCTCGACCGCCGCGTCAAGGGAGACCTGGAGCGATTCAAGGAGTACATTGAGAGCCGAGGCACCGAGAGCGGTGCGTGGCGCGGCGACGTGGAGGCTCCCATCCAGCGGTGAGCAGGGCGAACCAATCCGGCGGGGGCATGACCGGCGCCACCGGCGACCTCACCCCGGACGACGACCACGAGGCGTTCGTGCCCGCCGAGCGGCGGGAGATCAGCGATCCCGAGCACCAGGCCGACGTGACGACGGCACACGGACGCGGCGCCCCCGCCCAGCATGGCGACATCGGATCGCCCGGCGAGACCCAGGGCGGCGGCGGGGCCCCGCGCGACGGTGGCTCGGGCTCCGGGCACGGGCTCTCGGGCGCGGATCCGGCATACCGCATGGAGTCGCGGCCACACGGGACCGATGCGGAACGGCACCGTCGCCACGAAGAAGGCGAGCACCGGGCAGGCACCGACGGCGACGAGTTCGCTGACCACGAGGACCACTTCTAGGTCGAGGGCGGTGCCCGCTCTTCAGTCCGCGGGCTCGCGGACGTTGCTGTCCTCGTCCACCTCGACGCCGTGCCGCTCGGCGGCCGTGAGGATCTTCTTTCGCGCGCGCTCCTTGGCCGCCTTGGTCTCGAAGTCGGTCTGGTTGAACCGCGAGATGGCGTTGCGGACGTGTGACTCGTCGTGGATCGGCAGGTGTTCGCCGCCCTCGTCGTCGACGTAGGCGAACTGGTCCTTGCGCAGCTTGTCGCGCTGGCTGGCGCTGAGATCGCTCACGGGACTCCTTCTCATGGATGCGTTCGATCGCGGTTTGGCATTCCGCGTGCCGGACGGTTCACGATGGTGCACACGCCGGCACGGGTCGGGACGTCGCGCTGGGCGCGCATGAGCGCCTGGGCCGAGCAGGGCTGGCCGGTCTGGGCGTACTTCAACAATGACATCGGCGGCCACGCCGTCCGCGACGCGGAGAGGCTCCGCTCCTTCCTCCAGCGCCGAGGCGTCGCATGAACACGCTAGCAAGGGCCTGCTCGCCGGGCGGCACGCGGCTTGCAAACGGCCGCGCGTGACCACTGCCCCAAGTGAGCCGATCATCTCCGCGCGCGGCGTGTCCCGAGCGTTCGACGGCCGGCTCGTCGTCGACGGGCTCAGCTTCGACGTCCAGCCGGGCACGATCCTCGGCATCGTCGGTCCGAGCGGATCCGGGAAGACGACGACGGTGCGCATGCTGACCGGCACGCTGGGCCGCACAGATGGGGAGATCCGCGTGCTCGGCGAGGACCCGAGGCGGTTCAGCCGCAGGACACGCGGACGGATTGCCTACATGCCGCAGCTCTTCAGCCTCTACGAGGACCTCTCGGCGCAGGAGAACGTTGGCTTCGTCGCGGCGCTCTACGGAATCGGGCCGTTCAAGCGCCGCCCGCTGATCCGCCGGGCCCTGGAGGTGGTGGACCTGCACGACGCGCGGCACCGGCTGGCACGTGACCTGTCGGGCGGGATGCAGCGCCGCCTGGAGCTCGCCTGCGCGCTGGTCCACAGCCCGGATGTCCTGTTCATCGATGAGCCGACTGCCGGCATCGACCCGCTGTTGCGCCAGGCAATCTGGGACGAGCTCCGCGTGCTGCGGGGCGAGGGGCGGACCCTGCTGGTGACGACCCAGTACGTGGCGGAAGCGGAGTACTGCGATCGCGTCGCCATGATCGTCGACGGCCAGCTCGTGGCGCTGGACACCCCCGACCAGCTGCGCAAGGTCGTGTTCGGCGGCGAGGTCATCGAGGTCAACGCCCAGCAGGACGTCGAGCCCCAGATGCTCGGCACGCTCGAGGGGGTCCTCGCGGTGCGTCAGACCTCTCCGCGCCGGCTGATGGTCACGGCCACGGATGCTGCCACGGTTGGGCCGCGAATCATCGAGGGCCTGCGCCGGGCCGGAGTCGCGGTGGCGGGCCTCGAGGAGCACCAGCCCACCTTCGACGAGGTCTTCACCGGCCTCGTCGAACAGCAGCGCACACGCCGCGAGCAGGAGGCGGCGGACGCCGGCGCAGTGGTGACCGGCCATGGGTGACGCGATCCAGGGCATCGGCCACTCCATCGTGCGGATGGCCTCGTTCACCGGCAAGGAGCTTCGCGAGGTCATCCGCAGGCCGGGCGTCATGCTCAGCATGATCCTGGGCCCCTTCCTGATCATGTTCTTGTTCGGCCTGGGCTACAGCGGCTACCGAGCCCCGTTCGCCACCGAGATCGTCATTCCCGCAGGCAGCAACCTGCCGCAGACGCCAGAGGACTATGCGGAGCTGGCGCCCGGGCGGCTCGACGTTCGTGGCGTGGGCAACGACGCGGCCGCCGCCGAGCAGCGCCTGCGCGATGGGGAGATCGATCTCCTCGTCGTGGCCCCGGAGAACGCCGCTGGCGAGCTTCGGGCGGGCCGGCAGACGGCGATCCGCGTCGCGTGGAACCAGGTCGACCCGGTCTACGACCAGCTGGCCACCCTGGCAACCTCGATCCTCGTCAGCAGCCTCAACGCGGAGATCATCGAGCAGGCCGCGGCGACGGGCATCAGCCTGGCCGAGGGCGAGCTCGGCCCAGCTGTGGAGAACATCACCCCGGATGTGATAGCGCGTCCGACCACGGCGGAGACCGAGAACGTCGCGCCGACCGAGCCGGACGTCCTGAGCTTCTTCGGTCCCGCCGTGTTCGCGCTCGTCATCCAGCACCTGGCCGTGACCCTCACGGCGCTCTCCATGGTCCGGGAGCGGCTGAGCGGCCAGATGGACCGCTTCCGCGTGGCGCCGGTGACCTCGATGGAGCTGCTCGTCGGCAAGTACGTCGCCTACGCGGTCCTCAGCCTGGCGGTCAGCGCGATCGTCGGCGTGTTGCTGGTCGGCGTGCTCGGCGTTCCGCTGCTCGGCAGCATCGGCCTGTTCGCCGGCATCGTGCTGCTCCTGACCTTTGCCTCGCTCGGCTTCGGCCTGCTCATCAGCCTCGTCGCCGACTCCGAGCGCCAGGCCGTCCAGCTCTCGATGCTGATGCTGCTGGCCAGCGTCTTCTTCTCCGGCTTCGTCCTGCCCGTGACCGACTTCGCGCCATGGATGCAGTACATCGCCTATGCCCTGCCGGTCACCCATGGCATCGCCACCCTCCAGCAGCTCATGCTGCGCGGGGTCGTCATGGACACCTGGATGCTCGGAGTCCTGCTCGGGATCGGTCTGGTGCTCTACCTCATCTCGCTGCTGCGCATGCGCAGGGTGATCCGCACCGCGGACTGACCTACGAGGTCGCCGGAGGGGGCGGCCTGCGCAGCAGCGCAAGGCCCCCGAGCAGCCCGCCGAGGGCGGGGATCATGAGCCACGCCAGCAGCAGGACGACGAAGGCCTGCACGGGCGGTGGATCCTCACCGGCCCCGGTCGAGTCCCGCAGGACCGCAAGCTCGGTCGCGAGGCCTTCGAGCTGGACACCGATGCCGGAGACGTCGACCCGCGTGTCGCCGAGCGACGATCCGACCCGGTCGAGCGTCTCGGCCAGCGCCGACGCCTGGTCCGCGCTCGCGGCGAACTCGCCGGCAAGCGGCAGCAGTGGCTGTGCGCCAAAGACGGAGAGCTCCATGGCCTGCGAGAGCGAAGCCAGCGTTGCGGACGCGTCGCGCGCAAGGGCTGCCGCGGCAACGGCCGAGGTCTCGGACTCGGCCAGGCTGCCGTCCACGTTGTCGAACGCGTCTGCCGCGGCCTCGGTGCTCTGCGCGGCGGCGGCGAGGGTCCCGTCGGCGGCGGACGCCAGCCGCTCGATCCGCGCGGCCGCGTCGAGGCCCACGACGGCCCCGCCCGCCACGAGCACGATGCCGGCGAGCCCGTAGAGCACGAGGATCCAACCCAGCAGGCGGCGCCGCAACGGCTCAGTCCTCCCCGAAGAATGGGTCGTCGCCGTAGAGCTCCAGCCAGCGGCGCCGCATCTGGCGCACGGTCGCGGCCACGGCCGGGTCAGGGGTGCCGGGCGGCAGCAGCGCCGCGATGGCGGCGCGCACCCGCTCGCTGCTCTCCATGCCCAGTAGAGCGAGATAGTCGGCGACGCGCTGGGCCGGGGTCTTGCCGTGCGATCGCTGCCGGACGAGGACGTCCGCCTCGTGGTACAGGGCCCCCGCATAGTCGTCATCGGTCCGGTCGACCTCGGCGAGCAGGAGGGGAACGTCCTCGAGCCGCGGGTCGGAGTAGGCCCAGCGCATGAAGCTGTCCAGCCGGCCGGGCTCGCGGTCGTGGTGCCCGGCGTGGAACTGCTGGAGGTACTCGCGGCGTTCTGCCTCCGTGCGCGTGAGGGCGATCTGCACCATCTGGCGCATCTCCGGCGTCCAGCGTCGGAGCGACTCGACGAACTGGCGCAGCGTCAGGCTGCCTGCGGGCTGAGGTTGAAATCGGTGTTCATGGACGTGCTGCACGGCGACCGTATACTAGCCGCCGTGCGCCGAGCCCTCACCGACGCTGCCCTTGCCTCGGAGCCCGCATGCGACGTCTGACACGGGTGGCCGCGGTCGTCGCGGCGGGCGTGATCGCGCTGTCGATCAGCACATCGGGGGGACCGAGCCTTGCTGCGGGGCCCCCGCTGCGGTACCTCGCCGGTCCGCCGGGCTCGCTCGACCCGGCCTTCATCGCCGATGCCGCCGACGTGCAGCTCCTGCTCCAGCTGTACGCCGGCCTGACCCGCCTGGATGAGACGGGGGAGCCGTATCCGTCGCTCGCGTCCGGCTGGGAGATCAGCGACGACGGCCTGACCTACCAGTTCGCCATCCGTGAGGACCTCGAGTTCAGCGACGGCTCGCCGCTCGTCGCGGGCGACATCCGCCGGTCATGGCTGCGCCTCCTCGACCCCGAGGTCGGCTCGACGGCGCCCGAGGTGCTGACCGTCATCGCTGGCGCCCCCCAGCGTCTGTCCGGTGACCTCGGAGAGGCGGAGGTGGGAATCGATGCGCCCGACGACCGGACGCTGATCGTGACGCTGCGGCACCCGGCCTCGTACTTCCTGGACATCGTGGCCACGCCGGCGACGTTCGTCGTGCCCGAAACGGCCGATGGAACGGCGACATGGCAGACGCCCGACGCGTTCGTCGGGAGCGGTCCGTATGTCGTGGACGGGATCGAGGGCGTCGACCTCGTGCTGCGGGCGAACGAGCGCTACGTGGCCGGTGCGCCGCCGATCGACGAGATCCGATGGGTCGGCGCCATCGAGACCGATACGACCCAGGCCTTCGCCGCCGGCGAAGTCGACCTGGTGCAGGTGGCCGGCTCGGACGCGACCTGGATCGCCTACGACGCCGACCTCGGTCCCCGGCTTCACGCCGCCGAACCGCTGACGATCAGCTACTTCGGATTCGACACCACGCAGCCACCGTTCGATGACGAGCGGGTGCGGCTCGCCTTCTCCCTTGCACTCGACCGCGAGCGCCTGGTCCCGCTGGCCGAGGGGGCGTCGGCACAGGCCGCTGCGAGCCTCGTCCCACCCGCCATCTGGCCGGATGGGTTCTCACCCGACGCGACTGCGGACCCCGACCGCGCGCGAGAGCTGCTCGACGAGGCCGGGTACAACGATCGGGCCGACCTGGGCGAGATCGTCGTCAACGGCAACGGCCTGTTCGTCGACCCGGCTGTGGCAGCGTGGCGTGACGAGCTCGGCGTCGACATCACGGTCGAGACGATGGAGTTCGGCACGTTCCTCGACATCCTCGAGACGCGGCCGCCGGGACTGTTCACCGTCAACTGGATCGCCGACTACGCGTCCCCGAACGCGATCTACGGGCTGCTCCTCGAGCCGGGTGCCCTCAGCAACTACGGCGACTGGCGTGACGATGACTTCGTGAGCCTGCTGGAGGCCGCGGCCGTCGCACCAGAGGATGAGCTCGGGCAGGCCTACGCCGAGGTGGAGGAGTGGGTCACGGCGCAGGCGCCTGTCATCCCGTGGTCTTATGGCGAGACCTGGTGGCTCGTCGCCGACGGTCTGCGAGGGCTCGGCAACCTCACCATCGGCCTCCTCGACTTCGGCCGCGTATCATGGGACGGCTGACGCGCTGGCTCGCCGCCACGGTCGCCGCCTGCGCCATCGGCCCGGTGGGCGCCGGAGCGGCGGCCGGCTTCGACGGCTTCGGCGACGCCACGGCCGACTCCACCTACGACGACGAGATCCGGTTCGAGGTAAAGCTGGAGGGGTCGGCGCCCGACCGGCTGGAGCTCCTCCTGAGCACCCCGGGCGGCGAGGGCTCGTTCGTCACGCCGGTCGAGCCCGACCGTGGCTCGGCCACCTACGAATGGGATACCTCGGTCGAGTACGTGACTCCGAACACGCCGGTCACCTACCGATGGCGCGCTCACGTCGACGGCGACATCGTGCTCAGCGAGGCGCAGACCATCCGCTACGAGGACGACAGGGAGGCCCTCGACTGGCGGAGCGCGCAGCTCGGCGAGGCGACGGTGCATTGGTACGGCGACGCGGAAGCGCAGGCGCGACGCTTCGGTGAGCTGACCGCCGTCGGGGTCGAGCGCGCCGAGCAGCTGCTCGGCACGTCGCTGGCGGGGCCGGTCGACGTCTTTGTGTACGCGACCCGCGACGACTTTGCCGGTGCCCTGGGGCCTGGCGCGCGGGAGTGGATCGGCGCCGTGGCCTATACCCACCTGCGCACCATCTTCATGTGGCTCGAGGGTGGGTCGCCGGCGTATCTCGAGGTGGCGATGGTGCACGAGGTGACCCACATCGTCTTCCACGACGCGACCGACAACCCGTACCACGAGCCCGCTCGCTGGCTCAACGAGGGGATCGCGACCTGGTCCGAGATCGGCGACGCGGGCGGGCAGCGCTCCATCGTCGAGTTCGAGGCGGCGGGCGGCGGGCTGTTCAGCTTCGAGGCGATCACCCAGCAGTTCCCGATCGGCGAGCGGGCCGCAGAGCTGTCGTACGCCCAGGGTACGACGATGATCGACCTCATCGTCGACCGCTATGGGCCTGAGGCAATCGCCCGGATCACGGCGGCCTACCGCGAGGGATCGTCCGACGACGAGGCGCTCGAGCTCGGAACCGGCATCCCTGCCGACCAGCTCTACGCCGACTTCTACGCCGAGTTCGGGGTCGCCGCCCCGCAGCCCATCAGCCCCGAGCCGATCGGTCCCTCCACGGTCGACCGGCCGGTGGCCGGCGAGGTCGACCCCGGTGGCGTCGACGGCGCACCCGGTGAGCCGCCGCCCGACGCCGCACCCGGCGAGGGATCCCAACCCGGCGACGACGGCGCCGTCCCGCTGCTCATCGCGCTGGCCGCGGGAGGCGCCGCGGCCGCCGTCATCGCCGTGCGGGTCTCGCGCCGGGCTGCGAGACGGGCATCGTGAGCCGCCGCCGGCCACCGCGCTCGCGCCTCGCGCATCCCCAGTGGGCGATCAGCATCGCGGCGGCGCTGGCGGCAATCGGCTTCGTGGGTGCCGCCCAGTGGAACAGCTCGCTGGCCAGGCAGGAGTTCATCACGTCCGCCCAGCGCGTGCTCATCACCGAGGCGGAGCAGGGACAGCGACAGCAGGAGGCGCTGCGCGCCGAGCTCGAGGATGCGGAGGCGCGCGTTCGCAGCTTTCAGGAGCGCGATGCCGGCTCGCGCAGCGAGCTCGAGGCGCTCAACCAGGAGCTGGCGGTGGCCCGCCTGGCCTCCGGTCTGGATCCCGTTCGCGGCCCGGGCGTGGTCATCGAGATCGCCGACTCGCAGCGCGTGGTCCCGCCAGGCGAGAGCCCCACGAACTACATCGTGCTCGTCGACGACCTGCGCGACATCGTCACGGCACTGTGGGCATCGGGCGCCGAAGCAATCACGATCGCCGGCGGGGCGGCGGAGGGCGGACCGGCCGAGAGGCTCGTCGCGAGCACGTCGATCTACGGCGTCGGCTCCTCGATCCTCGTCAACACGGCGTTTCTATCGCCGCCGTTTCGGGTCGAGGCGATTGGGCCGGCAGGGCTCAACGACCGGTTCCTGTCGCATCCGATCTACCTGGCGCGCGTGGAGCGCAGGATCGACGCATATGGCCTCCAGTTCATCACCGAGGCCCGCGACGAGCTTGAGCTGCCCGCCTTCGTCGGCAACACGCGGCTGCGCTGGGGCGCGCCGGTCCAGGAGCGTGACTGATGGTGGCCCGTGTCGCGCAGGTCAGCCTCTTCACCGTAGCGCTCGTCATCGGCGTCCTGCTGGTGGGGCAGCTCCGCTCGCAGGCCCGCCCGATCGAGCTGTCCAGCCTGTCGGCGCAGGAGCTCTCGACGCTCATCGAGACGCTCGCGGCGCGCAACGTGGAGCTCTCCGACGGCCTCGCCGACCTGCGGGAGCGGATCCGGGAGTACGAGCGTGCCGAGATCCAGGGCCAGTCGGCCCTCGAGCTGACGGAGGAGGATCTCGACCGGATCGCCGCCTTCGGCGGACTTCGCGGGGTGGAGGGGCAGGGAATCGTGATCGAGATCGACGGGTCGTTCGACCCGACCGCCGTCAACGACCTCATCTACGAGCTCCGAAATGCCGGGGCGGAGGCGATCGCGGTCGACGGGATTCGCATCACGGCGAGCTCGGTCGCCGTCTTCGGCACCGGGGCGATCGAGATCGACGGAGTCCCGATCGGTCGGACCTTCTCGATCAGCGCCATCGGCTCGCCGGACGGCCTGCGGTCCGCGATCGAGCGCCCCGGCGGCATCCTGACCCTGCTGCACCAGTCGATCGACGCCGTCTTCACCCTGGAGATGACGACGAGCCTGCAGATTCCGGTGACCGAGCGCGACCTCACGCCGGAGGTCGCGCGTCCCGTCGAGTAGATCGGGTAGCCTGTAGCGCCAGCCACGCCATTGGGAGCCTGATGACGTCGTGAACGACCTGATCGAACGCGCGCTCGACGCCGCCCACCGGCTCGGAGCCGGCTATGCCGACGTCCGCGTCGTCGAGCGCAGCAATGAGCAGCTGACGGTCAAGAACGGCCAGCTCGAGGCCACGACATCGAACCAGAGCGCCGGCTTCGGCGTCCGGGTCCTCGTCGACGGGGCCTGGGGCTTCAGCGCGAGCGCTCTGCTGGAGCCCGCGGAAGCCGACCGAATCGCCCGAGAGGCGATCGACATCGCCCGGGCCTCCGCGCTCGCCCAGCAGGGACCCGTCGAGCTGGACGACACGCCTCCGGTGACCGACTCGTACCGCACCGCCTACCGTGAGGACCCCTTCGCGGTGAGCCTGGACGAGAAGCTGCGCCTGCTCATGGACGCCGACGCCGTCATGGCGCGGGTGCCGGGCGTCGCCATCCGCGAGGGAAGCGTGACGGCTGGTCGCGAGATCAAGACGTTCGCATCAACCACCGGCGCCCGGATCGACCAGGAGATCGTGGAGTCCGGCGGCGGGATCGAGGCGACCGCGGTCAACGACAGCGAGATGCAGCAGCGCAGCTACCCCAGCTCGTTCGGCGGCCAGATGGTGACCGGCGGCTTCGAGGCGGTGCGCGCCCTCGACCTTGCCGAGCACGCGCAGGAGACGGCGGAGCTGGCGGTCGCGCTCCTCGATGCTCCCCAGTGCCCATCCGGCGAGATGGACCTGATCCTGGACTCGACCCAGGTGGCGCTCCAGATCCACGAGTCGTGCGGCCATCCCACCGAGCTCGACCGCGTGTTCGGGACGGAGGCCTCGTTCGCGGGCACCAGCTTCCTGACGACCGACAAGCTCGGCAGCCTGCGCTACGGAAGCGAGCAGGTCAGCATCGACGCCGACGCCACCGCGCCGGGCGGACTCGGGACGTTCGGCTACGACGACGAGGGCGTTCCGGCCCAGAACGTGCCGCTCGTCGAGAATGGCCTGCTGGTCGGATACCTCACCAGCCGTGAGACGGCGCCGCAGATCGGCCGCCGCAGCATGGGCAGCGCCCGGGCCTGGACGTGGAGCCACATCCCGCTGATCCGCATGACGAACATCAACCTGCGCCCCGGCGATGCCGGCAGCCTCGAGGACCTCATCGCAGACACGCGGGAGGGGATCTTCATGAGCGTCAACAAGAGCTGGTCGATCGACGACCGGCGGCTGAACTTCCAGTTCGGCGACCAGGCCGGCTGGCTGATCCGCAACGGCAAGCGGACGCAGCTCGTGAAGAACCCGACGTACACCGGCATCACGCCCAAGTTCTGGGGCAGCTGCGACGCGATCTGCGGGCCAGACGCCTGGACGCTGTGGGGCCTGCCCAATTGCGGCAAGGGTGAGCCGATGCAGGTCGGGCACGTTGGCCACGGCGCCGCCCCGGCGCGCTTCCGGAGCGTGAAGGTGGGTGTGGGCCGATGGTAGCCACCCTCGACCGGATCGACACGCTGCTCGACCGCGCGCTGGCCCATGCGACGACGGAGCGGGTCGAAGCACTCGTCCTGGCGCAGGACCTGGCCCTCACGCGCTTCGCGACCAACCGGATCCACCAGAACGTGCGGGAGCACGATGCCACGCTCCAGGTGCGGGTTGTCGACCACGACCGGATCGGCGTCGCCAGCACGAACAAGCTGGACGAGGCGGGTATCCGTGACGTCGTCGAGCGAGCGAGCGCCATCGCGGAGCGCTCGGCGCCGAATCCGGCCGCTGCGGTCCTCCCGGAGCCGGACGGCCGCGACCACGACCCCGACCTCGGCTACGTGCCCGGCACGGCCGAGGCCAGCCCGGAGCTGCGGGCCAGGGGCGCGCGCGTGGTCATCGACGCGGGCGAGGCGAAGGGCCTCCAGGCATCCGGATCGTTCTCGACCTCGGTCATGACGATCGCCGTCGCCAATTCGCTCGGGGTGCGCGCCCGGCATCGCAGCACGAAGGCGGCGCTCCTGACCGTGATGATGGACGGCTTCGCCTCCGGTGCGGCCTCGGGCTATGCACACGCCGGCTCGACCGACGTCGCCGATCTCGATCCCGAGGCGCTTGGCCTCGAGGCGGCCGACACGGGCGATCGCATGCGCGGCGCCGGCGAGCTGGAGCCCGGGGAGTACGAGGTCATCCTGGAGGAATACGCGGTCGCCGGGCTGCTCGAGTACCTGTCCTACATCGGTTTCAGCGGGCTCGCCCACGAGGAGGGCCGCTCGTTCATGGACCTCGGAAGGCGGCTGATGGGGGAGAACGTCAGCATCTGGGACGATGGACAGGATCCGTCCGGCATGCCGTCGCCGATCGACTTCGAGGGCGTTGTGCGTCGCCGCGTTGACCTGATCCAGGACGGCGTGGCCAGGGCCGTGGTGCACGACGCGGCCACGGGGTCGCGGGCCGGTACCGGGTCGACCGGCCATGGACTGCCGGCTCCGAACCTGCTCGGCCCCATGGCGCTCAACCTGTTCATGGCGCCCGGCTCGACCCCGCGCGACGAGCTCCTGCGCGGCGTGAAGCGCGGGGTGTGGGTCACGCGCTTCCACTACATCAACCCGGTGCATCCGAAGAAGGCGATCCTGACCGGCATGACGAAGGACGGGACCTTCCTGATCGAGGATGGCCGCCTGTCGCGTCCGATCCTCAACTTCCGGTTCACGCAGTCGATTCCCGAGGCGTTCAGCGACGTGCGCGCCGCCGGCAGCGAGACGCGGGTGCTGCCGGGTGAGTTCTTCGGTGCCGCGCGAGTGCCGGCGCTCCATCTCGGGTCGTTCAACTTCACCGGCGTGACTGCCGCGGAGGGCGGAGAGTGACGGTGGCTGCGCCACTCGAGCTCCGCATGGGCGATCGGCTTCGGCTCCGCAAGGAGCACCCCTGCGGCAGCCGCGACTGGGCGGTCGTTCGGCTCGGTGCCGACATCGGCCTGGTGTGCGACGGCTGCGGTCACCGCATCCTGATGGACCGCCTGGACGTCGAGAGGCGCTTCACCGAATACCTGGAACGCGGTCCAGAGGCGCCGTAGGGCCGATGGCGCACATCGAGCTGCCGCGCGAGCCGGGAGCCGCACCCGACCTGTCGGGCGCCGGATCGGTCTTCGCGAATCGCAGCTTCGTCTTCCTGTGGTCGGCGCAGACCCTCAGCCAGCTGGCCAGCAACATGGTGCTCGCCGCGCTCATGGCCACGGTGCACGCCACCACCGAGTCCGATACCGCGGTCGCCGTCCTGCTCCTGACCTTCCTCGTGCCGGCGGTCCTGTTCAGCACGCTGGGAGGAGTCCTCGTCGAGCGGAGCAATGCCAAGGTCATCATGCTCGCCACGAACGTCGTGCGGGCGGTCGGGATCATCGCCTTCATCTTCGTGGCGCCCAACACCGAATCGGCGAACGTGCCGCTCGTGTACCTCATCAACTTCGGAATCGCGACGGCGACCGCCGTGTTCGCGCCCGCCGAGCTGACCGCGATCCCGCGAATCGTCGATCGCCGGAACCTGATGGCCGCGAACTCCATCTTCGTCCTGACCATCAACGCCACCTTCGCCATCGGCTTCGGCTTCCTCGGTCCGCTCGTGCTCATCGCGCTGGGACCGATCGCCGTCTACGTGATCGTCGCCGTCATGTTCGGCCTGAGCGCCCTCGCCATCCTGCCGCTGCCGGCCGTCCGGCCCGATCACAAGGCCGCCCCTGCCACCGACGCCGCCGGGCGCGCGGTCCACGAGCTGGTGGAGCAGCTGACGGAGGGTGTGGCCTTCGTGCGCCGCCATCGGGCCATCGCCTGGAGCCTGGCCTACCTGGGCATCTCCTCCAGTCTGATCGGCGTGCTCGGCGCCATCGGTCCCGGCTTCGCGGTCGACATCCTGGGTCTCACGTCGCAGAACTTCTTCTTCATCATGGGACCCGCGGGCCTCGGCGCCGTCGTCGGCATCCTCTTCCTCAACTCGTATGGCAAAGATATCCCGAAGCGGCTCGTCATCGACATTGGCTTGATCGCCATGGGGATCACCCTCGTCCTCCTTGCCATCGTCAAGCCCGCCACCATCCTCTTCGGGGGCGCGGTGGGGCCGATCGAGGATGCCGTCCCTGCCATCGCGCCGCTCGTCAGCCTGCTGGCCGTCGTCGTCCTCATCGCCGTGCTGGCCGGGCTCGAGTACGCGTTCGTGGCGATCCCGTCCCAGACTGCGCTGCAGGAGGAGCTCCCCGCGGACGTTCGCGGCCGCATCTTCGGCATCCTCAACACCCTGCTCTCGGTCGCGTCCTTCCTCCCCGTGATCGCCGCGCCTGCGGCGGCCGACATCCTGAACATCTTCTTCGATGGAGCCGGGATCCCGATCGTGATGGCGTTCCTCGGCGCCATAACGCTCTGGGCGGGAATCGCGTCCTGGCGGCGCAACGCGCGGGCCGGCCTGCACCGTCAGGGCCTGTCCAGCCGCACACCGGCGAGCACCGTCGACGAGGCCACGGCCCCCGGCGTTCCCGACCTCCCGGAGCCGCCGGAGGCGCCGCACCGTCGCAGGCGCCGTCGGCGGCCGTCGCCCGATGGCGACTAGGGCCTTCGCCGCGGCCTTCCTGCTCGCTTCCGGCATCGTTGCGTGGCTCACGATCGGGATCCCGCTGGCAGCCCGCGCCCTCCAGCTCGGGATCGGCGTTTCGATCGCGTATGTGGCGTGGCTGGCATGGCACGGCAGCCGCGTGCTGCGACGTGCCCTCGCGGATGCGGAGGGAGGTGCCGGCGTGCCGACCGGCCACGCCGGCGACCTGCCGTTCGTGTCGCTCATCGTGCCGGCGCGAAACGAGGCCAAGGTCATCGGGGACACGGTGCGTGCCGTGGCCGAGCTGCGCTACCACCGCGGCGGCAGGCCGGCGTACGAGGCGCTGGTGGTGGACGATGGCTCTGACGACGGCACCGGCGACGTGGCGCGTGCCGCGGTGTTCGGAGCGCCGATCAGCGTCCGGCGTCGCGAGCCGCGAGCCGGCCCCGCAACGAAGGGCGCGGTGCTCGCCTTTGCGACGCCGTTCCTCAGCGGCGACGTCCTCGGCGTGATCGACGCCGACACCCGCGTCGACCCCTCGTTCCTCGAGCGCGCCATGCTGGCCTGGGCGCGTGATAGCGGAGCGGATGCGCTTCAGGTGGCGCGCCGCCCACGGAACGCTGGAGTCTCGTGGCTGACCAGGGCCCAGGCGGAAGAGCAGCTGATGGACATGGCCAGCCAGTGCGGACGCTGGGCGACGGACGGCACGGCCGAGCTGCGCGGCAACGGCATGTTCGTGCGGCGAGTGGCACTCGAGGCTGCCGGTGGATGGTCGGAGCGCGCGCTGACCGAGGACCTGGAGCTGTCGACGCGCCTTTCGGCGCGCGGCAGCCACGTGACGCTGGCGCCGGAGGCGGCGGTGCGCGAGGAGGCGGTCGAGACGCTGGGCGACCTGTGGCGCCAGCGGTTGCGCTGGGCGGAGGGCAGCCTGCGGCGCCTGCTCGAGCACGGCCCACGCCTGCTGACCGGCTCGCTGCCGATGAGCCGCAAGGCCGACTTTCTGGCGTTCACCGGCGAGTTCCTGGTCCCCCCGCTCTTCGTGGCCACCATCATCGCCTCGCTCGTCACGATCCCGCTGCCGCGGCCTGCCGACTGGACCGTGCCGTTCTCCCTGTTCGTCGGGTACGGGCTGGGGGTCTTCCTTCTCGCCCTCGGTGGGTTGTCGGCGACCGGAGAGCGCGGCCTTCCGCTCATCGGCCGCGCGGCGCGCGGGGCGCTCTTCCTCTCGCACTGGCTGCTCGTCGTGCCGGTCGCCCTCGTCCGGATCGCGTTCGCCGCCGATCCCGCGGCATTCGTGCAGACCCCGCGCTCCGCACGACGGGAGGAAGCGTGACGCCTGCCGCCGACCTGCTGATCCGCGGCCAGGTCGTGTTGGCCGCCCGGCCGTCAGGCCTGGAGCTGGCCGAGGCGATCGGCATCGCCGATGGACGGGTGATCGCCGCCGGCAGTTGGGACGAGGTGCGCGACCGAGGTGCGCCGGGCGTGCGCGTCGTCGACGTGCGAGACGCCGCCGTCATCCCCGGGCTGCACGACTTCCACATCCACCTGGTCGGGCTGGCGCGGTCGCGGCGCGCGGTCCGCCTCGACGATGCGCGAGACGCGAAGGAGGTGGCGGAGCGGCTTGCCTGCGCAGCCGCCCAGACGCCCCGCGGTGGCTGGATCACGGGGCGTGGATGGAACGAGGGCCAGCTGGCGTCGGGGGTCGAGGCACTCCAGGCAGCAGTCGGGGAGCATGCCGCCTTCCTCAGCAGCCACGACGGCCACTCGGCCTGGGCCTCGTCGACGGCGCGGCGCCTGGCCGGCCTCGCGCCGACCACACCGGATCCTGCCGGCGGCCGTATCGAGCGCGACGAGCACGGGGAGCCAACGGGCATCCTGCGCGAGATCGCGCTCGAGGTCGTCGCCGTGCACGTGGCTCGCCTCCAGGGCGAAGCGCTGCGTCCGCCTCTCGACGAGACGCTGCGCGAGCTGGCCGCCATGGGCGTCACGGGCGCCAGCGAGGCCGGCGACTACACCGACGAGAACGGGGTCGGCGCCGATGCCGCGCTCGGCGACTCGTACTCGACCCTCACGGACCTCGGCGACCTCGTCGACGGCCGCCTGCGCCTGACGCTCGGTATCCCGGCCGACGCCATTGCCGCCGCGGCTGAGCGCAGCCTGCGGACGGGAATGCGCATCAAGGGCCATCGCACGATGCGATTCGGATGGGCGAAGGAGTACGCCGATGGAGCGCTCGGTTCCGGGACGGCGGCGCTCCTGGAGCCGGCGACCTGTGGCCAGGGCGACTCGGGCATCCTGCGCGTCTCCGGCTCGGAGCTCGACACGCTGCTCGCCGCGTCGCGGCCTTCCGGCATCGCTACCGCGATCCACGCGATCGGCGACCGCGCGGCGCGAGAGGTGCTCGACGCCCTCGCCCGCGCGCGATCTCGGCTGCGCGGCGCTCCGGACGATCGAATCGAGCACGTGCAGCTGCTCCACGCAAGGGATGCGCCGCGCTTCGCCGCGCTGGGCGTGACCGCCAGCGTCCAGCCGATCCACGCGGCCGCCGACCGCGACCTTGTCGAGTCCTGCTGGGATGGCCGGCAGGACGGCGCGTACGCATGGCGCAGGCTGGCGGACGCCGGGGCGCTCCTGGCCGCCGGATCGGACGCGCCAGTCGAATCGGCCAATCCCTGGCTGGGCATCTTTGCCGCCGTCCATCGGCGGCTGGCCGGCGACGGCCGGGGCGACTGGCGGCCGCAGCAGGCCCTCACGCCCACCGAGGCGCTCAGCGCGTACACGCTCGCGCCGGCGGCCGCCATCGGCGCCGTCGATGAGGGTCATCTCCGCACCGGAGCTCGGGCGGATCTCGCGATCCTGTCGGTCCCGCTCGACACCCTGCTCGCCGGGGACGAGAGCCTGGCCGACGTCCGATCGGTCCTCACGCTCGTGGACGGCCGCGAGGCCGCCTTGGCATGAGCGCGTTCGCGCCGGGAGCGGGAGGTTGAGGTCGGAGGAGGGTGGTGCGGTCCGCTGACCGGGACTTCCGGATGGCGTCACCCCCCCCCCGGCGAGACCCCGGCCAATGACTGCGCGTAGACTCGCTCCATGGCAGAGGAGCTACGCCCGGAATCGCCGTTCGGGCTGCAGGGCAATTACGAGAACATCTGGCATATCGCCGCGGCGGAGCGCTGGGCCGACGGTCAGCTCATCGGGCATCGGACGTTCTGCGGCCGAAACTACGCCGAGCCGGTGACACAGCACGAGCTTGCCGGACTGAGCCAGGTCTGCTCGGACTGCACGGCGCAGGTCGCGCAGCGCCACTGACGCATCGCTGCCGGACCCTATGGTCCGGTTGTCGTCGGCAGATGCCGCGCCATCCTGAGGTGCACGGGCCCCGCCGCTGAACACCATTGGCCACGACGCTCGCACCATACAGGTGTCGCAGTGCGTCGCTCCCTCAGCTTCATCCTTGCCGGCCTCGTTGCCGTCGCGCTCACCGCGGCAGGATCGTTCGTCACCACCTCGCCCGCATCCGCTGCGACCATCGGTCCGACCACGACCTGCAACAACGCACTCGGCAACGGCGGCGCGCTGTGCGAGGTCACCGTCATCAACACCATCACATCTGCCGGCGGATCGGCCGCCGTGACGGTGCGTGAATGCACCGGCTCTGCCGGCGTCCCGACCGCCAGCTGCTCGATTGCCACGAGCGTCCTGACCCAGCCGGTCACCGCGGTCACCCAGTGCAACGCCTCGATCAACGGCGGAGGCGGAGTGCTTCGCTGCCGCGTCGATGTCATCAACTACTTTGTCGGCGTCGGCGTGGCCCCGACTGCCGTCACCGTCAACCAGTGCGTCGGCTCCGGCGAGTCGGGTGCCATCGGTGCGACGATTGTTTGCAGCCCTTACCCGGCCACCACGAGTGGCGCCACGATCACCCAGTGCAACGGGTCGGGCAACGGGGGGACACTGGTCGGCCTGATCTGCAGCGCGACCGGCACACAGTCTGCCGGGCTGACGGTCAGGATCAACCAATGCAACGGCTCCACCAATGGCGGCGGGACACTGACCGTTTGCTCGGCCAACATCACGAACAACCTGGTCGGCGCAGGTGGCACGCCGACCCCGTCCTCGGGGCCGGGCAGCACGCCAGGCCCGTTCCCCGGCTCGGGGACCACGGTGGTTCCGTTCACCGTGACCTCGATCGGCGCGCCCTCGCCGGGCCTGCCGGACACCAGCGTCGCTGAGACGGCCGTCATCCAGGGAAGCGGCAGTGGTGCTGTCGTCCTTGCGGGACTGGTGCTGATCGCGGCCCTGTCGCTGATGGCTGCCGTGAGGCGCCGTCAGCCTGGCTGACGCGGCGCACCAGCACACCACCGACGGAGCGTCGGGGCCAGGGGTCCCGGCGCTCTTCCACATGCGCCGGAAACCCCGGGGCTGGCACACCGCGTGCGTTGTGATCGGCGCCAACCAACAACACCAAGAGGGGAGTCAACGCAATGCCGTCGGGCACGGAATTCATCACGCACGAATTCGACGAGGCGATCGCGATCCAGCAGTCGATCATCGCGTCAGGCAGGAAACTGAGCACTTCCCACCCGGTGGCCGCCGTCAAGCGTCAGATCAAGGCCGGTCTGGCGGTTGACGAGAGGCACCTGGCCCAGCTCAAGAAGTTTGGCAAGCCGCTCGGCGCCACTGGCAAGCGCGAGGAGGTCGCCGAGGCGCTCGGATCCCTGGCGGATGAGACCTCAGCGAAGGCCGGCAGCGAGGAGAGCGAGGCGTACGAGGCGCATGCTGTCCTCCTGAACCTGAAGCGCAAGCAGCAGGACTCGGCTGACGCCGTGATCAAGATTGCCCGCGACCGCAAGGACACCGACCTGCGTGACGCGGCCACGAAGATGAAGAAGGAGATCAAGGCCAGCGCTGACGCCCTGGGCAAGAGCCTCGCCGACTTCGCCGTCCGCATCGCTTCCGCCTGACGCCCGCATCCGACCTGGACGGGCAGCATGATCGTCGGGCTGGCCCGACGGTTGCGTTGGCGAGGACGTCGGACATCGCAGGGGGAGACGTGATGGGCCTCGCGTCGCACGAGCGGTCGGTTCCGTCGTCGTCGCCTCATCGTCCGCCGCCAGGGCCACGAGTCCTGCTCCGTCGGCTCGTCATCGCATGCCCCGTGACCGGCCTGGCTACCGATACCGGATTCGACCTGTCGGCGGTGCCGGCGCTCGGCGGAGGCGAGCATCTGCTGGTCGACTGCCTGGAGTGTGGTCAGGACCATTCGTGGCAGATCGACGACGCATTCCTGGACTGAGCAGCTAGGTTCGAGGCGTTCGTTCCTACGGCTCCGCCGTGATCCGGCGGGCGGCGTGTGCCGCCCACGGCTCCCTCGGCTTCGGCTGGGTCCGTTCGTACTCGACGTAACTGCGCGCGAGGAGCTGTGCCAGCTGATCGGTAGTGACCTCGCGGACCAGCACGGCGCCGATCCCGTGTTCGATGGCATAGGCGGCATACCAGCGCGGCCACTCCTCGTCATAGGCGCCGTTCAGCTCGGTGGCCTCGAAGGCGCCGTGCGCCGTCTCTGCTTGAACGAGCAGGGCGATGACGGGTTCCACGCGATCGGCTTCCATGTGTCTCACCTCCTCTGCGCTTGCCATCATGCTCCGCGCGATCCTGATCGGTCCAGCTCAAGCTGTCGGCACCCTGAGACTGGTGGACCGATAGGGGAGGGGGGTATAGTATGAGCCCTGATGGCCGGCTACAGCATGAGTCGCGACGAATACCTCAACCGGCTTCGCCGGATCGAGGGACAGGTCCGGGGCCTGCAGCGCATGGTCTCGGAGGACACGTACTGCATCGACATCCTGACGCAGGTTTCCTCGGTCAGCAATGCGCTGCGGGGGGTCGCCGTCGGCCTCCTGGACGAGCACGTGCGCCATTGCGTGATGGACGCGGCGGCGGCCGGCGACGACTCGAAGGTCGACGAGGCGACAGCCGCGATCGAGCGCCTGCTGCGCTCCTGAGCCCGGAGATCAAGTCCTCGTGACGACACGAATCGACGGCCCTTTGCAGATCATCTCCCTCGATGTGGAGGGAATGACCTGTGCGTCGTGTGTCAACCGCATCGAGCGCTTCGTGAACAAGGTCGACGGCGTTTCCCTGGCCAGCGTCAACCTGGCGACCGAGAAGGCGACCATCCGCTTCGATCCGGCCCGGACCTCGGTCGGCGAGCTGACGAGTGCCGTCAATGCTGCCGGCTACGAAGTGCGCGAAGCGCCTGCCGCCATCGTCGGTGACGGGGTGGATGCGCACGAGGCAGCCCGCGAGCGCGAGATCGGCGACCTGCGCCGCAAGTCGCTAGTCAGCCTCGCCGCCGGCCTGGCGATGATGGCGGTGATGTACCTGCCACTGAGCTTGGACATGACGCTGGTTGCACCCCTGCTGCTGATCACCGCCGCCGTGGTCCAGTTCTGGGCTGGCGCCGTGTTCTATCGCGCCGCCTGGACAGCCGCTCGGCATGGCAGCACCAACATGAACACGCTCGTCGCGGTCGGCACCAGCGTGGCCTTCGGATACAGCGCGTTCGTCACGCTGTGGCCAACGTTGGCGATGGCGTGGGGCTTTCCATACCAGCTCTACTACGAGACCGCGGTGATCATCATCGCCCTGATCCTGATGGGCCGGTGGCTGGAGGTGCGGGCAAAGAAACATACCGCGGGGGCCATCAAGGCACTCATGGGCCTGCAGGCCAGGACCGCCCGAGTCCTTCGCG
>Ga0136633_1000176_pt1 | contig 48310 bp, 43 predicted proteins | sample AntDrymeUQ832206_2_FD_105494 | JGI IMG/M metagenome (GOLD analysis project Ga0136633, IMG submission 105494) | Polar desert sand microbial communities from Dry Valleys, Antarctica - metaG UQ83 (22.06) | ecosystem: Environmental > Terrestrial > Soil > Desert | place: Antarctica: Dry Valley... | reverse complement strand
TCTTGTCCGCCTCGCCGCCGGCGCGAAGCTGCGCCTTGGCCTGCAGCGCGCGGTCGTAGTTGTAGGGGGCCAGCGCTCCCACCCTCAGCTTGGCCGCCGCGACCTCGCCAGAGGCATCGGCGAGCTCCGCCGCCGTGAGGGGCCTGCTGGGCAGCGGACTGAGCTGTTGTACCGACTCGAGCTCCTCGTAGGCGATCTTCAGCACCTTGGGATTGGCGGCGTACGAGAGCAGGAAGTCCGCCCGCGGCGGCGTGAGCAACACCACCTGCTCGATGCTCAGCGGCGGCTTGGCGAGCCTGTTGAGGACGTTCTTGATGTAGGCGATGTCGCTGCCCGCGAAGCGATTCATGAGGCTGGTGACAAGAAACTGGCGCACCGGCGCGGGGTCGATGCGGAGGATCGGCGCAAGATCTGCATCGCTGCATCGTTCAGCAGCCAGCGCTGGAACTGCGCGAAGCCCTGAAGTCCCATCTTCTCCCGCGCCTCGGCGGTGGAATCGAAGTCGAGGACGTTGGCGTGCGGGCTGGTGGTCCTGCGCGCGAGCACCCGCCGCTGCATGACGGCGGTGGCGAGCTGACCGTCCAGCCGGTCAGGCGCGCGCGAGCCGGCCGGCGCCAGCGGGGCGGAGGGTGCGAGCGGCACGGGCGGCGTCGGCGGCGTCACCGCAGGCGCGTCGGCAGCCCGCGGCTTGTGTCGCCGGGGCACCTCGGGCGGGCGTGGGCGTGCGTCGAGGGGCATTTGGGGGTGAGTCGACCGACACCGTACGCGGCGCGACATGCCTGCGCGGGCAGTCGTTTGGGCAGTCAGCGAACGATGTATCCCGCGTCGCGGCGCTGCGCGGCGTCGCCTGAGCATCCGGCCTGCTCGGCCTCGGCGCCGCTCACCCGTAGCGGCCGCTGCTGATCAGCACGCCGCAGCCGGGGCCAGGCCGGTGAAGCAGCACGATCTCGTCGCCGCGGCGCGTCATCGCCAGCTTCTCTCCGCCGTCCCAGAGCGTGCCCGCAATCGGACGCGGGACGCTCCAGCCGGCCTCGACGAGGGTGCCGTAGCCGTTGCTCGTCGTCGTCTCGTCGCTCGCCTTGTAGGAGACCGGCAGCTTGGACGTCAGCACGCCGGCGATCGAGAAGGTCGTGGTCGCGAGGTGGGTCCCGGCGTGGAGCGGGTGCACGAGGCTCACCACGCCGTCGAGCTCGGCGAGCGCGAACGGGCCGGCGCTGCGGTACGGCCGCAGGTCCGGCTCGCGCTCGCCGGGCGTGAGGGCTGATGGCGCCGCGCCGAAATGGGCGACCGGGAAGGCGTCGGGCGACCATGCGTCCTTGACCGCGTCGTCGTAAGGGCCGGCGCGCCGTCTGTCGGGGAGCGTCGTCACGTTGAAGTCAGCCGTGCCGTAGGTCGCGCACGCGAGCTCGCCGTCGCCCGCCGCGACCACGAGCAACAGCACGTGCCCCAGCGCTCCGAGCGCGAAGGCGCCCGGAGCGGTCCGGCCCGTCGCGACCGGATCCTCCCAGCTTGAGCCGCGCCGCCGGCGCGACCACAGCTCACCGCCCGGCGCTCGCCAGACGCACATCAGGTCCGCGCCCCGGTTGCACGTCGCGAGCCCGACGGCGTCTGCCTGGCCGGCGACCGCGAGGAGCTGCCGATTCCAGCCGGAATCCGGCCGAAAGCCCAGCGCGGCCACCCCGCCGCCGGGCGCGACCAGCGCCAGCAGCAGCGACCCGTCCGGCGCGGCGCTGAGCGCGGGCGAGACGCCGTCGGCCGGGACGGGCTCCTCCGCCCCCCACCCGCTCCCGTCGAACACTCGGTGAACGAGCTTTCCGCCTCCCGCCTCCTGGACCACATGCAGCGCGTCGCCGAGGCTCGCGACCGCGACGGCGCCGCAGTCGCGCAACGGCGTCTGTGCCGGCTCACCCCAGGCAAACCGCCTGTCCCAGAGGAAGCGCATCCAGTTGCTGTCGGTGTCGTTCTTGCCCAGCGTGCCGAGGCCGAAGTTCTCCTCGGCGGTCCGCAGCAGGCTGTAGTGGGTGTAGCCCTCGGACTCGACCGTCCCCGGCCGGACCACGTCGCCGAGCAGCACGGTGTAGATCTGGTTCGGCCCGTCGTAGGTCTTCTTCGCGCCGACCTCGTACGCGGCCTCGAAGTCGGACTCGTCGAACGTGACAGCCACGAGCGTTCGCGGCGGGAGCAGCGAGTCGCGACCGGGGAAGCGCAGCGTCGCGAACAGCCACTCGAGCCACTGCGCCGCCTGGACGACCAGCTCGGGAGCTCGCGCCTTCGGCTCCTTGCGCGTGCCGCGGAGGTAATGGCCGCCGTTCCACATGTTCGGCGTGAGCCAGGCGTACTCCGGCAGCTCGCCGGCGCGCAGGTCGGTCCAGAGCTGCGCCTCGCTGACCACGCGCGCCCAGCGATCGGGCGAGCCCAGCACGCCGGCGAACGACGCAAACGGGTTGTGCTTGACCACGTAGGGATACTCGTCGCTCGGCACGAGGTCCGCCGTCCACGGATTCGCGTGCGGGCAGTAGCCATCCATGTACGCCTTCCAGCCGAGGCCGGCCGCCTCGACGAGGTCGACGATCGTCCGCTGCGGGAGCGGCGCGGGCCGGTCGTCGTTCGTCACGTTGCAGATCTCGCCCGCGATCGCCGCGATGTAGTTGGACTGCGACGGATGCATCACGCCGAACGAGCTATCGAGCTCGACGCCGTCGCGCGCCAGCCGCGCGAAGTACGGGTTCTCCTTGACGTAGGCGCGGTACTGGTTCTCGAACATGACCACCAGGAGGTGGTCGAACGCCCTGGTCGTGATCCTCGCGCGCCCTCCGAGTCGAGCAGCCCTACGCATCTGCGGCTCTCTGTCGTCAGATCTTGCGGTAGCGGGCGTCGGCGATCGAGTACAGCGCGAAGCCGATCAGCCCGGCGGCGACGACGCCCAGCAGCAACGGTCCGTAGGACTGCTGTGAGACCTTGCTCAGAGCGCCATCCAGACCGATTGCGCTGTCCGGGTTGTAGTCCATCGCGGCCTTGACGAGGCCGTAGCCGATCAAACCGAAGACGACCATGCGCGCGAGGTGCCCGAACACGCCGAGCGCGGTGAAGGCGCGCTTGACGTGACGGGTCATCTCGCTGGTGTTGGAATCCTGCAGGAACTTCTTGGAGATGCCCTTGTAGCCCTGATAGAGCGCGACGGCGATCAAGATCGCGCCGATGACGCCGACGATCGTCGTCCCGCCAGTCCAGTCCAACACGCCCCCGGTGGTCTTCTTCGGACTGTTCGCTCCACCGCCGCTGCTCGCTCCGACGAGGATCTTCACCGCGGTGACGCACAGCGCGGCGTACGCCAAGCCGCTGGCCGCACCTGCGACACGTTCACCGGCGCTGTCGTCCTGCTGGGAGCCGTGACCGATACCAGCGCGCACCAGACGCCAGATCGCGTAGCCGGCGAGACCGAGTGCCATCGCAATCAGCAGCGCCTGGCCGAACGGCTTGTCAGCGATCGCCTGCAGCGCCCCTCGCTGGTTGGTCGTCTTGCCACCTGACCCGAACGCGAGCTGCAACGCGAGGATGCCGATGATGCCGTAGGACACCCCCCGCGCGACGAGCCCGGCGCGAGCCAGCCACCCGAATTCCCGTCGGTCAGCAACCATCTCGCCGCCACGCTGCGCGCCGGCCGCCGTCCCCGGCCGCGAACTCACTCGCTATCCATGCTGGTCGTGCTCATGAGGGTGTCCCTTGTAGGTGGTCTCTGGTGGCCGCAAGCAACGATGACCCCGAGACGTTTCGTGTCGCAGCGCTGAACCATCGGCTACGTACAAAGAACAGGTTGCTACCCGCGAGACGTTGCGCCCAGTCGCGACGATCGACAGTCCTTCCGATGGGAGCCCCCGAGGGTTTGCTCGCTTGAGCACGGGTATACACAAGTTGCGCCGAAGAGCCCGGGCGTCCGGGCTACACGCGCGCGAGGTCAAAGAGGTCAAGGGGGCGGACTGCACGCCCTGTACAGGGCTACTCAGGACGCTGCCTTGGCCGCTTGGCTCTCCATGCGACCGACCCGTCGCCCGCGGCGATGACCGTGCGGGCTCAGATGCTCAGGCGTTACCAGCGAAGCTGTAGTAGCGTTGCTCGGCGTGGCAAGCCCGAACGAGCCCGACGACGGACAGACGCTGCTTGCGCGCCTGTCGACAGAGATGGTGCGGGCCACCAAGCAGTTCTTCGGCAAGGGTCCGACCCAGGCGAAGTCCTACTTTCTGGACGACATGCTGTTCATCGTCATGAAGGGCGGCTTGACGACAGCCGAGAAGACGATGCTCGAGTTCGGCGAGGTAGACAAGGTTCGTGACTTCCGCCAGACCTTCGAGAACCAGATGACCGAGCGGCTGACAGGAATGATCGAGGACATCACCGGGCGAAAGGTCCTCACCTACCAGTCGCAGGTGATGTTCACGCCCGACCGCATCGTCGAGATGTTCGTCTTCGACGACCAGGCCGGAGACAAGTTCATCGAGGCAACCGCCGAAGGCCAGCTCGGAGACAAGCCGGTAGGGCAGGTCAACGCCGAGGACGTGGGACTCGACGAGCCCTCCTCGCAGGGCCAGGACTAGCGGCCGCGACGGCTATCCAGCGGGTGTTCGCTGCAGGGTCATGATCGCCATGTCGTCGCGCAGGGGACGATCGACGTCGTCCAGTGCGCGCATGAGTCGGTCCACGAGGTCCTGGGCGCTGGCGTGGGAGGTGCCGGCCAGGAGCCCTGCGACGCGTCGGGCGTCGATGCGGTCTCCACCGAGTTTGGTGTCAAGAAGTCCGTCGCTGTAGATGAGGATCGCGTCCCCTCGGCCGAGGTGGACGGCACAGGTGTGAAAGTCGGGATCGTCGACGGCTCCGAGCATCGTGCCATGGGCCGAAGTCGGTTGCACGCTGCCGTCCTTTCGCACGATCAGCGGTCGCGGATGCCCTGCGACCGCGAGCGTGACGGCCGTGGCCCCAGAGCTCATATCGATCTGCCCGTAGACCGCCGTGCACGTCCGCATCGGCCCATCGTTGTGCATCAGCAGCGCGGCGTTGAGGTCCATGAGAATCGCATCGGGGAGCTCTCGAAGCATCGCCGCGGTGCGCATCGTGTACCGCGCGAGCGAGGTGACGGCGGCCGCCTCGGGACCTTTGCCGCAGACATCGCCGAAAAAGAAGCCCGTGCGCCCCGCCGCCATCGGGAACACGTCATAGAAGTCGCCACCGACGTCTTCGGGAGCACACGGCTCGCAATGCACGGCGACATCGAGCCCCGCGATCGGCGGCAGGCTCGGCGGAGACAGGCTGCGTTGCAGCGTGCCTGCCAGCTGCTCGGCGCGGTGCTGGTGTCTGAGCCCCTCGGCACGAAGCTCCTGCACGCGGTCGAGCTCGGCGGCGAACATCTCGCGGTCGACCAGCGACCGCCGGCGCTCGCGCGCCGCAGCTTCGCGGTCGCGTTCTGCCATCTGGCGATCCTCTGCAGCCCGCTCGCGATATTCGGCGGCGTTCGTGCGCTGCTCGGCGGCGCGTCGTCGTTGACCGGCAGCACGCACGACGAGGTCCGCGCCGGAGAGCGCCGGCGCGTTTTCGGCACCCTCGTCAACGACCCTGGCCTGCACCATCGCGATCTCGCGCGCGGCCGCCGCCTGGTCTCGAGCCAGCGCCGCGACGTCGCGATCGTCGGCGATCGCGTCACGCTGCTCGCCGGCGCGAAGTCTCGCCCCGGCGCTTTGGTGGCGCTGATCGGCAGTGCGCTCGCGCTGATTGGTGGAGCGCTCGCGGATGCCTTGGCTGACGTCGTGCTCTCCGGGGTCACCGCCGGCCGCCAAGTCGTGATCGCTGGCGGCCTGATCATGGTCGGACGCCACCTGGTCGCAGTCCGCGCTGGTCTGGTCGCTGTCGGCGCTCGTCTGATCGGCGTCTGACAGCGTCTGGTCGGTATCAGACGCTGTCTGGTCAGCATCCGCGAGCGTCTGATCGCGGGCAGCGAGCGTCGGCTCGTCCTCCAGCGCGCCCGCAGGCAGCGCTTCTCTCGATCGCCCGTTCGCGGTGCTCGCGGGACGACCACCTGACGGTGAGCGCGCCATTACCGGCCTCCAGACACGGCTAAGCGACGAGTCTCGAAGATCCCCGCGCCTATCCAATAGACCACATCAGCGTAGCGCTCTGGCGACCGCCCGTCGAGGGCAGTCGCGTCCGCTGACGGCAATCGTCGCGCCGTCCCTCGAGAGGCGCCGGGGTGATCGCCCACCCGGCAATGCTCGTACCTACGGCTGTGTCCACCGACGTGACAGAGCCGGACTGCCGGCACGACGTGTCCGGCGTCGCAACGTCAGCAGGACGATCGTCGTGAGCGACGGAACGCCAACCGCCTCGCGCTTACGCCGCACCAGCCGGCTTGGCGGGCTCGTCGCGGTGCAGGGCGGCCGCATTGCCGGCGGCCGCGCGCTCGATCGCGTCCGGTCCGACGAGGGGCGCGACCGCGCGCAGGCGGCCCGGACCGCTGACGTCGTGGAGCAGATCGTGATGCAGCTGGGCAAGATGAAGGGCGCCGCGATGAAGATCGGTCAGGTCATCTCGACCGTGGAGTTTCCGGGGATGGAGGCCGAGGCCGGCGAGCGCATCCAGCGGCGCTTGGCTGAGCTTCGCGACGCGGCACCCACGGTGCAGTGGAGCCGGATGGAGAAGCTCATGGTTGCCGAATGGGGCGAGCCGGTCTCCGCCGTCCTCGCCGATATCGAGCCGGAGGCGATGGCTGCCGCTTCGATCGGACAGGTGCACCGGGCCACCACCCGCGACGGCGTCGCCGTCGCCGTCAAGGTGCAGTACCCCGGCATCGCCGAGGCCGTGGAGGCCGACCTGCGCAACCTCCGGGTGCTGATGGCGCTGCTCGGGCGAGTTGCGCCCGGGCTGGACACCAAGGCCCTCGGCGACGAGCTGCGCGAGCGCATCTCAGAAGAGCTCGACTACGAGCTCGAGTCAGCCAACCAGCGCCGCATCTGGCGCTGGTGGCGCAACCATCCGCACGTTCTCGTCCCGCGCGTCGACACCGCGATGTCCACCCGCCGTGTCCTGGTCTCCGAGCTTCACGAGGGGATGCGCTTCGACGACCTGAAGGCGGCGGACGAGGCGCGGCGAGATCGGGTCGCGGAGATCGTTCACCGCTTCTACTACGCGACGGCTGCCGACCACGGTCTCGTGCTCGGCGACCCTCATCCCGGCAACTGGCAATCGCTCGACGATGGGCGGGTCGTGATGTTCGACTTCGGGATGGTGCGAGAGCTTCCAGGCGGGCCGGCAGGGTACGTGCGCCGCGAGGGCGCCTTGCTGCAGGCGATCCACGACCAGGATCCCGACGTGCTGTTCACCGAGATGCGCGACCTCGGCTACCTCGACGATGGGAGCGCCTTCACAGATCGCCGCGATCTGCTGCTCGCCCACATGACGATCGCGTCGGCCTCGATCTTCGAGGACCAGCCGTTTCGCCTTGATCCCGAAGTCCAGCGCGAGATGACCGAGGCACTCTTCGCGCTGGGCCCGGAGTGGCGGCAGATGCTGCGCGCGTTCTCGCTTCCGCGCGAGGCGATTCTGCTGCGCCGGATGGCCGACCTGCTCCATGCGGGCTGCTGCCAGCTCCGCGCCGCGGGCGACTGGTGGGCGCTCGCTCAGGAGCTCCAGATCGACGGGCAGCCGCGAACTGCTCTCGGGCGCGAGCATGCCGAGTGGCACACACGCAAGACCTGATAGCTAGAGCTGCTGGATCTGCAGCAGCGACGTACTGCCGGGCCGCCCGCTGGGCAGACCCGCCGTGATGCCGACACGCTGCCCTTTGCGCAGCCAGCCGAGCTCCACGACGCGCCGGCAGCAGTCGTTTATGAGTTGCTCGGTGACCTCGTGGCGGCGGATCGATGCGGCCCGCACGCCCCACATCAGGCCGCAGCGGCGGACGGTCTCGCGGCCCGGCGACAGCGCGAAGATCGGCACGGTCGGGCGATGCGCGGAGACCAGGCGCGCAGAGCGCCCCGACAGCGTCGGGATGACGAGCGCGTCGAGCTCGAGCTCGCGCGCGGCCATGCAGGCGGCGTAGGCCATCGTGTAGGACGGATCGCGCGTGTCGCGGTGCACGCGGCTCTCGTTCCAGTGCTGGTAGGGCGCCGCGATCTCGGTCGACTCGGCGATCGCCGCCATCATCGCGATCGACTCGACGGGGTACTGGCCGATCGCCGTCTCCTGCGAGAGCATGACCGCGTCGGTGCCGTCGAGGATCGCGTTGGCGACGTCGGCGACCTCCGCGCGCGTGGGCCGCGAGGAGGCGACCATCGAGTCGAGCATCTGCGTCGCCGTGATCGACGGGCGCGCGAGCATGCCGGCGAGCGACAGGAGGTTCTTCTGCACGATCGGCACGCGCTCGATCGCAAGCTCGATGCCGAGATCGCCGCGTGCGACCATCACGCAGTCGGCGGCGCGGATGATCTCCTCGGCGCAGTCGACGGCCTGCGGCTTCTCGATCTTCGCGATCAGCGGCAGCCGCGTATGCTCGCGCACGAGCTCGATGTCCTGCGGGCTGCGCACAAACGACAGCGCGACCATGTCGACGCCGATCTTCTCGCCCGCCGCGAGGTGCTTGAGGTCCTCCGCGGGCACGGAGGCGATCTGCTCCAGCGGCCCGGGCACGTTGAGCCCCTGACGCGACGCGACCGCGCCGCCGATCTCGACCTCGGCGTCGATCTCGAGTTTGCCTTCGCGGATCGCCTGCACACGCAGCCGGACGGCACCGTCGGCGAGGTACATGACGTCGCCGACGGACATCGCCGTGCACAGCTCGGGGCGCCCGACCGACATCGACGAGGCCGTCCCCACGCCGTCCTCGCCGCAGCGAAACGTCACATGGTCGTGCGGCTTGAGCTCGGCGATGTCGCCGGCGAGCGGGCCGATGCGCATCTTCGGCCCGGGAAGATCCTGCAGCACGGCGACCGCGCGGCCGGCGCGGCCGGCCGCCTCGCGCACGCGCTTGGCGGTTTCCGCGTGCTGCTCGGCGTCGCCGTGGGAGAAGTTCAGCCGCGCGACGTCCATGCCCGCGTCGACCATGCGGACGAGGGTCTCAGGGTCGCGCGAGGCGGGGCCGATGGTGGCGACGATCTTCGTGCGACGGCTCAAGCCGACCACGGTACTCGGCAGCGTGCCGGCGCGCCCTGTTTCGGGCTCGTGACATCTCGCGTACGGTCCTCGCTGTGGCGATCGGCGACGAGCAGATCCTCGAGCGCATCCGCTCGATCGCGCCCGGGCGCGTGACGACCTACGGCGACGTCTGCCCCGGCGCCCCGCGCCGCGCCGGCGCGGCGCTGTCGGCGTGCGCAGACTCGTCCGTGCCATGGCAGCGCGTCGTGCGCGCCGACGGCTCGCTGGCCAAGGGCGAGCGCCAGCGGCGGCTGCTGGAGGCCGAGGGCGTGCCGTTTCGAGGGGGCCGCGTGGACATGCGCGTGGCGTGGGTGGCGCTCGGCGAATAGGGCGATGCGAGAAGGAGCGGTGCCTGCGCGTGGACGAATGATCGAGCCGGGCGCCTGCGGCCTACAGCGCAAAGCGCCCGTCCTGCACGAGCACCTCGCCGTCCGCGCTCAGCGTTCCGCCGGAACGCAGGTCACAGATGAGGTCCCAGTGAATTGCGGACTCGTTCTTGCCGTGAGTCTCGGGATACGAGCGGCCGAGCGCGAGGTGCACGGTGCCGCCGATCTTCTCGTCGAACAGCGTCGCGCCGATCGCGCGGTCGATGCCGAAGTTCGTGGCGATGCCGATCTCGCCGAGGCGCCGCGCGCCATCGTCGGTCTGCAGCGCGCGCTGCAGGTACTCCTCGCCGCGCTCGGCGCGGGCGCCGACGACGAGCCCGTCCTCGAACTGCAGCTCGACCCCGGCGACGTCGACGCCGCTCGGCGACGAGGGCACGTCAAAGCGCACGATCCCGTCCGCGCTCGTCTCGTGCGGCCCGGTGAAGACCTCCCCGCTGGGCATGTTGCGCCTGCCATCGGAGTTCACCCACTTGCGGCCCTTGACGTTCAGCGTCAGGTCGGTTGCGTCGGACTGCAGGCGCAGCTCGCGCACACTGCTCAGCCGCTCGATCAGCGTCTCCTGAAAGGCCCGCAGCTCGCCCCACGAGCGCTCCGGGTCAGGCTGGTCGAGAAACAGCGCGCGCTGCACGAAGTCCTCGAAGTCGGCAAGGCTCATGCCCGCCTGCTGAGCGCCGGCCTGGGTCGGCCACAGCGTCGCGCACCAGCGCTTGCGCATCGCCTGTTCGCGCAGCGGCTGGCGCGCCCGGGCGGCGCGGGCGAGGCGCTCGGGGTCGATGCCGACGAGCGCGCGGGTGTTCTCCGGCGCCTGGATCGCGAGCATGGCGTGCGCCTTCTTGACCTCCGCGTAGGCGACCTCGGAGAAGCTGTCGAGGTGGCGGTCGAGCGCCGTGCGGTGAAAGGCCGCCGTCGAGCCCGGCAGGTCGACGCGCAGCAGCGGCCAGCCGTCGCGCTCGAGGATCGCGCGCTGGAGCTCGAGCAGCAGCGGCTCGGCGAGCGTCGTCGAGCGCACGAGCACCTCCTGGCCGGGCTGCACGTCGAGGCAGTAGCCGGCCAGCAGGTCGGCGAAGCGCCGAGGGTCGAGGCTCATGCGCGGCGCCGGCCGGCCGCGCGTGCGCTCACGCCCGCCAGCCCTCGTGCAGCGCCGCCAGCGGCTCGTCGGGGTGCGCGCCGAGCAGCTCGCAGAGGGCATGGACGAGCGCCTCCTGCGGCTCGCGCCGCGCGCCCGCGCCCATCACGCCGATGCGCCACGCCTTGCCCGCCAGCGGGCCGAGGCCGCCGGAGATCTCGATGCCGTGCTCGAGCAGCAGCGAGCTGCGGATCGCGGCTTCGTCCGCGCCCTCGGGCGGCGTGACCGCGAGCAGCGGGTGCAGCTGCTCGCCGTCCGGCGCCAGGCGCGTGCAGCCGAGCACGCCGAGAGCGTCGCGCAGCGCGTGGTGCGCGCGGCGGTGGCGCTCCCAGGAGTTCGCCAGCCACTCGTCCTGGACGGCGATTCGCAGTGCTTCGCGCAGCGCGTAGACCATGTTGATCGGCGCCGTGTGGTGATACGCGCGGCTGGTGTCGCCGGTCTGCTCCGGGTTCCAGTAGCCGAGCACCAGCGACAGGTCGAAGTACCACGAGCGGCCGGGCTGCTCGCGGCGCTCCAACTTCGCGAGCGCGCGCTCGTTGGCGGTGAACGGTGCCAGCCCCGGCGGGCAGTTCAGGCACTTCTGCGTGCCCGAGAAGGCCGCGTCGACACCCGCCTCGTCGAGGCGCAGCGGGTGGCCGCCGAGCGACGTGACGCAGTCGATCATGAACAGCGCGTCACGCTCGTGGCAGGCGTCGGCGAGGCCCTCGAGCGGCTGCGCGACGCCGGTCGAGGTCTCCCCGTGCACGACGACCATCGCGTCGAGGCCGTCGGCGGCGGCGGCGATCAGCCGCTCGGGGTCGATCGCCCGGCCCCACTCGGCCTCGACGCGCACGACGTCGGCGCCGGCGCGGGCGAGCTCGTCGGCCATGCGCTCGCCGAACAGGCCGTGCACGCCGCAGACGACGCGGTCGCCGGGATCGACGAAGTTCGCGACGAGCGCCTCCATCCCGGCGCTGCCGGTGCCGGAGATCGGCAGCGTCGCGGTGTTCTCCGTCGCGAAGGCCTCGCGCAGCAGGCCGATCGTCTCGATCATGATCGCCGCGAACGCGGGATCCATGTGGCCGATCGTCGGCAGCCTGAGCGCCTCCAGCACGCGCTCGGGCACGATGCTCGGACCGGAGCCCAGCAGCAGCCGGGTCGGAACGTCGGTCGTCGCCTGCGATGAGGGTTCGGTGGTCACGGGGCCTCGATGTCGGGGAAGTGGGCGGCGAGATGCTCACGCAGCACGTCGCGGATCCAGCGACGCTCCTCTGCGGAGGCGATGCGATACCGCATGAGCAGCTCCTTCTGTCCTTCGGTCGGCACGTCGTGGATCGTCCAGCGTTCGACCAGGCGCTCGAACAAGAACTCGACCGCGCGATGCCAGGAGTCGTCGGTGCTGACGCGCTGGTCGTGCAGGATCGAGGCGTACTTGCGACGGGTCAGCGGCGACATCGAGCCGCGCAGCGTCAGGACGCTTGAGTCGGCGTCCGCGTAGTCGCTGGTCGGGGCCGACACGCGGCCGGCTGCGCGATTGCGCTTGCCCATCGTGGCGTGGAATCTAGTGGGTCGCGCCAGGAGGGCGGCGGCGCCCGGCCGGCCGGTGATACGCCGGCGCCCGGAGTCCGTAGATACCTGGCAACGGGCAATCCTGCCGCGCATCGATCTGATCGGAGAACGGCCTGCCTGTGCGATCTGCCGAGCTTCACCACGTCCGCCGCGGTGCCATCGAGCCCGCCCACCTGGTCGCCGACGACGACCACGTCTCGATCGCCTACACGCTGACCGGCAGCCACGAGGGCGACTTTATGGGCCTCGCGGCGACCGGCAAGACGATCGAGGTGCGCGGCGTGCAGATCGCGCGCTGTGAGAACGCTCAGATCGTCGAGCGCTGGGGTAGCAGCGACGAGCTGGGAATCCTCAAGCAGCTCGGCGTCGATCCGGCCGCAGGCTGATGCGACGCCGCGCAGCGAGCATGTCCACGACCCGACGACCCGAAGGAGCCCGACCATGGTGACCAAAGCACTGCTGGTGCGTCTCGAGGCGCTGCCCGGCAAGGAGGATGAGCTCGCAGGCTTCCTGAAAGGCGCGCGCGAGATCGTGATGGGCGAGCCAGGGACGACGGCCTGGTTCGCGATCCAGATGGGACCGTCCACGTTCGGGGTCTTCGACGTCTTCCCCGACGACGAGGCACGCGATGCGCACCTTGCGGGCGGCGTCGGTCAGGCACTGGGACCGAACACCGGCGTGCTGTTCTCCGAGCCGTCGGTCGAGAAGATCGACATCCTCGCCGACAAGCTGCCGGGGTAGCCGAGCAACCACTGTTCAGCGAGCGGGACACGGCACGCCATGCCGGGTGCCGCTCGTTGCGGTCAGGGTCTCGCCTCAGACACAGCAGGAACGGCTTCAGCGTCTTGGGACGGCGAGCGACGATCTCGCGAAGGAGCTCGACGCCACGACCTGCGCGGAGGGCTCTTCGTTCGCCGGTGCCTCCCTCCCCGGCGGCTGACCTAGTCGGAGTCGTCGTCGTCGACGAGCAGGGCGGACGCCAGCCCGCCTGCCCTGCCGACCAGCGCCGCCACGGCGGGGCCGAACAGCAGCCCGGTCACCCCCTCGGCGAGCTCGGGCGCGTTCTTCGCAAACCAGCGCGCGACGCGCTTGAGCCGGGACACGTCGACCTCATCGGCGGCGATCGTGGCGTCGGCCAGCTCCTGAACCTGCTCGAGCGCCGCCTCGCGCCGTTCCTGCGGGGCGCGGGCGCCGACATCGTCCGCGAGCTTCGCGAGGGCCGTGCGCAGCTCTGCAAGCTGCTCGGCGTTCAGTCGCGACGCTGCCGCCCCGCCGGTGTGCATGGTCAGCTCAACATGGTCGCCGACGCCGAACTGCGCGTTCTCGAACGTGCCGCTGAAATCGATCTGGTACTTGGACTCGTCGCTCATCTGGGGGCCTCCGGGCAGGGTCTGCCATCGATCGAGAACGTGCGCTCCTTGGACTGTCCGGCCGCGTCCTGCGCGCGGACGACGAGGGTGTGCTTACCGCAGCCGATCCGCGCACCGGAGTCGAAGGGCTTGCCGTCGAGCGTGGCCATGCAACTGCTCATCGGTTGCGTCCCGCCCGTGCACTCGTACTCGACCGTCACGATGCCGCCGGCGAGGGTGCGATCGACGGCCTTTGCGTCGATCACGATCGGGTCGGCCGGCGGGGTGACAGGTGGCGGGGCGTCCACGTTCTCCTCTTCGACCGTGTAGATGACCGTCTCCTCCACGGGCGTGCCATCGGCGCCCGTGGCACGGACGGTGAAGGGGTGCGGACCGGGGCGGCGGTCGACCCCCGCGCCGACTGGGACGCCGCCCTTGCAGGTGCTCGCGTGCCGGCACTCATAACGCGCTCTGATGACGGTCCCCGCCGCGTAGGTCGTTCCGTCCGCCGGACTTGTGATGACGATGCTCGGCCCCGCTGCCGAGCTCTTTCTGACGGTGTAGGTGACCGTGCCCTCCACGGACCTGCCGCCGGCGCCCGTGGCGCGGACGGTGAAGGCGTGCCTACCGGGGCGACGGTCGACCCCCGCGCCGACTGGGACGCGGCTCTCGCACGTGCTCGCGTTCGGGCACCGGTATCGCGCCCGGATGACGGTCCCGGCCTCGTAGGTCTTCCCGTCGGCAGGGCTCGTGATGATGACCTCTGGCGGCGGTACCGAGCCCTTCTCCGCGCGGTAGGTCACGGTCATGGTCGTGACGTTGCCGGTCCGGTCGCGGGCGTCGATGCGGAACTCGTGCTCCCCCTCGGTCGTGTTGATCGCCGTGCCGGAGCGCACCGTGCCCCGGCACACAGGGGTGGGCCGTCCGCCGTCGCGACATTCATAGGCGGCCACGACCCGAGCCCCCGCGGGAAAGCTGTCCTCGTGTCGCGGGCGTGTCAGCGTGATCTTCGGGGCCGTCTGGTCCTGCGCGCCCGGCACGAGGCTCGTCGTGATCGTCTGGCTGGGGAGATCGTCGCCGCCACGCATCAGGAGCGCGATGACCACGATCAGCGCAGGGGCGACGAAGGCGGCGAACAGCCGGAGCGGAGGTCGCCGTGCGCCGTTTCCGCCGCCGCCGCCCGGGTCGTCTCCCTCGCCACCGAGGTCACCCGGCCCGCCGAACAGCTCGCGCAGGTTGTGCTCCGTGACGGCCGCGGCATCCTCGTCGCCGAGCTGGCGGCGGATGTCGCGCGCCCGCGTCAGCGGCTCCCAGGCCGCATCGTCGCCGAGGCACCCGAGCCGGGTGCCCTGCTCGTGCAGGAACAGCGCCTCGTCGGCGCGGCGGCCCAAGCGCTGCGCGGCCGTCAGGCCCAGCGCGGCGACCGTCTCCCAGGCGCCCGTGCGACCGCTGCGCACCATCGCCGGCGCGAGCGCCCGGGCGGCGCGCAGCACCTCCTCGTCCTCGCCGGCGCGCCGGCCCCAGTCCAGGGCGGCCACGACGGCCGGCGCGTCGTCGGCGCCGATGCTCTGCGCCTCGGCCGCCAGGCGCCGCAGCAGCTCTGCCGCGCCGATGTGCGTCAGGTCGCGCGCGAGGTCCGCATCCAGCGGCCCGGCCAGCGTGTAGCGCGGGCTGTGGCGCTCGACGAACGCCGCCTCGCGGAGGCGCTCGAAGTCGTGTTCGGCACCGGGCCCCAGGCGCGCGGCGGGCACGGGTGCGGGCGCCAGCTCGGCCAGCAGGCCGAGCAGCTCCTGCTGCTGTGCGGGCAGCGCGGCGATGCGCCGGCGGGCGAGCACCCGGCCGGCCTGCTCGACGAGGTCGCCCGCAGAACAGACGCCGTCTCGCACGAGCTCCGCGCCGGTGACCACGTGGCCGGGGAGCCCACCGACGCGGTCGACGAACTCGTCGACGTCCGGCTGCTCGACGTCCGCCAGATCCCGTCCCAGGACGCGGGTGAACACTGCCCGCGCGGCGGCGGCGTTCAAGCCACTCAGCGCGTAGGAGTGCTCGGGGAGACGCGGCTGCGCGGCGCCGATCGCGAACGCACAGGCGGGCGCGCCGCCGAGCAGCCGCTCGACGTCGGCGTTGGTGAGGTCGACGTCGTCGAGCACGACGAGCGCCCGGACGCCGGCCAGGTACTCACCCACCCCAAGCGCGCCGGGGACGTACACGACATCGCCGGTGTCCCAGAAGACGGTGAACAGCCACTGCAGGACGTCCTCCAGCGCCTGGGCGCCGACGTTGGCGTACAGGACGCCGTCCGGCCAGCCGGCGCCCCCCTGCCGGGCGACGTGCTTGAGCAGCACCGTCTTGCCCACGCCGGACGAACCGTGAAAGGCGACGGCCGACGCGGAGCGCAGCGCCGCATCGACGCGCGCCAGCTCGACCTCGCGGCCCAGAAGCTCGACCGGGTCGCGCGGTGGCCGGCGCTGCGGCGGCGGGCGGCGCGTCGGCCGCGGCGCGGCGCCGGGCGCGAAGTTCTGGATGACGGTCCCGTTGTACGTGTTGGCGACGGCGTGGTCACCGATCGCGAAGGCGGTCCGCTCGAAATGCCCCGAGAAGTCGACCTGCTGCGGCATGGCCTTCCGCTGCCAGAACATCTCGTGCCCCCGACTCGACCAGCATGTCCCCTGGCCCGGCTCACCGAGCGTCGGCCGAACCTATCCGGTCACCTGCCGGCGTTGTGTGACATCGGACGCACAGGCGCGGCCGTTGCATATCGTCCGCCGCATGCCCGAGTCCACCCGGCGGCGCGAGCTCGGCCGCGGCGAGCGCGTGCTGCCGGGCGTCTGGCGGCTGCGCCTGCCGCTGCCGTGGCCCGGCGTTCCGCACTGCAACGCGTGGGCGCTGGCCGCCGGCGACGGGATCGTGCTCGTGGACTGCGGCCTGCACGAGGAGGGGTCGCTCGAGCAGCTCGAGCGGGCGCTGGCGCAGGCCGGCCTGCGGCTGGCCGACGTGCGCCTGCTCGTCTGCACGCACGCGCATTCCGATCACTACGGGCAGGCCGCCGACGTCATCGACGCGAGCGGCTGCGAGCTGTGGATGCACCCCGACCACGCGCACATGTCCGCGGGTGCTCAGGACCCCGACGAGGCGATCTCGCGGCGCGTGGAGATCGCGCGCACGAGCGGCGTGCCGCTTGAGCCGCTGGCCGGGTGGGCGGAGATGGCCAAGCAGCGCGGCAACGCCATCAGGCGCATCGTCGCGCCCGATCGCGATCTCGTTGCGGGCGTCGTCGTGAAGACCGATCTCGGGCAGTGGAGCGTGATCGAGACGCCGGGGCACGCGCCGTCGCACGTCTGCCTGCACCAGGCGCAGCGGCGGATCCTGATCTCCGGCGACCACCTGCTCGGGCGCGTGTCGCTGTACTTCGACTACGGCTGGACGCCGGATCCGGTCGGCGAGTTCCTCGCCTCGCTCGACAAGGTGCAGCGCCTGGACGCGCGCCTGTGCCTCGCCGGCCACGCCCGCACGTTCACCGACGTGACGGCGCACATCGATGCCAACCGTGCACTCGTGCACGAGCGCCTGGCACGCGTGCGGGAGATCGTCACGTCCGACGGCCCGATCACGGCCTACGAGATCGTCCCGCAGCTGTACGGCGAGCCGATCACGCCGCGCAACAGCAGCTGGCGGCTGCAGGAGACGTTGTGCCACCTGCGCCGCCTGGAGGTGCTGGGCGCGCTGCGGCGCGACGGCGAGGAGCCCGAGCGGTGGGTGGTCACCGAGGTGCATCGGGTCTATGCTGCGCCGTGACCCTACCGGGGGAGGACACGTGGTTCGTTTCGGCAGGGCTCAGAGCTTCGGCGTCGCCGTCATCCTGGTCGTCGCGGTCGCCGCGACGGGCTGCGGAGACGACGAGAAAGGCGTCAGCAAGGCGCAGTTCGTCAAGCGCGCCGACACGGTCTGCAAGCGCCACTACTCCGTGATCTCCGCCGCCGCGGCGAAGGTTCTCGCCGGCGGCAAGCTGCCCAGCCGCCGCGAGTTCGGCAAGCTCGCGATGGGCACGATCGTGCCGCAGTACACCGCGCAGATCGCCGAGCTTGGAGAGGTCGAGGCGCCAGAGGCCTCCAAGGCGCAGTTCGCGAAGTGGCTCAAGGACTCCGAGGCGGTGCGCGGGCAGATCATGGCCGATCCCTCCAAGGTGGCCAACCCGCAGGTCTTCGCCTCGGTCAACGGCCAGGCCGATCGCCTGGGCCTGTCGCGGGAGTGCCACGTCGGACCGGGGTGACCGGGACCCCGACGCGCCGCCGGCTCGTGCCCGCGGCGGCGAGCGCCCGTCCCGCGCGCTCGGGCTGAGCGCCCTCTACGTCGCGCTGCTGCTGGTGCTGGTCACGCTGAACTTCGCGCTGCCGCGGGCGCTTCCGGGGCGGCCGATCGCGTCGCTCAGCGACCCCCGCTCGTCGACGTACGTCAGCGAGCGCAGTACGCGCGCGGAGGTCAACGCCTACTACGGCCACGGGCGCCCGCTGCACTCGCAGTTCGGCGAGTACCTCGGCCGCCTCGTGCGCGGCGATCTCGGCACGTCGATCCAGTACGGCGCGCCGGTGGCGCGGGTGATCGGCGAACGCCTGCCATGGACGCTGCTGCTGACCGGCAGCGCGCTCGTGCTGGCGACGCTCATCGGCATGCTGGCCGGGGTGCAGTCGGGCTGGCGGCGCGGCCGGCGCTCGGGCACCGCGCTGCTCGCGACGTTCGTCGCCGTCGACAGCTTTCCCGTCTTCTTCGTCGCCTCCGCCGCGGCCTACGTGCTGGCGGTGAGCGTGGGCTCATTTCCGCTGTCGGGAGCGCGAACGCCATTCTCCGGCTCGTGGGGGCCGCTGCGCCAGGCGCTCGACATCGCCCACCACCTCGTGCTGCCGGCGGCGGTGCTCGCCCTGCAGTTCGTCACCTACCAATTCCTCGTGACGCGGGCGAGCGTCGTCGGCGAGCTCGAGTCCGACCATCTGGAGCTCGGCCGCGTCAAGGGCCTCGGCGAGCGGACGCTGAAGTACCGCTACGCCGCCCGCAACGCGCTCGCGCCGTCGGTCACCGTCGTCGGGCTGCAGCTCGGCTTCGCCGTCACCGCGGCGATCTTCGTCGAGAGCGTGTTCGCCTACCCCGGCATCGGCCGGCTGATGTTCGAGGCGGTCGCCGAGCGCGACTACCCGGTCATGCAGGGCTGCTTTCTCGTGCTGACGGTGCTCGTCGTCGGCGGCAACGTGCTCGTCGACCTCGTCATCCGTCGCCTCGACCCGCGGGTCGCGGCGTGAGGGTCGATCGCATGACCCTCGTCGGCGCCGTCCTCGTGGGGATGCTCGTCGTGGTCGCGCTGCTCGCCGGCGTGCTCGCGCCGTTCGATCCCCGGCTGCCGAGCGGGCCGTCGCTGTCGCCGCCGTCCGCCGACCACCTCCTGGGCACCAACGACGCCGGCCAGGACATCCTCTCCCAGCTCGTGTGGGGCGCGCGCTCGGCGGTGCTCGTCGCGCTGCCCGCCGCCGCGCTCGCGGTCGCGATCGGCGTGCTCGTGGGCGCCGGCGCGCGCGTGCTCGGCGGCTGGGCCGAGGTGGCGATCATGCGCGTCGTCGACGCCTTTCTCGCCGTGCCGGCGCTTCCCCTGCTGATCCTCGTGGCGGCGCTGACCGGGCCCAGCCGCGGCGCCGTGATCGGCGTCATCGCGCTGGCGAGCTGGCCGCCGATCGCACGCGTCGTGCGCAGCGAGAGCGCGATCCTCGGCGGCCGCGGCTATCTGCGGGCGGCGCGCGGGTTCGGCGGCGGCCCGCTGCACCTGCTGCGCCGCCACGCCCTGCCCGCCGTCGGGCCGATCGCGGCGGCGAGCTTCGTGACGTACGCGTCGGCCGCGATCGTGCTGCAGGCTGGCCTCGGCTTCCTCGGACTCAGCGATCCGACGGAGGTCAGCTGGGGCGCGATGCTCAACCGTGCGCTCGCGTACGACGGCATCTACGTCACGTCGTTGTGGACGTGGTGGGTGCTGCCGGCCGGCCTGGCGATCACCCTCGCGGCGCTCGGCCTGGCGTTTCTCGGCGTCGGCCTCGAGCCGCGCGGCAACCCGCGTCTGCGGCGAACACGGTGACCGCGATGCTCGAGGTCGAGGCGCTGCACGTGACGTTTGCCGGCGCGGTGTGCGCGCTGCGCGGCGTGAGCTTGTCGCTTCAGGCCGGCGGGTCGCTGGCGGTGGTCGGCGAGAGCGGTGCCGGCAAGACGACGCTGGCACGCTCGCTCGTCGGGCTGCTGCAGCCGCCCGAGGCCGCGGGCAGCGTCAGGATTGCGGGCCGCGAGCTGCTCGGCGCGTCCGCGGTGGACCTGCGCTCGCTGCGCTGGAGGACCGTGGCGATCGCGCCGCAGGGGCTGCCCTTCAACCCGGTGGCGACGATCGGCGACCAGATCGCCGAACCGCTGCGACTCCGGGCGGGCATGGACGCCGGCGCATCCGCGCAGCGCGTGGAGGCGCTGGCCGATGAGGTGCTGCTCGACCCGGCGTTGCTCGAGCGCTTCCCGCACGAGCTGTCGGGCGGCGAGCGCCGCCACGCGATCCTCGCGATGGTGCTGGCGCTCGATCCGCAGCTCGTGATCCTCGACGAGCCAACGGCGGGCCTCGATCCGCTCACGCGCCGCGCGATGCTCGATCGCATCGCCCTGCTGCGCCGCGAGCGCGGCTTCGCGCTCGTGCTCGTCACGCACGACCTGCCCGCGGCGGCGGCGCTGGCGGAGGCCTGCGTGGTGCTGTACGCCGGCGAGATCGTCGAGAGCGCGTCCGCGGCGGCGGTCGTGGGCGCGCCGTTGCACCCTTACACGACGGCGCTGGTTCGCGCGCTGCCGCTGTGGACCACGACGAAGGACCTGCGGTCGATCCGCGGCACGGCTCCCGACCCGCGGGCGGTGCCCGGCGGCTGCGCCTTTCATCCTCGCTGCACGCAGGCGCAGGCGATCTGCCGCGACGAGCACCCGGCGCTCGGCGCGGCGCAGGAGCGCCTCGTCGCCTGCCATCTCGGCGGCCTGCAGACCCTGCTGTCGGCCGCCGGCGTGAGCAAGTCCTATGCCGCCGGGCGCCGCAGCGTCCAAGTCCTCGACGACGTCGGCATCGAGGTCCGGGAGGGCGAGTCGGTGGGCGTCGTCGGGCCGACGGGCAGCGGCAAGACGACGCTCGCCCGGATCCTCACGGGCCAGCTCACGCCCGACGCGGGCGAGGTCCTGCTCGAGGGCCGTGCGCTGTCGGGGTCCTGGCGCGGCGAGGCCAGGCGCCGGCGCCGGCGCATGCAGCTCATCATGCAGGACCCCTGGGACGCGCTCTCGCCGCGCCTGACGGTGCAAGAGCTCGTCGCTGAGCCGCTCGACGTCGAGGACCGGCGCGGCGACCGCTGCGCCGTGGCCGAGGCGCTCGCGGCCGTGGGGCTGCCCGCGAGCGGGGCGTTCGTGCAGGCACGCGCGCACGAGCTGTCGGGCGGCGAGCTGCAGCGCATCAACCTCGCCCGCGCGCTCGTCGCCCAGCCCAAGCTGCTGGTCGCCGACGAGCCGACGAGCATGCTCGACGCCTCAGAGCAGGCGCGCCTGATGACGCTCCTGCGCGAGCTGCAGGTCGAGCTGGGGCTCGGGCTCATCCTGATCTCGCATGATCTCGCGCTCGTGCGCAAGGTCACCGACCGCATCGTCCTGCTCGAAGACGGGCGCGTGGCCGAAAGCGGCTCGTCCGAAGCGGTGACGACCGGCCCGCGCAGCGCGATCGGCCGCCGGCTCGTCGACGCCGCGCGCACCCCGCCGCCATGACCGGCCACTCCGAGCCCGCCCTGAGCCGTCGTACCCTGCTGCGTGGCGCGGCGGGCACGGCCGCCGCGGTCATGCTCGGCGGCTGCGGCGCCACAGAGCGCACATCCCGGCCGCGAACCCTGCGCCTACCGAGCAACTCGTTCGGCTTTCCGTCGCCGTTCGGCTACATCGCCGGGCCCGGCTACGTGCAGATGAGCTATCTCTACGACTCGCTGCTGTGGAAGGACGCCAGCGGGCGCCTGCTGCCCTGGCTCGCCCGCCGCCACGAGCGCTCGCGCGACGGGCTGACCTACACCTTCGAGCTGCGCCCGGGAGTCACATGGCACGACGGCCGGCCGCTGACGGCCGCGGACGTCGCGTTCACCTTCGAGTACTTCGCGCGCCAGTCGCTGGGGCCGCTGCTGGTCGCTCAGCCGTTCGGCGTGGAGCGCGCGCGGGCGATCTCCTCGCAGGTGGTCCAGGTGCGGCTCAAGGTGCCGGCCGTGACGTTCCTCGAGTCCGTCGCGGGGGCGCTGCCGATCATCCCCAAGCATGTCTGGTCCTCGATCGAGGACGCGCCGCGGGCGCAGGAGCGCAGCGTCCTGGTCGGGACGGGGCCGTACCGGCTCGCGTCGTACGCGCCCGGCGAGGGGGCACTGCTGTTCACCGCCAACGAGCGCTACTTCCTCGGCTCGCCCTTCGTCCGCCGGCTCGAGCTCGTGCCGGTCGACGACGAGCTGCGGGCTTTGGCGGCGGGCCAGATCGACGCCGCCGCAACCGCGACCGAGGGCGCCGGCCGCGACGTGCTGGCGCCGTTTCGGGGCGCGGACTACGGCACGGTCAGCAGCACCGGCAGCTTCTCGTTTCCGCTGATCTTCAACCTCGGGCGCGGCGGCGCCCTCGCCGACGTGCGCTTTCGCCGCGCGTGCGCGCTGGCCATCGACCGGCGAGCGATCGTGCAGCGGCTGCTCGGCGGCCAGGGCGAACCGGGCAGCGCGGGCTTTCTGCCGCGGGGACACGCGTTCGCCGTCGACGTGCCCGAACACGCCTTCGATCCGGCCGCCGCCAACCGCCTGCTCGACGCTGCCGGCTACCGGCGCGGGCCCGGGGGCGTGCGCCGCGACGATCGCGGGCGGCGGCTGCGCTACAAGCTGCTGACCGGCAACTCGCCCGTTCCGCCGATGCTCGACCTCCTGATCGCGTCGCTCGGGGCGGTCGGCGTCGAGGTTCGCCCGCAGGCCGTCGACCTGCCGACGCTGTTCGGGCGCCTGCAGGAGGGCGCGGACGACATGGCGCTGAGCCTCTACCCGGGGCCGGGGGGCACCGCGCCCGACGCCGACCCCGACACCCTGCGCACGTTCTTCGCCTCGACGGTCAAGGGTCGCCTACAGGGCGCGCAGGGCTGGGTGCACCCGCAGTTCGACCGGCTCGCCGGGCGCCAGCTCGTCACGGCGGACATCGCGGCGCGGCGGGTGCTCGTCGGTCGCATGCAGCGGATCGTGGCGGCCGAGCTGCCGGCGCTCGCGCTCTATTACCCCACGCTCTTTCATGTCTTCCGGCGGCGGGCCTTCGACGCGTGGTACCACACGCCGGGCGGCTTCGCCGGCGGTCTGCCGGGGGTCTTGAACAAGCACGCGTTCATCACCGGCACGAAGACGGGGCTGAAGGTGCGGCGGTCCTCGGGGTAGGTGGCGGGCGCCGGTGCCACGGCGGCGGCGTCAGGCGGGTCCCAGCAACAGGCCGATCAGCGCCTGCGGCCCGCCGGTCTTCAGCGCCAGCCGCAGTGCGCCGGCCGCCAGCCCGCTCAGCGCCCCTTCGAGCTGCGCGCGATCGACGCCCGCGTTCAGCGCCTCGCTGAACGCGGCGTCGGAGACCCCCGGCGGGCGCCTGCGGTTCAGCAGGAGCAGCAGCAGGTCCTCGCGGTCGGAACGCAGGTCGCACGCGGCGCCATCGAGGGCGGCGAGCAGCGTGCGCTGCGTCCTGTCGATCCCGGCGGGGCGCGTGCGCGGGGCGCACGGGTCGGCGACCGGGCGCGGGCCGTAGTCCGCGCCGCCGAGGGCGACGTAAGCCGCCACGAGCAGCGTCGCGACGCCGAACGCGGCCGGCAGCGCGACGTTCAGCGACGGCGGCGGCTCGAGCCGGCTGCCGTTGTGAGCCTCGAGGTCCGTGCCGCGCGAGGTCCGCCGCGAGCTCGCAAGCGCCACGGCGGCCGCCCCTGCGGCGAGCAGCGCGAGCAGCGCCGCCGCCAGGAACGAGCGGCTGAAGGCCGACGTCGCGGCGCGGTCGAGCTCGTCGCCGAGGTCGGCTCGCAGCGCGGCCAGGCCTGCCCGGTCGGAGACCGACAGTTCCGCGTCCTTGCCGAGGCGGGCAAACACCGCGTCGATGTCGGGGAGCTCCTGATCGGCGGCGTCGCGCACCTCGGCGTCCAGCGCCCGGGCGAGCGCGATCTTCGCCTGCAGCCCGACCGACGCATCGAGCACCCGCGCGAGGCCGGCGCGCTGCGCGGGATCGACGGCGGCGTCGAGGTCGGCGGTGAAGATCGGCGTCAGCACGAGCAGGCCGGCGACGATGCCGGCGTGGCGCGCGGCGATCGTCCACGCCGCGGGCCGCTGCACCGCGCCCCGGTCCGGATCGACCATGGCACCGATCAGCGACCCCAGCGCGAGGCCGAGGCCGGCGCCGATCGCCAGCTGCGGGGCGATCGTCCAGCCGGCTCCGGCCTGCGGCAGCAACCCGAGCGCCGCCAGGCCGCCGGCCAGCAGCACGCTGCCCGCGACCGCCGGCACGAGACGGTGCCGCCGCTGCGCCCAGCGGGTCGCGACGAGCGCCGCCAGCGGCATCGCGGTCACGACGACGGCCGCGCCGCCCGGCGACAGGCGCCAGCCCTCGATCAGCATCACGACGAGCAAGAACAGCGCGGCCGCCAGGGCGGCGGACACGAGCGCGAGCGCCACGAGCGCGGCGCCGGCGGCGATCGCACCGGTGTCCTGCCCTGAGGTCGCAGCGCCGCCCCTGGGCAGGACGGTGGCAGGCTGCTGAGCCGCGTCGACGCCCGCGATCGTGCCGGTGTCCTGCCCTGAGGTCGCAGCGCCACCCCTGGGCAGGACGGCCACGGGCTGCCGGGCGCCGGCGAGGGCGACCAGCACGACGGGCGCCTGCAGCGCGAACATCGCCTCCCACGAGAAGACCTCGGTCAGGACGCCGCCGAGCGCCGGGCCGAGCGCGCCGCCGAGCACGCCCGCCGCGGCCCACAGGCCGATCGCACGGCGTGGGGTCCTCATCGAAGGTGACTCGGCGCCACGCAGCAGCAGCTCGAGCGCCGCGGCCACGACGACCGCGCCGACGACGCCCTGGGCCGCCCGCGCGGCGATCAGCGCGTTCAGCGACGGCGCCGCCGCACAGGCCAGCGACGCGGCAGCGAAGGCGACGATCGCGATCGCGAACGTCGCCCGCGCCCGCTCGCCCGCGAGCACGCCCCGGCGCACCGCGGACAGCGCCGTGAGCATCGCCGCCGGCGCGAGCGCGAGGTTGAAGGCGATCAGCACCCACGCGACCGCGCCCACCCCGGCGTCGAATTCGCGCAGGATCGCCGGCAGCGCGAGCGTGACGACCGACGAGTCGGCGAGCACGACCCCGACCGACAGGGCCAGGAGCAGCGCCGCTCCGCGTCGCGCGCCGGCGAAGCTCACTCGTGCTCGATGTCGAGTCCCTCGACGAGCGCGGGTTGCCCGCCGCGCTCGTAGCTCACATCGACTGAGTCGTTCTGGCGGTAGGTGCCCACGCCCCAGGCCCCGAGAAACCAGCGCCAGAAGCCGAGCTTGCCCTCCTTTTTGAGCTCGCGCTCGAAGACCAGCGAGCGCTCGACGACGTCGTAGTCGACGCCCGCCTCCTGGCGCACGCCGTTGACATAGACCTCGAAGGGCGCGCGAACGTCTGGCGGGAGTGGAACGATCGACTGCACCGGGCGCCATTATGGCCAACCGCGCGCGCGTCGCCCAAGGGGCGGACACAGCACGCGGCCCGCTGCTCACCACGCATGTCCTCCGAGCTCACCTATCGCGTCCGCCGCTCCGACCGCGCCCGCCGTGTGCGCGTCCTCGTCGATCCGCACAGCGGCGTCGAGGTCGTGCTGCCGCGACGCAGCCCCGCCAGCGCCGCGCCCGCCGCCGTCGCCGAGCTGCGCCCGTGGATCGAGGCGCGCCTGGCGGACGGGCAGGCGGTTCGCGATGCCGTCGCCGCGCGCGGCGCGACCGTCCCCTACCTCGGCCGCGACCTCGAGCTGCGACCGCAGCACGGCCGTTCGCGAGCGCACCGCGTGCGCGCCGCCGGCGGCCTGGCCGACGAGCTGCTCGTGCCCGACGATCGCGCCACGGCGCAGGTCGCGGTCGAGCGCTGGTACCGGCGCGCGGCGCGCGACGAGATCGCGCCGCGCCTGGACGACGCGGTCGCGGCGCTCGGGACGAGCTACACGACGCTTGCGATTCGCAACCAGCGCACGCGCTGGGGCTCGTGCTCCTCCAGCGGCGCGATGAGCTTCAACTGGCGCCTGCTGCTGGCGCCCGAGGCCGTGCTCGACTACGTCGTCTGGCACGAGGCCTGTCACCTGCGCGTCATGGATCATTCGCCGCGCTTCTGGCAGCTCGTCCAGCGGCACTGTCCGGATTACGCCCTTCACCGGCGCTGGTTGCGCGCGAAGGGCTCTACATTGGTGCTCTAGTGCCGACGTTGGCCAGAGGACGGATCCTTGGGGTCGTGGTGGCGGTCGCAGTTCTGATCGCGCTCGTCGTCGTGCTGTCGGGCGGAGGCGGCTATACGGTCCATGCGCGCTTCGTCTCGGCGGGCCAGGTCGTCAAGGGCAACGAGGTCAAGGTCAGCGGCGAGCCGGTCGGCATCGTCGAGGAGGTCGCGCTCAGCGACGACGGCCAGGCCGACATCTCGCTGAAGATCAGCGACGACGGCTACGCCCCGCTGCGCCGCGGCACGCGCGCGATCATCCGCCAGGCGTCGCTGTCGGGCGTCAACAACCGCTACGTCGATCTGCAGCTCGGCGGCGCCGACGGTGCCGACATCCCCGAGGGCGGGCGGCTGGACACCGACCGCACCGAGGCGGCCGTGGACCTCGACCAGATCTTCAACACGTTCGATCCGAAGACGCGCGCCGGCGTCCAGAAGTCCGTCGGCTTCCTGCGCGACTTTCAGGCCGGCAGCGAGGACGAGGCGAACGCCGCGCTGCGATACCTCAACCCCGCGCTGTCCTCCTCCAGCCGCCTGTTCGCCGAGGTCAATCGCAACACGCCGGACTTTCAGCGCTTCGTCGACGAGACCGCCAAGCTCGTCACCGACGTCTCGGCGCGCGACGACGCGCTGTCGGGCCTCGTGCGCGACCTTGCCAGCACGACGTCGGCGCTGACGTCCAACGGCGAGAGCCTCGGCGAGTCGATCGGCCTGCTGCCAAACGTCCTGCGCAAGGCCAACTCGACGTTCGTCGACCTGCGCGCCTCGCTCGACGACCTCACCCCGCTCGTCGACGACGCCAAGCCCGTCGTGCGCACGAAGCTGCGCCCGCTGCTCGCCGAGCTGCGCCCGTTCGCCCGCGACGCGCGGCCGGCCGTGCGAGACCTGTCGGCGACGGTCCGCTCCGACGGCGCCGACAACGACCTCGTCGAGCTGCTGCGCCGCCAGCCGGCGGTCGACAGGATCGCCAACAAGTCCGCCCAGCGCAACGGGGAGGAGCGCCCGGGCGCGCTGCCGGCGACGGCCAAGGCGCTCGGCGACCTGGCGCCGCAGCTCGCCTACCTGCGCCCCTACGCACCGGAGCTCGCGGGTTGGTTCGACGACTTCTCGACGACCGGGGCCTACGACGCGCTGGGCAACTTCTCGCGCGCCGGCCTCGCGATCAACGGCTTTGCATTCGATCCGACGCTCGGCGCGCTGCCGGTTCCGGCCGAGCTGCGCAGGCTGTTGCTGGCCGCGGGCGTGAAGACCGGTCGCAACAACCGCTGCCCGGGCGCGCTGGAGCGCAGCGCGCCCGACGGCTCGAACCCCTACATCCCGTCGCCGGACTTCAACTGCGACCGCAGCCAGGTGCCGATCGGGCCATGACGTTGCGCGCTGCCCACCGATACCGGCTTGTGCTCGCGTTCGTGCTCGCCTTCGCGGCCGCGGCCGTCACGGTCGTCGTCTCCAGCGCGACGAGCGCCGACGACGAGCAGCGGACCCGTCACACCGTCGTGCTCGACAACGCGTTCGGCCTCACCGAGGGCTCGGACCTGCGCTCGGCCGGCGTGCCGGTCGGCAGGGTGCAGGAGCTCGACGTGCAGCGATCGACGTCGCGCGCGCTGGCGACGATCGCGATCTCGCGGCCGGACTTCGCGGGCTTTCGCGCCGATGTCTTCTGCGAGGTCAAGCCACAGTCGCTGATCGGCGAGTACTACCTGGACTGCGACCCGGGCAAGTCCTCCGAGCCGGCGCCGGAGACGATCGGAGTCGAGCAGACCGCGGGCACGATCCCGCCCGACCTCGTGCTCGACATCCTGCGCCGCCCGGCGCGCGAGCGCTTCGGCCTGATCCTGTCGGAGCTCGGGATGGGCACCGCCGCGCGCGGCGACGACCTGCAGACGACGATCCGCCGCGGCGTGCCCGCCCTGCGCGAGACCGACAAGGTCCTGGAGATCCTCGCCGCCAACCGGCGCACGCTGCAGCAGCTCACCCGTGACGCCGACCAGGTGCTCGCCGGCCTCGCCGGCAACCGCCGCGACGTCGCGCGCTTCGTCAGGGAGGCCGGGGACACGACGACGGCCTCGGCCCAGCGCCGGACCGAGCTCGCGGCGACCGTCAACAAGCTGCCGGCGTTCCTGCGCGAGCTGCGCCCGACGCTGCGCAACCTCGGCACCGCCGCGACGCAGCAGACGCCCGCGCTCGCCGACCTGCGCCGCGCGGCGCCCGAGCTGACGACGCTGCTGCGGCGCCTGGGGCCGTTCGCGGACTCCGCGCGGCCGGCGGTGCGCGGGCTCGGCGAGGCGTCGCAGACCGGCAGCGTCGCGGTGCGCGAGGCGCGCTCGACGGTCAAGCGCCTGCGCGAGCTCGGCTCGATCAGCACCGAGCCGATGCGCAACGCGCGCTTCGTGCTTGAGGATCTCAACGACCGCGAGCGCGCCGTCGAGCCGAACAGGCTCAGCCCGACCGGCAAGGGCTTCACCGGCCTGGAGGCCTTCCTGCAGTACTTCTTCACGCAGTCGCAGGCGATCAACATCTACGACTCCAGGAGCTACCTGCTGAAGATCAGCCTGCTCGTCAACGAGTGCTCGCAGTACACCAACGCGACGACCGCGCGCGAGGACTCCGCGCGCACCCAGAAGTGCAAGCAGTGGCTGGGGCCCAACCAGCCGGGCATCACCTCCGGCGCGGTCGCCCGCAGCACCGACAGCGTGAGCTCCGAGCCGCCGGCCGGGCGCGACGGCGAGGCGCCGCAGCCGCCGCCCGCACCGGCACCGGCGGCCACGCCCCCCGCCGCGACCGGTCCCACGACTCCCCCGCCGCCCCCGCCCCCGCCCTCGCCGCTGCCCGATCCGGGCAAGCTGCTCGAGGACGTGCTTCCCGGCATCGCCGAGAAGCTGCCGGCGATCGGCAAGACCGGCACCGGCGACCAGCGGGCCGTCATCGAAGGTGGCACGCGCGACAGCGAGCGCAGCCTCCTCGACTACCTCCTCGGTCCATGAGACGCGCCCGCTCACGCTCGATCATGTCCGACCCGATCTTCATCGGGGCGCTCACGGTGCTCGTCGTCCTCACCGCCGTGCTGCTCGCCTACCGCGCCAACCGCGGGCTGCCGTTCGTGCCCGTCACCCAGGTCCAGGTGGACGTTCCCAACGCGGCCCGCCTCGTCACCGGCAACGAGGTGCGCGAGGGCGGCTTTCGCATCGGCCAGGTGACGAAGATCGCGCCCGTCGCCGGCAGCCGATCGGGGGCGCAGCTGACGCTGTCGCTGGACTCGTCCGCCACGCCGGTTCCCGACGACTCGACGATCAAGATCCGGCCCCGCTCGGCGCTCGGGCTGAAGTACGTCGAGCTCATCCGCGGCCGGTCGCGGCAAGAGCTTCAGGACGGCGCCACGATCACGGCCGACGCGGGCGCCGTCGGACCCGAGCTCGACGACTTCTTCTCGACCTTCGACGACCCCACGCGCAAGAACATCGAGCGCAACCTCGACTTCGTCGGTACGGCGCTCGCGGGCCGCGGCAACGACGTCAACCGCTCGCTGGACGCACTGCCCGAGCTGCTCGGCGACCTGCCCCCGGTCATGCGCACGCTGTCAGATCCCGACACGCGGCTGGAGCGCCTCGTGCGCGAGGTCGGCGACACCGTCCGGGTCGTCGCCCCGTTGTCCGACGACTTCGCAGGCGGCTTCTCCTCGATGGCGGACACGTTCGAGGCGCTGTCGCGCGACCCGCAGGCGCTGAAGGAGACGATCGCGCGCTCGCCCGGCACGCTCGACGAGGGGATTCGCTCGCTGCCCGACACGCGCCCGTTCCTCGGCCGCCTGGCGGGCATCTCCGACGAGGTCCAGGGCACCGCGCGCGAGCTGCGCACGAGCCTGCCAGCGGTCAACCGCGCGCTCGCCGCCGGCACGCCGGTGCTGCGCCGCACGCCGCAGTTCACCGACAAGCTCGACGGCACGCTGCGGGCGCTGCGCGACCTCGCGAAATCACCGACGACCGACGATTCGCTCGCCGGCCTGCGCGACACGATGAAGACGCTGAATCCGACGTTGCGCTACGTCGGACCGCACGTCACCGTCTGCAACTACTTCAACTACACCTGGACCGCGTTCGCCGACCACGTCTCCGAGGAGGACGCGACGGGCACGGTGCAGCGCATCCAGGTCAAGAACGTGCCACTGGAGCAGGACAACTCGCTGTCCGCCTTCGGCGCGACGCGGCCCGCGAGCGGCGGCGAGATCGATCCGATCCAGCACGCGCTCTTCGGCGACACGGTCAACCTGCACCAGGCGGACTACCCGCGCTCGGTCGACGAGAACGGCAACGCCGACTGCGAAGCCGGCCAGCGCGGCTACCTCGACGAGGACAGCGTCTCGCAGAACCACCGCACGCCGGGATCGCAGGGCCCGACGTACAAGGGCCGTGCGCGCGTGCCCGAAGGCCAGTCCTTCTCCGCCGAGCCCAACGGGATCGCTCCCTCGGTGCTGCCATGACGCGCCGCGTCCGGACAGCACGCGGCGGCCGCAGCCCGCTCGCCGTCGGCGTGGCGCTGCTCGCGCTCGCCGTGCTCGCCACGTACTTCTCATTCGCCAAGGACATCCCGTTCGTCAACGAGCCCTACGTGATCGACGCGGCGTTCCGCGACACGGCGGGCATCAAGGCGCACTCGCCGGTGCGCATCGCCGGCGTCGAGGTCGGCGAGGTGAAGCAGGTCGAGCACACGCGCCCGGGCGCGCAGTCGGCGGTCGTGACGCTCGCGCTGCGCGGCAAGGGCCTGCCGGTGCACCGCGATGCCAGGGCGAAGATCCGCCCGCGAATCTTTCTCGAGGGCAACTTCTTCGTCGACCTCTCGCCCGGCACGGCTGGCTCCGGCGAGATGGACGAGGGCGCCACGATTCCCGCCTCGCGCACGACGACGCCGGTCCAGTTCGACCAGGTGCTGCAAGCGTTGCAGAGCGACACGCGCAACGACCTGCGCACGGTCTTCCGCGAGGTCGGGCGCGCGCAGGACGACGGCGGCGCGAAGGCCTTCAACGACTCGCTGCGCTATCAGCCCGCGGCCTACAAGTTCTCCGCAATCGTCTCGGAGGCGCTGCTCGGCAAGCGCCCGGGCGACCTCGGCGACTGGATCCGCGACCAGGGCGTCGTCGCCGGCGCGATCGACGCGCAGCCCCAGAAGCTGCGCGCGCTGGTCGTCGATTTCAACGAGACCGCGGCCGCGCTGGCCGACCGCGAGAGCGCGCTGCGCACCGCCGTCGGCGAGCTGCCGCGCACGCTGCGCGCCGCGCCGCCCGCGCTCAACGCGCTGCGCGCCGCGTTCCCCGACGTGCGCCGCTTCTCGCAGGGCGCGCGGCCGGGCATCCGCTCGCTCGGCCCGACGGTCGATGCGACGCTGCCGCTCGTCACGCAGCTGCGCGGGGCCGTCGGCGAGGACGAGCTGGGCAGCCTGGCGCGGCGGCTGCGCAGCGCGACGCCGCCGCTGGCGCGCGTCGCGAAGACCGCCCCCGGCGTGCTGACGCAGCTGCGCGAGCTGTCGAGCTGCGCGAACGAGGTGCTCGTGCCGTTCGGCAACGACAAGCTCGTCGACGAGGCCTTCCCATCCAACGGGCCGGTCCATCAGGAGCTGCCGAAGTTCCTGCCCGGGCTCGCCGGCGAGAGCCGCTCCTACGACGCCAACGGCCCGTGGTTCAAGGTCCAGGGCAGCGGCGGCGCCGAGACGCTGAACCTCGGAAGCGGCATCTTCGGCTCGGCGATCGAGCCGATCGTCGGCAACAACCCGCCGCCCGTGCGCAACCGGCCGCCGCTGGAGCCCGACGTGCCGTGCGAGACGCAGGAGCGGCCCGACCTGCGCTCGATCCCGAAGGCCGCCCCGAAGGTCGTGCGCACGAGGGGCAACGCGGCCACCCAGCGCGAGACGAAGGCCGCCGACACCGCTTCGGCGATCCTGCGCCGCCAGCTCAAGCGCCAGGGCTCTGACACGAAGGTCGCCCGGCGGCCCGCGACGATCGCCGACATCCGGGGGGTGGCGAGGCGCAACGGCCTCGGCAAGCAGCTCGAGCAGACCCTCCGCGAGAGCGACCGCGAACGTTCGGTGACGACGCCGTGAGCCGCGTGATCCGCAAGAACCTCGGTCCGTTCGCCGCGATCCTCGCGCTCGTCACGGTCGCGGTGCTCGTCGGGGGCTACATCCTCAACGAGCAGCGCCTGCGCTTTCCGATCGTCGAGGACAAGCCGTTTCGCATCAACGTCGAGTTCGACAACGCACAGGCCGTGACGCCGGGCCGGGGCCAGACGGCGCAGGTCGCCGGCGTGGAGATCGGCGACATCGCCGAGGTCAAGTTGCGCGACGGCCGGGCGATCGTCGGCCTCGACATCGAGCCGCGCTACGCCGACCTCATCCACCGCGACGCGCGCGCGCAGCTGCGCCCGCGGACCGGACTGAAGGACATGTACGTGCAGATCTTCCCCGGCAAAGAGGGGCAGCCGGTCAAGGAGCACTTCACGATCCCCGTCGCGGCGTCGCTGACGGACGTCGACCTCGACGAGATCCTGTCCGAGCTCGACGCCCGCACGCGCGACTACATCACGCTGCTGGTCAACGGCGGCGGCGAGGGCCTGCGCGGCCGCGGCAAGGACCTCGCCCGGGTCTTCAAGCGCTTCGGCCCGACGGTGCGCGACCTGTCGCGCGTCAACCATGCCGTCGGCAGGGAGCGCATCGCGCTGCGGCGCCTCGTGACGTCGCTTGCGCAGGTCAACCGCACGCTCGCGCGCAAACCGCGGGAGCTGACGCAGCTCGTCAGCACGGCGCAGAGCACGCTGCACGCGTTCTCCTCCGAGGACGACAACCTGCGCGACGCAGCCGGCGAGCTCGCTCCGACGCTCACCGAGGCGACGCGGACGCTGAACGCCGTGCGCCCGTTCGCCGAGGAGCTCGGGCCGACGACCCGCGCGCTGCTGCCGGCGGTGCGCGAGCTCGAGACGGTCAATGCCGCGGTCGGCCCGTTCGCGCGCGAGGCGACGCCGATCGTGCGCGAAAAGATCCGGCCCTTCGTGCGCCGGGCGTCACCGCTCGCGCTCGACCTCGCCCCCGCCGCCCGCGGGCTCGCGCGGACGTTCCCCGAGCTGCAGCGCAACGGCGAGGTGCTCAACGACTTCACCAACATGCTCGCCCACAACCCGCGCGGCCGCGAGGCTCCAGACGTGCCCGGCCGCGAGGAGGGCTACCTCTTCTGGCTGGGCTGGGCGACGCACCAGGGCGCGAACCTGCAGAGCACCGACGACGCGAACGGGCCGATGCGCCCGATCTTTCTGACCGGCTCCTGCACGACGCTGACGAGCCTCGTCAACGAGCAGCCGCAGCTCGAGTTCGCGCTCGGGCTCTCACCGCTGCTCGCGGCCGTCTGCAAGAACCCGGCGACGACCTCGCTCGACGTCACGAAGTCGCTGAAGCAGCTCGGCCTGCGGTCCGCGAAGCAGGGCTCGGGATGAACACGACCGCCCCCACGCGCGGCCGCATCCTCGTCATCGCCGGGTTCGCGCTGTCGTGCTTCGGCCTGCTCCTGTACTTCTGGCTGGCGTTCGGCGGCCCGATCCCGCTCAAGCCGCAGGGCTACCGCGTGCAGGTCGCCTTCAGCGACGCGTCGACGCTCGCGGACCTCTCCGACGTCCGCACGGCCGGCGTCTCGATCGGCAAGGTCGTCGACAAGCAGCTCGCCCTCGGCGGCAACCGGACGCTCGCCACGATCGAGCTGAAGAGCCGCTACGCGCCGCTGCGCTCGGACGCGCGCGCGATCCTGCGCCAGAAGACGCTGCTCGGCGAAACCTACGTCGAGCTGACGACCGGCAGCAAGGGCGCGCCGGCGCTGAAAGAGGGCGCGCGCCTGGACTCGGGCCAGGTCGCGCAGGCGGTCGAGTTCGACGAATTGCTGGAGATCTTCGACGAGCCGTCGCGCAAGGCATTTCGCGAGTGGCAGGCGAGCCTCGCGCAGGCCGGCGCGCGCCGCGGGCGCGACCTCTCCGATGCGCTCGGCAACCTTCCGGTCTTCACAGAGAACGCGCAGGATGTCGTCGACGTGCTGAACACGCGGCGCGGCGCGCTGCGCGACCTCGTCCACAACGCCGGGCGCACGTTCGAGCAGATCAGCCGCGACGAGCGCGCGCTGGCGACGCTCGTGCGCAGCAACTCCGAGCTCTTCGGCGAGCTCGCGCAGCGCCGCGACGCGCTGGCCGAGTCCGTCCAGATCCTGCCGACGTTCCTCGACGAGTCCGAGGCGACGCTCGCGCGGCTGCGGACGTTCTCGCTGAACACCGACCCGCTGATCCGCGACCTCGACCCGGTGCTGACCGACCTGCAGCCGACGCTCGTCTCGCTGAACGCGCTCGCGCCGGACCTCGAGAACCTCTTCGACAACATCGATCCGCTGATCGACGCCGGCGACGAGGGCCTGCCCGCCCTGTCGCGGACGCTGCGCGGCCTGGACCCAACGCTCGCGGCGACGGGGCCGTTCCTGCGCCAGGTCAACCCGCTGCTGCGCTTTCTGGAGCTCAACCAGAGCAAGCTCGCGGACTTCATCACCGTGCCGGGTGCCGCGCTCGGCGGCATCCGCTCGACGGTGCCGGGCAGCAAGAGCAACGGCCACGTGCTGCCGCAGGTCATCGTCGCGGGTGAGCAGTCGCTGCCCTTCCCGACGCGAACGCCCGACAACCGCGGCAACGCCTACCACTCGCCGAACTCGCGTCCGGACCCGTCGTCGAACACCCTGCCGAGCTTCGACTGCCGAAACGGCGGCGAAAAGGGGCCGTCGAGCACGCCGGGCTGCAAGGTCCAGGGCCCGGTGCCCTTCGGCGGCCTCTCGCAGTCCTACCCGCAGGTGCGCCCGGCCGGCCCGGGCGGGGTCCTGCCCGACGGCTGAGCCTGTTCGCGCGGTCGCTGGCATCATCGGCGCCGTGCGGCCGGCGGTGACCCTTCGATGAGCGTCCCACCCTCGGTGACGACGCCACCTTCGATGAGAACCCGCGTCGGGGTCGTCGGTCACGTCGAGTGGGTGCAGTTCGCACGCGTCGCGCGCGTGCCGCTGGCAGGCGAGATCGTCCACGCGAGCGAGGCCTTCGCCGAGCCGGGCGGCGGCGGCGCGGTGGCAGCCGTGCAGTTGCGCCGGCTCGCGGGCGAGGCGATCTTCCTGACCGCGCTTGGAACGGGCGCCGACGCCGAGCGGGCGGCGTCGGAGCTGCGCTCGCGCCACGGCGTGACGGTGCACGCGGGCGCGCGTCCGGGAGCGCAGCGCCGGACGTTCACGTTTCTCGACGACGCGGCCGAGCGGACGATCACGGTGCTCGGCGAGCGGATCGTCCCGCACCGCGCGGACGCGCTGCCGTGGGACGAGCTCGGCGAGCTCGATGCGATCTACCTGACCGGCGGCGATGCGGGTGCGGTGCGCGCCGCGCGGGCGGCGCGCGTGCTCGTCGCGACGCCGCGGGCGATCGCGGCGCTGGCCGCGTCGGACGTGCGCCTGGACGTCCTCGTCGGCAGCGCGAACGACGCGGACGAGGCCTACGTGCCCGGAACGCTGCGCCCGGAGCCGCTCGTGGTCGCGCGCACGCGCGGCGGCGCGGGCGGCGCGTGGGAGATCGCCGCCGACGCGGTCGCGACGCCGCCGGTGCCATGGCTCGTGCCGGGCGAGTCCGGCGGCGTGTGGGAGGCCGCCCCGCTGCCGGGCGCGCCGGCCGACGCCTACGGCTGCGGCGACTCGTTCGCCGCGGCGCTGGCGTACGGCCTCGGGGCGGGGATGATGCTGCGCGACGCGATCGATCTCGCCGCGCGCTGTGGCGCCGCCGTGCTCTGCAGCCGCGGCCCGTACGGCGCGATGTTCGAGTTGGCGGACTGACGCGCTCGGCGCACGTGCGCCGAGCTCAGCGTTGACGCCCGCAGCAGGCCCCGAAGGCAGCGGCGGCGATCGGCGCGTGCCGCTGGCCGGCGCCCGACGTCGGAGCGGTCCCGATTCGCTCGCGGCGGCCGAGCGCGCGCGTTCCCGCGTCGGGGCTTCAGCGCCGCCAACCAAGCGCCATGGTCCGCGGCCGACAACGTCGGGTGGCGACTTGTCACCGCATACAGGCGACTACCCGCCAACCGATCGGGCGGTCTTCGGCCCGACCACTCGCGTGTCCACCGCATGCGCCGGCCCCGGCGCCACGTCGCCCGCGGCGTCAGGCCCCCGCGCCGAGTACCCGTCGCAGCGCGTCGAACGGCGACTCGCGGCCCTCGCGCTCGATCACCTCGCGCTGCATCTTGCCGCGGTAGGCCTCGATCGACCCGTCGCCGCGGACGTCGGCGCCTGCGCGGACGCTGGGGCGCAGGCGGCCGGGGCCGCTGAGCTCGCCGCGCGCCGCGACCTGCGCGACGGGCGCGATCTCGCGGACGAACGCCTTTGCGGGACCGCGCCGCGCCTCTGGGCCCAGCGCGCGCAGCTCGAGCTCGAGCAGGTCGATCGCGTCGGCGAGCGACGGCACGCGCCGGCGCGTGACCTTCGATCCGACGCGCACGGTGACGGTGTAGAACACGCCTCGATCGTAGTGTCCGGGAGCGCTGAGCCGGCCTTCAGACCGGCCACTCCTCGCGCCGCAGCCCCATCTCGAAGAACATCCACTCGTAGCGCGCCGTCACGGCGAAGCGCGCGGCGGCGGCGCGGCGGTCGGCGTTTGACAGCGCCGGTCCGAGGCGGTCGGCGAGATCGAGCACGGCCTGCACGACGGCGCCGTACTCCTCGCCGCCGTAGGTGTCGATCCAGCGCGCGTACAGCGGATGCGGCGATCCCCGCCGCGCGAGTTCGACACCCACCTCGCGGTAGATCCAGTAGCACGGCAGCACCGCACCGAGCGCCTCCGCGAACGAGCCGCCCTGCGCGCTGGCCAGCAGATAGCTGCAGTAGGCGAGGTTCGTCGGCGCCATCGGCGTGGCGGCGACGTCGGCCTCGCTGACGCCGAGCTCCGCGAAGAACGACTCGTGCAGCTCGCGCTCGACGGCGATCGCGCCCGCTGCGTGCTCGGCGAACATCGCGATCGACCGCTCGTCGGGCGCGCGCGCCGCGCAGATGCTCAGCGCCCGCGCGTACTCGCGCAGGTAGTGGGCGTCCTGGACGACGTAGAAGACGAACGCCCGCTCGTCGAGCTCGCCGCTGCACAGCCCGTCGAGGAACGGGTGCTCGAGGATCCGCGCGTAGACGTCCTCGATCCCGGCCCACAGCCGGGCGCTGAAGCTCGGCTGAACCGGCGGCTCAGCGCTGATCGATCGGCACGTAGTCGCGGCCGCGCTCGCCGGTGTAGATCTGGCGCGGGCGCGAGATCTTCTGCTCGGCGTCCTCGACCATCTCGCGCCACTGGGCGATCCAGCCGCTCGTGCGCCCGATCGCGAACATCACCGGGAACATCGCCATCGGCAGCCCGAGCGCCTGATAGATGAGGCCCGAGTAGAAGTCGACGTTCGGATACAGCTTGCGCTCGACGAAGTAGTCGTCCTCGAGCGCGATCTGCTCGAGCTCGAGCGCGATGTCCAGCAGCGGGTTGCGCCCGACGACCTCGAAGACGTCCTCGGCGGCCTTCTTGATGATGCGCGCGCGCGGGTCGTAGTTCTTGTAGACGCGGTGCCCGAAGCCCATCAGGCGCTCGTCGCCGTTCTTCACGCCCTTGACGAAGTCCGGGATGTTGTCGCGCGTCTTGATCTTCTCGAGCATCCGCAGCACGGCCTCGTTGGCGCCGCCGTGCAGCGGGCCGTAGAGCGCGCCGATCCCGCCCGCGATCGCCGAATAGGGATCGGGCTTCGCCGAGCCGATCGACCGCACGGCGCTTGTCGAGCAGTTCTGCTCGTGGTCGGCGTGCAGGATGAAGAGCACGTCGAGCGCCTGCTCGATGCGCGGATCGGGCTCGTACTTCAGCTCGGTCATCTTGTACATCATGTTCAGGAAGTTGCCCGAGTAGCCGAGGTCGTTGTCGGGATAGACGTAGGGCTGGCCCTGGGCGTGGCGATAGGCGAAGGCGGCGAGCGTCGGCATCTTCGCGATCATGCGGACCGTCTGGATGTCGCGGTTCTGGGCGTCGTCGATGTCGTTGGCGTCCGGGTAGAACGTCGACAGCGCAGCGGTGGCGCCGAGCAGCATGCCCATCGGATGCGCGTCATGGCGAAAGCCGCCGAGAAACTCCTTGATGTTCTCGTGCACGAACGTGTGCGTCGTGATGTCGAACTGCCACTGCTCGAGTTGCGGGGCGGTCGGCAGCTCGCCGTAGACCAGCAGGTAGGCGACCTCGAGGTAGGTCGAGTGCTCCGCAAGCTGCTCGATCGGATAGCCGCGGTACTCGAGCACCCCGTTTGTGCCGTCCAGATACGTGACCGAGGAGCGGCACGCGGCCGTGTTCATGAAGGCCGGGTCGTACGTCATCAGCCCGAAGTCGTCCTCGTCGACGCGGATCGCGCGGAAGTCCAGCGCGCGCACCGTGCCGTCGGTGATCGGGATCTCGTACGTGCGCCCGGTGCGGTTGTCGGTGACGCTCAGCGTCTCCGAGCCCTCGGCGGCGGTCTGCTCGTTGTCGTTCGGGGTGCTCACGGTCCTCAGATTAGCCGCCAGCGCGCTGCCGTTCGGTCCCCGGCGCGTGTGAAGTTTTGTGTCGCGCGACTCAGTCGCGCTTCCAGCCGCCTCCGAACAGGCGGCTCATACGCCCGCCGCGAGCGTTTGCGCGGAACGTCGGACCTCCGGCGGAGTCGTGTTCTGGCAGCGCGGCGGCCCCCTCGGCGTCGAGCGCGAGCGTCACGCGCCGCTGCGCGATGCGGGCGATCTCCGGGGCGTCGACGAAGCGCTGGCCGCCAGGGGTGTCGATCACGAGGCCGTCGAAGATGTGCTCGGCGATGTTCTCGAGGATCTCGCGCACGCTGCCGACCTCGCTGCCGTCGGACGCCACGACCGGGGTGCCCTGCTCGAGCACCTTGTAAGAGATGGCGACGCCGTCGTCGTCGTCGTCAGATGGCGACATAGACGGCACTGAAGACCGCCGCCAGGGTGAGCAGCACGCCGGTGGCCATCACGCCGCGAGCCTGCCCGGCGGTCTCCGGAAAGGCGGGCCGCTTGAAGCCGAAGACGCTGATGGCGATCGCGAACACGGCCAGCAGCCCGCCGGCGATGAAGAACGGCACCTCGGACTTGTGGTGCTCGGCCGCCTCGGCGGCGTGCTCGGCGGCGGCGAGGATGACGGCGAGATCCATGGCGGGCGCGACCTTATCGCACCGGTTCGTCCGTCGCCCCGGGGCCGCCCTCGTAACGGCTCTCGGTCGCCTCGACCTGCCCGTGGTAGTGGCTGCCGAGGTCGGGATGGCCGTAGGGGCGCAGCGCGGGGCGGTCGAGCGTCATGAACGACAGCTGCGCGATCGGCTTGGTCGCCCACAGCTTGATCGGCACGCGCGTGAGGTTCGTGATCTCGAGCGTCAGCGTGCCCTTCCAGCCGGGGTCGACGAAGCCGGCGGTCGCATGCACGATCAGGCCGAGCCGGCCCAGCGAGCTCTTGCCCTCGATCCGAGCGACGACGTCGTCGGGCAGCTCGACCCATTCGAGCGTGCGCCCGAGGACGAACTCGCCCGGGTGGATGACGAACGGCTCGGCGTCGGTGATCGCGATCTGCTCGGTGAGGTTCGTCGGCGGCTTGGCGAGGTCGATCGCCGCCGTGCGGTGGTTGTGAAAGACGCGAAACGTGTTGCCCAGCCGCAGGTCGATGCTCGCCGGCTGGACCATCGCCGGGTCCCAGGGGTCGACCTTGATGGCACCTTCCCGCACGAGGCGCAGGATCGTGCCGTCTGACAGGACGGAGGAGGGCGCCACCTTCGATGAGGACCCGCTCATGCGCGTCGGAGTCTAGGCGCCAATGCGACCGGCGCCGATCCGGCGTCAGTGCTCGACGCGGCGCCCGCGGGCGACGACCGTGCGCGTCCGTCGCGGCGGCGGCAGGGCGGGCGCGCCATGGGGGCCGCGGCGCGGGGGGCGCGGCAGCTCGGGACGCGGGTGGCGATGGCGCGGGGCCAGCGGCTTCTTCGTGCCGCCGTCCTCGTCGGTGACGACCTCAGGCTCGGGAACCGCGCGGATCGCCCACCAGACGATGTACAGCAGGCCCGCGATCGGGAGCTTGAGGACGAACATTAGAAAGATGAACGTCGCGCTCATTCGCGGGACTGTACCCGCCGCGGCCGCGAAGCGCACGGGTTCCGGCGCCCAGGTGGCGCACATGCGCCACCCGATGATCCGCGGGCGGGCCGGCGCCGCTATATCCGCCATGTCCCGACGCTCGACGGCCGTTCTCACGGCCCTCGCCATCTCCGGCACCGCTGTCGGCGGGCAGATCGCCGCCTCCGCCGCCGCCGGCCGGACCGTGGTGCTGAAGAACATCGCCTTCTCGCCGAGGAGCCTGTCGATCTCCAAGGGCTCGACCGTGACCTTCGCCTTTCGCGACGGCAGCGCCGCGCACAACGTCGTCAGCGTCGGCAGCCGGCGCTTTCGAGGTATCCCGACCCGGACGTCCGGGTCGCGCAGGCGCACCTTCACCCGTGCCGGAACGTACCGCTACGAGTGCACCCTCCACCCGGGAATGACCGGGCGGATCTCCGTTCGCTGAACCCTTACAACACCACCTCAGGAGCCCTCACCATGTCCGATCTGAACCTTGACCTGCTCGATGCCGACGGCGCGATCCGCGAGTCCGCCGATGCCGCCGGCTTCGGCCGCAGCGACTTTCTCAAGCGCTCCGCCCTCGCCGGTGGCGGGCTGATCGCCGGCGGCGCGTTCTTCTCGTACCTCGGTCCCGCCGAGGCCGCGATCTCCAAGACGCGAAAGTCCAAGGCCAACGACGTCAAGATCCTCAACTACGCGCTCACGCTCGAGTTCCTCGAGGCGGCCTTCTACAAGCAGGCCGTGGCCAACAAGGCCTACGGCACCAACGCGGCCCTCAAGAACTTCGCCGAGATCGTCGCCAAGCACGAGGCCAACCACGTCACGTTCCTCAAGCGGGCGCTGGGCTCGGCTGCGATCAGGTCGCCGAGGTTCGACTTCGGTGACACCGTCACCGACACGGCCAAGTTCGCCGCCACGGCGCAGGTGCTGGAGGACACGGGCGTCAGCGCGTACCTCGGCCAGGTCACGAACGTCTTCCAGGCGGGCATTCTCGGCGCAGCGGGCACGATCGCCACGGTCGAGGCGCGCCACGCTGCGTGGATCCGCTTCATCAACGGCGCCACGCCGGCCCCGGCCAGCTACGACGTTCGCAAGTCCGAGGCCGCCATCCTCAAGGCCGTCACCGCGACGGGCTTCATCCAGTAGCAGCGCCCGGACAGGGTGCGGCGTGTCAGCGGGGCCCTGCGGGGCCCCGCTGTCGTCGTGCCGATGGCGGCGTGGCGGCGACGCAGCAACGGTTCGCGGCGCTACCGCCGGTGCGCCAAATGGCACAGCGCCCTCCCTTGTGGCAGCTAGTATCGCCGCGTGAGTCGCCGCCTGACGACGCTGCTGACGGTGGTTGTGACCTCGATCACGATCCTCGGCGGCCAGATCGCGGCGTCGCAGGCCGGAAACAGGAACGTCGTGGCGAAGGACATCGTGTTCACACCGAAGAACGTCACGATCCGCGCTGGATCGAGCGTGACGTTCAAGTTCCTCGACCTCGACACCGACCACGACGTCACGAGCTACGGCCGCAAGCGCTTCAAGACCATCAGCGCCCGTATCACCGGCTCGGTGAAGCGGGTGTTCCGGCGGGGCGGCGTCTACCGCTACGAGTGCACGCTGCATCCCGGCATGGAAGGCCGGATCACCGTCCGCTGAACCCGCTGCGAGCCGCAGGACGCATCCATGAGCGGCTGGATGGGTCGTTCGCTGTCACGGCCGCGACCGCGCGCGCGCCAGATCGGTGATCCGCGCAGCGATCGAGAACGCTATGTGTTCTATGAGCCATAGCGGGGATGGCGACCAGGGGCAGCACCGTCATCCGCACCACGCATCCACCGCGGAGACTCGCACGAGCTCCACGGGAACGTCGGTGACGTTCGGCATGCCCGGGCGGATCAGCGTCCGCCGAACCTCAGAACACCATCCCAGGAGACTCCCTTGAACCATCTGAACTTCGAATTGCTCGACATCGACGGCGCCCTTGGCGACTCCGCCGAGGAGGTCGGCCTTGATCGCGGTGCCTTCCTCAAGAAGGGCGCCATCGCCGGTGGCGGCCTCGTCGCCGGCGGCGCGTTCTTCGGCCAGTACCTCGACGACGCCGAGGCGGCGATCTCCAGGCGCAAGTCCAAGCGCAACGACATCAAGATCCTCAACTTCGCGTACACGCTCGAGTTGCTCGAGGCCGAGTTCTACGATCAGGCGTTCAAGAACAGGATCTTCGGAGCCGACCCGCAGCTTGCGAGGTACACGGAGTGGGTGAGGGGGCACGAGGCCCAGCATGTTCTGGCCCTCAGAGGCGCGATCAGGGATCAGGGAGGCAGGGCGGTCCGCAAGCCGGACTTCCAGTTCGGCGACACCGTCACGGACGTGGCCAAGTACCGGCAGACCGCCCAGCAGATCGAGGACATCGGCGTGCGCGCGTACCTCGGCCAGGCGTCGAGAATCCTGCAAGGGCCGATCCTGACAGTCGCCGGAACGATCCTCGCGGTCGAGGCGCGTCACGCCTCGTGGATCCGCTTCCTCAATGCGCCCGCCGTCCCGGGAACGCCCACGACGGCACTGCCGGCGCCGCAGACCTTCGACAACCCGACTTCGGAGGCGGCCACGCTGAGGGCGGCGGGTCGCTTCATCAGGTAGCGGCATCCGAGCGCACAGCGCGCGCTGCGGCGCGCACACCTCGCTCGGCATGACCAGACGGGTCGGCACACGCCGTACCTCAGAACCAGATTCCCAGGAGACTCCCTTGAACCAGCTGAACCTCGAATCGATCGACACCGACGGCGCCCTCCGCGACACTGCCGAGGCCACCGGCCTCGACCGCGGCGCCTTCCTCAAGAAGAGCGCCCTTGCCGGCGGCGGCCTCGTCGCAGGCGGCGCGTTCTTCTCGCACCTGGGTCCCGCCGAGGCGGCGATCTCGCGGCGCAAGTCCAGGACCAACGACAAGCGGATCCTCAACTTCGCGCTGACGCTCGAATTCCTCGAGGCCGAGTTCTACCGGCTGGCCGTGGCGAACAGGGCCTTCGGCACCAACCCCCAGCTGCAGAGGTTCACCGAGGTCGTGGCACGTCACGAGGCCCAGCACGTCCGGTTCCTCAGAAAGGCGCTCGGGCGCTCGGCGGTCCGCAAGCCGACCTTCGACTTCGGCGCCGCCGTCACGGATCCGGCGACGTTCGCCAGGACCTCTCAGGTGCTCGAGGACACCGGCGTCAGCGCATACCTCGGCCAGGCCGCGAACATCTTCCAGGGACCGATCCTGACGGCGGCCGCAACGATCCTGACGGTCGAGGCGCGTCACGCCGCCTGGATCCGCTTCATCCTCGAGCCGGCCGACCCGACGACGCCGGTGCCCGCGCTGCCCTCGCCGCGCACGTTCGACAGGCCCGCGTCCGAGCGGCGCACGCTGCGCAAGGCGGCCCCCTTCATCAAGTAGCGCTGCCGCCCGAGAAGGACGTTGCACACGACGGGGTCCCTACGGGACCCCGTCGTCGTTCTACGTCGTCTGGGTGGCCACAGAGCGCGCGACGGCGCGCACGATCGGCGCGGCGAGCGGCTCGGCGGCGTGGACGAGGCCCGCGACCGCCAGGCCGACGACGACGTCGGCGAGGTAGTGCTCCCCGAGATAGACGACGGCGAACGATGCCGCGGCCACGTAGCTCCAGCCGAACGCGCCGTACAGCGGACCCAGCTCGCCCAGGCCGATCGCCGTGATCGCCGCGGAGGAGACGTGGTCGGACGGCATCGAGCCCCACGGGTTGCCCGGAACGGAGCCATCGCCGGGCGGCGGGCGGCGGAGGATGTGGCAGACGACCTGGCGCGCGACGCGGTCGATCTCGCCGTCCATGCGCCCCTCCTTCTCCGACGCGTACCACGGCGGGGCCTCCGGCCACAGCCAGTAGAACGGCGTCGTCAGGTGGTAGGCGGCCGACAGCCGCCCGCCCGCCCGCGGCACGTACTGCTCGTGCTGCAGCAGCAGGTAGCCGAGCACGAGGTGCGGCACGAACCACGAGCCGTAGACGGCGCTCACGGCGATGTCCAAGGCGGACACCTCGCCGCGCGTGCGCAGCGCGCGCTGCAGGCGCAGGCCGACGGGCACGCCACGTCCGACCCACGCGTCGAAGCGGATCGGCTCGTCGATCAGCAGGCGACGGCGCGCGCGCTCGGGGTCGTCGTAGGGCAGCTCCCAGCTGAGTTTGAACAGGTACATGTAGCCCGCCGCGATCGCGGCGTAGCGCATGCGCCCGTTCGGCATCGCGATCGCGGCGCCCAGCGGCACCCCGCATCCGAGCGTCAAGGACGCGGCGGGATGCAGGTTGAGCTGCCTGCGCGCCATCGTCAGCGCGACGATGACGGGCATCGCGACGGCAGCGGCCACGACCGGTGCGCGCCGCGCGCGCAGCCGCCGCTGCATGCCGGCCGCGACGTCGTCGAGCGCGTGGGCGAGGATCGATTCGCGGTTGGGCCCGCGCCGCCGGTGATGTGCTGAACGCCGCTGCATGGGCTGAGGCTTCCCGCTCGTGACCGCTGCTAGCGCAGCTCGACGGGTTTGGTCTCGAACGCGGTGATGCGCCGCAGCTCTTCGACGCGCGCCGTGATCTCCTCGCCGGTCAGGCGGGCGACGCGCTCCGTGCCGAACTCCTCGACGTTGAACGACGCGACCGCCGTGCCGTAGGCCATCGCCAGGCGCAGGACGTCGGCCGTGACCGCGCCCTCGTGCGCTGCGACGCAACCGGCGAAGCCGCCGGCGAACGAGTCGCCGGCGCCGGTCGGGTCGGCGACGAAGTCGACGGGAAAGGCGGGAATCCAGAATGAGTCGTCGGCGGTGACGAGCGCGGCGCCGTACTTGCCGAGCTTGACGACCATCGCCGACGGCCCGTGCTCCATGATCCTGCGCGCGCCGGCGACGACCTCGCGCTCGCCCGTGAAGAGCGCGACCTCCGAGTCGTTGAGGATCACGCAGTCGACCTCGGAGATCGCCGCGACGAGCGCCTCGCGGGCGATATTGATCCACAGGTCCATCGAGTCCAGCGCGACCCAGCGCGCGCGCTCGCACTGCCGGCGGACGTTGAGCTGCAGGCCGGGCAGGATGTTCGCCAGAAACAGGACATCGGCCTGCTTGGAGGCGTCCGACAGCTTGGGGTCGAACGTCTCAAAGACGTTGAGGTCGGTTTCGAGCGTCTCGCGCGAGTTCATGTTCTCGCCGTAGACGCCGCTCCAGAAGAACGTCTTGCCGCCCTCGACGTGCTCGATGTCGTCCGTGACGACGCTGCGGCCGTGCAGCACGGCGTACTCGTCGGCGCCGAAGTCGTCGCCGACCGGGCCGACGACGCGGACCTCGTCGAAGAACGACGCGGCCAGCGCGAAATGCACGGCGGCGCCGCCCAGCATGCGCTCGCGCCCACCGTGCGGGGTCTGCACGGCGTCATAGGCAATGGATCCGACAACAGTGACACTCATCGCTTCGACGCTATCCGTTTGGCGGGCGCCACGGGCTCAGGTCGGCGCGCAACGCACCGTGCATGCGCCGCAGACGGTGGTCGCCGCCGCTTCGATGCGCGAGAGTCCGGCGATGGGCTCAGACGCCGCCGGGCGGCCGCCGCCGTCGCCGCATGCCACAGATACGACACCGGCGCGCCCGGACGTCTTCATCTCCTACTCGCGCATCGACAAGCCGTGGGTGCAGGGGACGCTCTGGCCGGCGCTCGTCGCGCAGGGGCGCGACGTCTGGATCGATCTCCAGGACATCCCGCCCGCGGCCGACTGGCACGCGCGCGTGCTCGACGGGATCGCCGCGGCGAACGCGGTGATCTTCGTGCTCAGCCCCGACTCGCTGGCGTCGGCCGTCTGCGCCGAGGAGCTGGGGCGCGCCGTCGAACTGAACAAGCGCCTGGTCCCGGTGCTACGCCGTGATGCGGGCGACGTACCCGTCCTGCGCGAGCTCGAGCTGCCCAACTGGATCTTTCTGCGCGAGGGCGACGACGGCGAGCAGGGCATGGCGGCGCTGACGCAGGCGCTCGACTCAGACCTCGAGTGGCGCGACGCGCACAGCCGCCTGGCGGTGCGCGCGGGCGAGTGGCTCACACACGACAGCGATCGCAGCTTCCTGCTGCGCGGCACGGACCTGCGCGCCGCCGAGGACTGGCTGGCCCGCCAGGCCGAGCACGAGCAGCGCCCGACCGCCGAGCAGACGGGCTACGTGCTCGCGGGCAGGCAGGCGGCGAGCCGGCGCCAGCGGCTCGGCCTGGCGGCCGCCGGCGCGGCGCTGGCGATCACCGTCGCGCTGGCCGTCTTTGCGCTCGTCCAGCGCGACCAGGCGATCGAGCGCGAGCGCACCGCCCGCTCGCGCGAGCTCGCGGCCAGCGCGCTGTCGGTCCTGCCCCGCGATCCCGAGCTCGGCGTCCTGCTGGCGGCCGAGGGCGTGCGCACCCAGCGCACGGGCGAGGCGCAGGACGCGCTGCGCCGCTCGATCGCCGACTCGCACGTCGCCGTCACGCTGCGCGGCCATCGCGGCCCGCTCGGGGGCGGCGTGCTCGACCGTGCCGGTCGCTGGGCGGTGACGGCCGGGCTCGACCACACCGTGCGCGTCTGGGACGCCGTCCGCGGGCGCCGGATTGCGCTGCTGCGCGGACACGACGCGCCGCTGCGCGGCGTCGCCGTCAGCCCGGATGCCAAGCGCATCGCGACGACGGGCGAGGACGGCCTCGCGAAGCTGCACGACCGGGCGACCGGGCGCGTCACCGCCGTGCTGCGCGGTCACGACGGCATCGTGCACACGCCCTCCTTCAGCCGCGACGGGCGGCTGCTGCTGACCGGCGGGCTCGACGGCAGCGCGCGGATCTGGAACGCGGCGACGGGCGCCGCACTGCGGGTCCTGCGCCACCGCGACAGCGTCTTCAGCCCCGAGTTCGACCGTGCGGCGAGGCGCGTCCTGACGGCCGGCACGGACGGCACGGCACGGGTCTGGAGCGTGCGCACGGGCCGTACGCTGGCGGTCCTGCGCGGCCACGACGGGTGGGTCAACCGCGCGGCGTTCAGCCCCGACGGCAGGCTTGTCGCGACGGCGGGCGAGGACCGCACCGCTCGCGTCTGGGATGCCCGCACGGGTGCGATCGTGCACGTGCTGCGCGGCCACGGGGCGCGCGTCTCCGGGGTGGCGTTCGCGCCGGACTCCGCGCGCCTGGCGGTCGCGAGCGACGACGCCACGGCCACCGTCTGGGACGTCGCTCGCGGCCGCCGCCTGACGGTCCTGCGCGGGCACCTTGACGCCGTGTCGCGCGCGATCTTCAGCCCCGACGCGACGCTCGTCGCGACGACCGCGGCCGACAACACGGCGCGGCTGTGGGACGCGGCTTCGGGCGAGCCCGTCGCGGTGCTGCGCGGCCACACCGACGAGACCGGCAACGGGCAGTTCAGCGGCGACGGGCGGCGCTACATGACCGCCTCCGACGACGGCAGCGCGCGGATCTGGCGCGTGCCGCCGCGGGCGCGGGCGATCCGCGGCGAGGGCCCGCCGCTGCGCGCCGCGGCGCTGAGTCCGGACAACTCGCGCGTGCTGACCTTCGACGAGCGCGGGACCGCGCTGCTCGTCGATGCCCGCACGGGCCGGCAGGTGCAGCGCTTCGGCGTGCCGCGGCTGATCACGACGGGCGGCGCGTTCATGCCCCGCGGTCGGCTGCTGCTCGCAACGGCGACCGGCGGGGCCGCGGCGCAGGTCCGCGACGCGCGCGACGGGCGGCTGCTCGTGCGGATGCGCGGGCCGGCGTCGCGCGTCGCGGTGGCGAGCGCCGACGGACGCCGCGTCCTGACGATCGGGTTCGGCCGCAGCGCGGTCGCGGTCTGGGATGCCGCGACCGGCCGCCGTATGGCGGCCCTCCCGGTCCGCGACACGACGCTGCCGGCCGCCGCGCTGAGCCCCGACGGCGAGCGGGCGATCACGATCGGCCTGACGGACGGGGTGCGCGCGTGGGACACGGCGAGCGGCCGGCCGCTCGGGACGCTGCGCCACCTCGCGGGGGTGCTGTCGCCGGCGGCGGCGTTCAGCCCC
>Ga0136633_1000175_pt1 | contig 48556 bp, 48 predicted proteins | sample AntDrymeUQ832206_2_FD_105494 | JGI IMG/M metagenome (GOLD analysis project Ga0136633, IMG submission 105494) | Polar desert sand microbial communities from Dry Valleys, Antarctica - metaG UQ83 (22.06) | ecosystem: Environmental > Terrestrial > Soil > Desert | place: Antarctica: Dry Valley... | reverse complement strand
CTAGAACAGGTCGGGACCCTGCTCCTCGACCGGTCCCACGGCTCCGATGTCCTCGAGGTAGCCCATCTGGGCGTCGAGGACGGCATGGATCTGTGACGGCGTGTAGGGCGACCCTGCGGCCTCGGCTTTCATGAGCACGAAGTCCACCGTCTCGGCCCCGCTGACCACCACCGGGTGGTCGGCGTCGGCCGTGTGCCCGTTGGACGACACGCCCTTGATCCGGAAGAACTCGAGGTGCCAGTTGAGGATGCGGCGGACGTCGTCGGGCGACAGGACGGCCGCCACCTCGGGACCCACGTGGTCGCAGACCCACGCCACGGCGTCCTCGAACTCGAAGACCCGCCCCGGCGCCTTGGCGGCCAGGCGTCGGGCCTCGCGGCCGACGACGATGGCGGCGATGGCGAAGACGGCGGCGACGGCGAGGACGCCGAGGAAGAGCCCCATGGCCGCCGAGGGTAGTGCGGGCGGGTCAGATCCCCGGCCTTAAAGACGGAGGTGCCGGGCCAGCCGCTCCCGGTGGTGCCGGGGGTCGCCGAAGAGCTGGAAGGAGGACCGGGCCCGCCGGAAGTACAGGTGGGCGTCGTGGTCCCATGTGAAGCCGAGCCCGCCGTGGACGTGCAGGCTGTCGGTGGCCACCCGGACGTAGGCCTCCGAGCAGCGGGCCTTGGCCACGGCCGCAGCGGCGGGCAGGTCGGTGTCGTCGCACGTCGCCGCGTGGAGGGCGGCGCACCGGCCCGACTCGAGGTCCAGCAGCATCTCGGCGCAGAGGTGCTTCACAGCCTGGAAGCTGCCGATGGGCCGGCCGAACTGCACCCGCCGGCGGGCGTGGTCGAGCGCCATCTCCAGGGCCCGCTCCGACCCGCCCACCTGCTCGGCGGCCAGCGCCACCGCGCACAGGTCCACGGCGCCGGCGACAGTGCCTTCGAGCAGCCGGGCGGGCGTGGCCGAGAGCCGTACGACCGCCTGCCGCCGGGTCATGTCGACCGTGGTTAGGGGCTCACGGTCGAGCCCCGGCGCACCGGCCTCGACCAGGAAGAGGGCGACGTCGCCCCCGTCGAGAGGCCGGGCGGCGACCACCACGACGTCCGCTGCGCACCCGTCGACCACGTAGGACTTCTCGCCCTCCAGTCGCCACGCTCCCCCCGGCGATCGAACGGCGACGGTCTCTACCGCCGCCGCGTCCCACCGGCCGGACGCCTCGGCCACGGCCACCGTGGCGATGCACAGGCCGCCGGCGACGGCGGCCCGGACGTCCTCCGGCAGCCACGGGGCGGCCGTCACCGTGGCCAGGTAGGGCGCGCACAGGAGGACCCGGCCCATCTCCTGGACCACCACGGTCTGCTCCACCCACCCCAATGCGTGGAGGTCGTGATCGGCGGCCATGCGCAGCCAGACGTCGAGGTCGTAGCCGAGGTCGCTCTCCATCAACCGACGGACCTCGGCGGGCGGCGAAACCTCGGCCATCAAGGACCGCACCCGGCGCCGGAGCTGCTCGTGGGCGTCAGTGGGACCGAACTGCACGGGGGCATACTCGCGTCCATGCCGCCCCACTACGAAGACGACCGGATGCAGATCACCAGAGTGGTGGTCGGGCCCCTGGTCAACAACGTGTTCTTCGTCCGCTGTGCCGAGACGGGGCAGTCGGTGCTCGTGGACGCCGCCGACGAGCCCGACGTGCTTCTTCCCCTCTGCGCGGAGCTGCAGGTCGGCGACGTGCTCACCACCCATGGCCACGGTGACCACATCCAGGCCGTGCCTGCTATGCGGGCCGCAGGGCATCGGGTCGGCGTCGCCCAGGGCGACGCCCGGATGCTTCCGGCCCACGACTTCGAGATTCTCGACGAGGCGGTCGTCGAGGTGGGGCGGCTGCGCCTGCACGCCCTGCACACCCCGGGTCATACCCCCGGGTCGACGTGCTTCCGGGTCGAGGGCTCACCGGTGCTGTTCTCGGGCGACACCCTGTTCCCGGGCGGCCCAGGAAGCACCCGCGGCAACCCGGTCCACTTCGCCACCATCATCCGCTCCATCCAGCAGCGGCTCTTCACCCTGCCGGACGACACCCTCGTCCTCCCCGGCCACGGGGACGACACCACCATCGGCACCGAGCGCCCACACCTCCAGGAGTGGATCGACCGGGGCTGGTGAGGGTCAGGCGGTAAGGGGATCCCTGGGTGTCTGGAGCAGCTGGATGCCCGGGCCGAGGCCTTCGGCGTGCATGCCGTGGCGGTCGACCTCGACGGTGACCCGCCGGCCCGCGAGGGGGATGCGGTCGACCCGGAGGCGGGTGATGGCCGGCGGGAGGACGGGGTCGATCCAGACCTTGCCGTGGGGGACCCACGGGTCGAGGCGCAGGATGCTGCGCAGGAACATGAGAGGCGACGCCGCGGCCCACGCCTGGGGCGAGCACGACGACGGGTAGCTGACCGGGAAGGGCACCTCGTCGCGCCCGAGGCCGCCGAAGAGCTCCGGGAGGCGGCCGCCGAAGTGGGTGGAGGCGTCGAGCAGGCCGATGATCACCCGATGGGCCTCCTCGACGAACCCGTAGCGGGTCAGCCCGGCGGCGATGATGGCGTTGTCGTGGGGCCAGACCGACCCCACGTGGTAGCTGACCGGGTTGTAGCCGACCATGTCGGAGCTCAGCGTGCGGATGCCCCACCCACTGAACATCTCCGGCGACAGGAGCCGGTCGGCCACGGCCCGGGCCTTGTCCTCGTCGACGATGCCCGTCCAGAGGCAGTGGCCGATGTTCGACGCCAGCGCATCGATCGGCACCTTGTCGCAGTCGAGACCCATGGCGAACCAGCCCTTGTCCTCCATCCAGAAGTCGCGGTTGAAGGCGGTCTTGAGCGCCGCCGCCTTGGCCCGGTAGTGGGCGGCGGTGGCGGTGTCCCGGACCTCGTCGGCGAAGTGGGCCCGGGCCAGGTAGGCGCCGTAGACGTAACCCTGGACCTCGCAGACGGCGATCGGCGTCCGGGCCAGGCGGCCGTCGGCGAAGCGGATGGCGTCCCACGAGTCCTTCCAGCCCTGGTTGCCCAGGCCCTTGTCGGACGAGCGCTGGTACTCGACGTACCCGTCGCCGTCCCGGTCCCCGTACTCGTCGATCCAGGCCAGGGCCCGGTCGGCGGCGGGGAGGAGGCTGTCGACCACCTCGGTGGCCAGGCCCCAGCGGCGGAGCTCCCCAAGGAGCATCACGAACAGGGGGGTGGCGTCGGCGGTGCCGTAGTAGACGGTGCCGCCGCCGAGCGACAGGGACGACGCGTCTCCGAAGCGCATCTCGTGCAGGATGCGGCCCGGCTCCTCGTCGTTGAGAGGGTCGACCTTGGTGCCCTGGAACCGGGCGAGGGTCTGCAGGACGTCCTGGGCCAGGGTGGGGTCGACGATGAGGGCCATCCACGACGTCAACAGCGAGTCCCGCCCGAAGAGGGTCATGAACCACGGGGCGCCGGCGGCGAGCACCGCCCGCTCCGGGAAGTCGGGGTCGAAGATGCGCAGGGCGCCCAGGTCCTCGGCGCCCTTGGCCACGGCCAGGTGGAAGGCCTGGTGGTCGGTGGCGACCGCAGGCACCGCCTGGCGCCACTTGTCGAGTCGCTGATGGGGCGTGGACCGCTCCACCGGTTCGCCGCAGAGGTACCGGGGCTCGATGTCGTCGCCGTCGATGATGGGCGTGAACTGCAGACAGGTGCTCCAGTGCCCCCGGGCCGGGACCACCGTCTCCCATGCTGCGGTGTCCGACACGAACTGGGCCTGTTCGCTGGACGTGATGCGGAGGCCCCGCCGGCTGGCCCCCTTCCGGTAGGTGAACACGAGCCCGTCACGTGTGGTCTCGAGGGCGATCTCGCCCTCCGGCCGGGCGCGGCCTTCCTTCACCGCGAACATGTTGGCGAAGTCGGCCGAGAAGCGCAGCTGTATCGAGCAGTACGCCGGCTCCTCGCCGTAGTTACGGACGACGAGGTCCTCCCGCATGCCCCGGCCGACGTACCGGTAGCGCAGGATCATGAGACTGCTGTCGGCCCGGCCGACGACAGGCTGGCTGCGCACGACGAACGTGGCCGAGAACGGCGCGGTCCGCTCCGACGCCAGCACCTCGGGGCGAAGACCGTTGATGTGCAGGTCCAGGCCCGACAGGAAGCGGGTGTCCCGGAAGAAGAGGCCCTGCGGGGTGCCGGGCGAGACGTCGCCGCCCCGTCCGGAGATGCAGAAGGCGGAGCCCTCCACGAGGGTGAGAAGGCCTTCCGGCGCGTCCGTCGTTTCGTTGCCTGCGACGGTCCAGGACTCGGCCATGAGACCGGCACGTTACTTGCGACCGGTAGATTCCTTCTTGGTGCGCTGGTGTCGGTGCCTCGGGGGCTTGGTCTTGGCGCTGGCGACGGCGTGCGCGACCGCACCCGTCGACGAGTCACTGCCGCTCCCGCCGGCGGAGACCACGACCACGGCGGCGCCCACCACGACGACGACCACCGCCCCCGTGCCCGCGGACATCGCCGACCTGGCCTCCACCACGACCATGACGGAGCGGGCCCGGCGCATCTTCCTGGCCGCCAGCCCGGCCATCGAGGACGGGACCACCTTCGGGGCCAACTGCGCCGTCGACTGGTCCGGCGCGCCGGGTGAGGTCCGCATCCACACCCAGGGTTGTTTCGACGGGTCCGGCCGCATCCACCTGCGGGCCCCGGACCGAGCGGAGGCCCGGGACTACCTCTACGTCGTCGCCGCCCACGAGCTGCTCCACGCCGTGTACAGATCGCTCGGCCCCGCCGAGAGGGCTCGGATAGACCCCGAGCTCGTTGCCGCCCGGGCCGGCAACGAGCGCCTCGAGGAGCGCCTGAGGCCCTACGGCGCCGGTCCCACGCTGATCAACGAGATCCACTCCTTCCTTGGGTCGGAGTTCGACGGCCTCTCCCCGGTGCTCGAAGCCCACTACGCCCAGTTCTTCGCCAACCGGGCTGCGGTGGTCGCCGCCCGCCAGCGCACCCTTGGCGCCCGGGAGGACGAGATCCGTCGGCTGAAGGCGGAGGTCGCCGACCTCGACGCCCGGATCGCCACCCTCCGGGACACCCAGGAGCAACGGCGGGCCGACGGCGACATTCGGGGCTTCAACGCCAACGTGCCGGTGATAAACGGCTTGATCTCCCGCTTCAATGCCCAGATCGAGGCCCTGAACTCCCAGATCGACGACTACAACAGCCTGCTGGGCGGTTAGGTCACCCGCAACCGGGCGACCGGGCCGCGGAACAGTTGGACCAGCTCGATGGTATTGGCTCCGTACCTTGCCGACGCCGGCCCCTCGGTGGTGTTGAGGGTCAGGCTGGCCGGCGCCGCGCCCGGTTTGGCCACCGTGACAGAGATGACTCCGTTCCCGGCCTGGATGCACATCACCCCGGGGGGGCAGCGGCTGTCCTCCACCACCGCCCCGAACGTCAGCGCCAACCCCGCTCCGGACACGGACACGGACTCGCCGACCTGGATGGTGAAGGTCTCGCCGAGGGCCACGGTGCGCGCCCCCGGCGCCGCCGTCGTCGGGGGTGTCGTGGGCGTGGTGCCCGGGACCCGGGTGGTTGCCGGCGCCGGACGCGTCGTAGTGGGCCTGGCGACCGTGGTCACGGGCTGGTTCGTCGACGACGTCGTGCTCGTCACCGTGACCTGGGTGGTCTCCGGAGGCGGGCTCGTCGACCGCGTCGCAACGGACGACCCATCCCCGCCGCACGCAGCGCCGAGGGCAACCATCGTGGCCACAGCAAGAGCCGTCGACAATCGGTGCAAAGCGCCACCTCCTGCGGCTCAGAGGCCGCCCATTCCCCGAAGGTACCAGCAGGGTTTCCCCTACGGACGTAGTGCTAATCTGGGAAGGTGAGCGCCCCCCCTCTGTTCGAGATCCAGGGACTGCACGTGGCAGTCGAAGGCAAGGAGATCCTGAAGGGTGTCGACCTCACCATCCTCCCCGGCCAGGTGGCCGCCCTCATGGGCCCCAACGGCTCGGGGAAGTCCACGCTGGCCAACACCCTGTTGGCCCACCCGGACTATCAGGTCACCGCCGGCCGCATCCTGTTCAAGGGCGAGGACATCACGTCGTGGCCCACCGACGTGCGGGGGAAGTCCGGCCTGTTCCTGGCCTTCCAGTACCCCGAGGAGATTCCCGGCGTCTCGGTGATCCAGTTCCTGCGCCAGGCCCTGTCGGCCCGCAAGGGGATCGACCTGTCGATCCTGGAGCTGCGGCTGGCGATCATGGGCTGGATGGACCGGCTGGGGATCGACCCCACGTTCGGCGACCGCTACCTGAACGAGGGCTTCTCCGGCGGCGAGAAGAAGCGCAACGAGGTCCTGCAGATGGCCATCCTCGAGCCTGAGTTCGCCGTGCTCGACGAGACCGACTCCGGGCTCGACATCGACGCCCTGAAAGTGGTGTCCAAGGGGGTGCAGGAGGTGCGGGCCGATCGTCCCGACCTCGGTGTGCTGGTGATCACCCACTACCAGCGCATCCTCCAGTACCTGGAGCCCGACGTCGTCCACATCCTCGTCGACGGCCGGATCGTCGCCAGCGGCGGCATGGATCTCGCCGACCGGCTGGAGCAGGAAGGGTACGAATCGTGGAGGGGGCAGGCCGCCCCGTGACGCTCGACGTCGCCAGCGTCAAGAAGGACTTTCCGATCCTCGATCGGGACATGGCCGGGAACCGGCTGGTGTTCCTCGACTCGGCAGCCAGCTCGCAGAAGCCCCGGGCCGTGCTCGACGCCATGGACCACTACTACGAGACCACCCATGCCAACGTGCACCGGGGCGTCTACACCATCGCCGAGGAGGCCACCCAGGCCTACGAAGCGGCGCGTGGCAAGGTCGCCCGGTTCATCGGGGCGCCCTCGTCGAGGGGCGTCGTGTTCACCAAGAACGCCACCGAAGCCATCAACCTGGTGGCCCACTCCTACGGCCGGAACTGCCTTGCGCCGGGCCGAGCGGTGTTGCTGACCGAGATGGAGCACCACGCCAACCTGGTGCCCTGGCTCATGCTGGCCGAGGAGCGGGGCGTCGAGCTGCGCTTCCTGAAGATCGACGACAGCGGCCGGCTCGTCCTCGACGACCTCGACCGCCAGCTCGAGGGCGTGGGCCTGGTGTCGCTGACGGCCATGTCCAACGTCCTCGGCACCCTGAACCCGGTGGCCGAGATCGCCGCTGCGGCCCACGCCGCCGGCGCCGTCGTGCTGGTGGACGCCGCGCAGTCGGTTCCCCATGTCGCCACCGACGTGGCTGCGCTCGGGTGTGACCTCCTGGCCTTCTCGGCCCACAAGATGTGCGGGCCCACCGGCATCGGCGTGCTGTGGGGTCGCGAGGAGCTGCTGGAGGCCATGCCTGCGTTCCTCGGCGGCGGTGAGATGATCCGGGACGTGCGCCTCGACGGTTGGACGCCCAACGAGATCCCCTGGAAGTTCGAGGCGGGCACCCCGCCCATCGCCGAGGCCGTGGGTCTGGGCGCGGCGATCGACTACCTGTCGGGTCTGGGCATGGATGCGGTGCGGGAGCACGAGATCGCCCTCACCGAGCACGCCCTGTCGACCCTCGCCGACCGCCACGGTGACGACCTGCGCATCTTCGGGCCACCCGACGCCCACGACCGCGGCGGCGTGCTCTCCTTCACCTACCGCGACATCCACCCCCACGACCTGTCCCAGGTGCTCGACAGCGCCGGCGTCTGCATCCGGGCCGGCCACCACTGTGCCCGGCCCCTGATGCGCCGCCTCGGCGTGCCCGCCACCTCCCGGGCATCGTTCTACGTCTACAACGACGAGGCCGACGTGGAGGCTCTGTCCGACGGCCTCCTCGCCGCGGCCGAGATGTTCGCGATCTGATGGCCGGCCTCGAAGACCTCTATCGCGAGATCATCCTCGACCACTACCGGAGCCCGCGGAACCGGGGGAACCTCCCGTCGCCGCCGGCGCACCGCGTCGAGGGCTTCAACCCGCTCTGCGGCGACGAGGTGATCCTCTACGTCGACATCGACGATTCCGGGCGGGTCACCGACATCAAGGTGGACGGGCAAGGCTGCTCGATCAGCCAGTCGTCGGCGTCGATGATGACGGCGGCGGTGAAGGGCCGTACCGAGGACGAGACCCGGGAGCTGATCCGGGCGTTCAAGGCCATGATGTCGATCCACGAACGGGGCCTCGACTCGAACGGGGACAGCTTCGATGGTGAGAGCGGTCCGGTGGCGCCCGATCCCACGGTCGACATGGGCGAGCTCGAGGCGCTGCGTGGGGTTGTCAAGTTCCCGGTGCGGATCAAGTGCGCCACCCTGTCCTGGAACACCCTCGCCCAGGCCTTCGACCAGGCCAGTTTGGATCGCGCTGCGGACTAGGTTCGTCCCCATGCGACGACTGGTTGTAGGGATCGGGCTGGCGGCCGTGCTCGGCCTCACCGCCTGCGGTGGCGGCGGAGACGACGACGACGCTGCGCCCGTCGCCAGCACCACGCCGCCCCCCACCACGGCCGTCGTGGGCAACGACCAGGCCGGCACGCCCTTCTGCCAGCTGGCCCGGACCTACACCGAGAAGTTCGCCGCACTGCTTCCGGCGGTCAACGACCCGGCGAAGCTGCGGGCGGCCACCACCGACGCCGAGTCGGCCATTCGCCAGGCCCAGGCCACGGCGCCGCCCGAGATCAAGAAGGACGTCACCGTCGTCGCCACCACGGCCAAGGATGCGCTCGCCGCCCTCCAGAAGAACAACTTCGACGTCAGTCGGTCGCCCGAGGCGGTCACCAAGCTCCAGGAGCCCGCCTTCCAGACCGCCTTCGCCAATCTGAACCGGTACGCGCGGGCTCACTGCGGCGTGGCCTGAGGCGGTCTGGTGAACGGCGACCACCTGCGTTCGGCCCTCGCCGCCCACCAGACCCTGCTCATGCCGGGCGTCTGGGACTCGCTCTCCGCCCGACTGGCGAGTGATGCGGGTTTCGAGGTCCTGTTCCTGTCCGGCTTCGCCACCGCGGCCAGCCTCATTGGCCTCCCGGACTTCGGGTACCTCACGCAGGCCGAGATGTCGGAGGTGGCCCGCCGGGTGTGCAAGACGGTCGGTGGTTGCGCGGTGGTCGTCGACGGTGATACCGGCGGCGGGAACGCCCTCAACACCATCCGCACGGTCGAGCTGTTCGAGGCCGCCGGGGCGGCCGGCATCTTCCTCGAGGACCAGGTGTGGCCCAAGAAGTGCGGGCACATGACCGGCAAGCGGGTCGTGCCCCGGGAGGACTGGCTGGGCAAGCTCCAGGCCGCCATCGACCACCGCTGGAAGCTGTTCGTCGTGGCCCGCACCGACGCCCGGTCGGCCCTCGGCCTCGAGGAGGCCATCCTCCGGGCCCGGATGGCCGCCTCGCTGGGGGTCGACGCCGTGTTCGTGGAGGCGCCGGAGTCGGTGGAGGAGATGGAGGCGGTGGCCGATGCTCTCCCCGGCGTGGTCCTCGTGGCCAACATGATCGAGGCGGGCCGGACCCCTCTGCTCACCCCTGCCGAGCTGCACGCCCTGGGCTACGACCTCATCGTCTCCCCGCTGTCCGGGCTGTTCGCCATGGCCAAGTCGGTCGGCACCGCCTATCAGGTGTTGGCCGATCAGGGGACGCTGCGAAACCACCTCGATCTCGTGACGACGTTCGACGACTTCAACCGGGTCGTCGACCTCGACGGGCACTACCGGCTGGAGGCCAGGTACCAGGCACCGGAATGACAGCCCGGTGACCGGCCCGGGAGGCCGGTCCTACGACGACCTCCCGGGTGAGAACGTGAATTCGCTGCGCTGACCCGCACGGGGTCAGTCGGTGTGCTTGCTCGATCAGCCGGGGCGGAAGGGGCGCAGACCGTCGTCGGGAGTCGACAGCGGCTCCGCCAGGCCCATGGTGGCGGCCAGTTCGTTCCACGTGTCGCGGTTCCACCCGGCGATGGCCTGCTGGATCTCGCCGTCGTCGCCGATCAGGAAGACGGTGGGGACGGCTTCGAGCCCGTAGGCCTCCGACACCGAATACGGCGCCGCCTGGCTCAGGCTGGGCACCCGCTGGCCGTGGCTCTCGCTGTACTGGGCGATGGCCTCGGGGGGATCCTCGCCGACCGCGACCACCCGGCCCCCGCCCTCGGCGAGCTTGGTCAGCATTGGGGCCACCATCTTGCAGACCGGGCAGCTGACCTTGAAGAAGGCCAGCAGCGTGGTGCCTTCCGTCCAGGGGTCGGAGACCTCTTCGCCGCCGTCAACGGCGGGAAGGGTGAGCGAAGGGGCCTTGTCACCGACACTCAACATGACTGCGATGGTAGGTGACGCCGGCAGTAACCTCGGAATCCATGGCCTCGAAGAAGAAGCGGACCCCACCGCGCCCGTCCGGGTCCCGGCCGGCCGCCAAGCGACCAGGTCAGACCCCGTCCGGGTCGCAGCCCACGGCGAAGCCCGCCGGCCCTGCCGGGACGGGCAAAGCCGCCGGCCCCGGTAAGACGGCGCCGAAGCCGGCGCGGGACCGTACCGGTCCGACCCGGGCCGAACGGCTGGCCGCGGCGGAGGCGGCCCGCCGGCGCAAGGCGGCCCGCACCAGGGCCCTGGTCGCCGGTGGCCTGGTGGCGGTGCTCGCGCTGCTGACCGTCACGATCATCAACAGCCGGCGCTCCAACAGCCGGGTGATCAGCGCGCTGGAGGACAGCGGGGCCTGCAACTACGACTCCCGCACGGATTCCGATGGCGGCACCGGGCGGAACCACGTGAACGGGGACGTCACCTACGAGGTGAACCCGCCGGCGGGCGGGGACCACAATTCCTCGCCCTCGCCGCCGGGCATCTTCACCCAGGAGAGCAGGCCGCCCGATTCCCGGATCGTCCACTCCCTGGAGCACGGCTACGTGGTGATCTGGCACCGTCCCGACCTGGACGTCGCCCAGCTCGACCCGCTCCGCGAACTGCAGCGGAAGCACAGCAAGGACGTCCTGCTCCTGCCCCGGGAGTCCCTGACCCAGCCCGTGGCCGCCACCGCGTGGCATCGCCGCCTGCTGTGCGACCGGCCCGACCTCGGCGCCTTGGAGAAGTTCGTCACGGAGTACCGGAACAAGGGCCCTGAGGACGTCCCCCACTGATGCGCGCGACACTGACCGCATGAGACGGATCTGGGTATCGGCGGCGGCGCTGGTGGGGCTGCTGGCGGCGGCCTGCGCCGGAGGCGACAGTGGGCCGAGCGCTCTCGAGCGTGCGGCGGAGGAGATCGCCTTCAGGGCGTCGAGCACCACCGTTCCTGACGACGCCGCCCCGACTACCACGGCCGTCCGGCAGGCCTCGCCGGCGAGCGCCGTCGTCACGACCGCGGTCCGGGCGACCACGCCCGTCGCAGTAGGGGACGCTCCGGCCGGCCTGGGCAACGGGGCGAGGGGCGCCGAGGTGGCCGCCCTGGAGAAGCGCCTCGAGGCCCTGCTGTACGACGTGGGTGCGGTCAACGACGTGTATGACCAGAACACCGCCTACGGGGTGATGGCCTTCCAGAAGGTGCACGGGATGGCCCGCACGGGGCGGGCCACCGACGACGTGATCGCCGCCCTGGCCACGGCGAAGGCGCCGGCGCCGCTGGTCCCCAACGGCGGGGAGAACCGGGTAGAGATCGACATCCCCCGGCAGGTGCTGTTCCTGTACAAGGCGAATGCGCTGCAGAGGATCGTCACCATCTCAAGCGGGAACAACCAGCGCTTCTGTTCGGAGGGCTATTGCCGGCGGGCGGTGACCCCCGGCGGCTCGTACGGGTTCTACCGCCAGGGCCGGGGTTGGGAGACCGGTCCGCTGGGATCGCTCTACAACCCGGTGTACTTCAACGGGGGCATCGCCGTCCACGGCTCGCGTTCGGTGCCGGCGCAGCCGGCGTCGCACGGCTGCATCCGGATCCCCATCAGCTCGGCCGAGTGGTTCCCTGGGGCGGTGCACATCGGCATGCCGGTGCACGTGGTCGGGGTCGAGGGCCAGCCGCCGACACCCGAGGCCCGGGTGGACGCCACCGCGCCCGCCACCACCGTCACCTCGCAGCCGCCCACCACGGCACCGATCATCACCCCCCCGACGGTGCCGACAACCCTCGGCCTCCTCGACGGCCTGCTGAGGCCGCCGACCTAGAAGTTGCCGGCGAAGCACGGGCTGGGTATCCGATCCGTCATCCCTCCTGGCCGGAGTGCGCTTCTACGTGATCGGAGGCAGCACGGACTCGTGCATCCGCACGATCCGCCACGGCCCGCAGTCCTCGCGCCTGAGCACGAAGGTGACCGCCGCCGAGTAGGCGACCTCGTGGTCGTGGCGGTCGATCCCGTAGAAGCGGTAGCGGCCGGCTACGACCGACAGCCCCCCGTCGGTCACCGGCTCATCGACCGACACCTCGTCGATCCGGACGGACCGCCAGGTGCGGGCGGCGATGCGGAATCGACGGGCCAGTTGGTCGAGCTCACCGTCGCGGCCGGAGACGTAGGTGGCGTCGGGCTCGAACAGCCCGGTCACCGCAGCAGCGTCGAGCTGCAACCAGGAGGCCACCCACTCGCGGACGATCTCGGCCGGCTCGGTCATTTTCGGCTCACGGCGCGGCTCGTTGCGCCCGGGAGAAGGTGCTTCTGCACCTTCCCCGTCCCCGGACTCCGAGGGAGGTCATTGAGCAGGTGGACGAGCGCAGGAACGGCCACCGCCGGGAGCCGGTCACGCAGGTGGGCGCCGATGCGCTCCGGGTCCCCGGCGGGGCAGACGACCGCCAGCGCGACCTGTTGCTCGCCGGGCTCGCCGCCGGCGGTAGCTACTCCGTAGGCGGCGGCGTCGATGACGCCGTCGTAGGTGAGCGCCGCCTCCTCCACCAGCACGGGGGCGATGAACTCGCCTCGATGACGGATCACGTCGTCCTTCCGGCCCCGAAAGGCGTAGTGCCCATTCCCGATGTCGGCAACGATATCGCCGGTGTGGAACCACCCGTCGCCCGGCATCCGAGTGGCCGTGCCCTTTTCGTCGTTCAGATAGCCGTGCATCACGAATGCCTTGTCGTGCGGTCGCACGAGCAGCTCGCCGTCGGTGGCCGTGCGGACGTCGTACCCGCTGACGGCCTGCCCGCACGACGCCTCCTCCACCCGGGAGCCGTCCCACGGTGCCATCAGGGGAATGCCGACCTCGGTGGATCCGTATGCCTCCGACAGGTGGAGACCGAACCTCCGTTCGAACGAGCGCGCTCTGGTAGGCGGGCTCGGAGCGCCCGACGCCACCCGGACGGGGCTCCTGGCATCGTCGGGGCGGGCCGGTCGGGCGTCGAGCATGGCGATGAGGCCGCCTGCATAGGCAAAGGTCGTGAGATTCAGCGCTCGGCACGTGTCCCAGAACCGCTCGATGGACGGCGGCCACGACAGCGCCACACGGGCGCCGGCAACCAGCGCAGCGAGAACGTTGCCGTACAGGCCGTCGACGTGGAACAGGGGAGCGAACCCGTGTATCCCGTCGTCGGAGCCCAGGCGCCGCATCGCCGCCGTGCACTCGGCATAGTGGACGGCGTGGCCATGGGGAAGCAGTACCCCCTTGGGCGCCCCGGTGGTCCCCGACGTGGGCAGGACGGCGGCGAGGTCGTCGGGTGATGGGGGGTTGTGGTGCCAGCGAGCGCGGCCGGCGGCCGTCGGGAGCGCGTCGAGGCTGATCGTCTCAAGTCCTGGCCCCAGCCAGCCTTTCCAGCGACTGGGGGCGATCACCTTCGTTCCGATCAGCATCGCAGCGATGACCCTGTCCAGCGTCGGGCCCCGGTACTGGTTGGGGATGAGGACGGGGACGCCGCCGGCCTTCATCACGGCGACGACGGCAACTGCGGCCCGGTTCGTCGTGGGGACCAGGAGCCCGACGTGTTCACCGGGAGCGACGGCGCCGGCCAGCCCCGCCGCCACCTGGTCCGTGAGGAGATCGAAGCCGGCGAAGCTCAGCGCGGGCTCGCCCCGAACGGGAAGTAGGAACGGACGGTCCCCGAACAGGGACGCGGCGCGCCCCACGACGTCCGGAATGGTTCGCTCGGACTGCGGCGTCACCCGGGTGATCCCCGGTACGAGCACGGCCACGGGTCAGGCCCGCTCCATGTCGCGCGCCCGCCCGTCCGCCACCACGACCGTGCGCGTGGTGACGGAGGCCAGTGCCTCCCGGTCGTGGTCGACCACCGCCACTGCCATGCCGAGTCCCGCCAGCTCCCGGAGGTGGGCGAGGACGGCGTCGGTCGAGTCCCGGTCGAGCCCCATCAGCGGCTCGTCGACGAGCAGCACCTGTGGCGCCGCCATCAGGGCCCGGCCGAGCACGACGAGGCTCTGCTCCCCTCCCGACAAAGACCCGGCGTCCACGTCGCGCCGGGCGGCGATCCTTGGGTAGCGGTCGAGGAAGTCCGCCACCTGTGCGTCCACATCGTCCTTCCGCCGGCGCACGTACCCTCCGAGTTCGAGGTTGCGGCGCACGCTGAGGTGAGGAAACACCCGCCGTCCCTGGGGCACCAGGCTCACGCCGTGCCTCACCATGGACCGCGGAGAAGAGCCCTCGACTCGCCGGCCGTCGAGACGGACGGCACCGCGATGGGGCACGATGAGGCCGGCTACGGCCGAGAGGAGCGTCGACTTCCCGGCCCCGTTGCCGCCGACCACCCCGACGATCTCCCCACCGCTCGCAGAGAAGTCGAGGCCGGATAGAACCACGTGCTGCCCGCGCCGGACATGCAGGCCTTCGACCGAGAGCTTCACGCCGTCGATGCCTTCGCCCGGGAGCCGGCGCTCCGCAGTTCGAGCACCGCAGTCGCCACCGCCTCGACGGCCCGCTGGTCGTGCTCGACCAACACGACAGCGGTCCCCGCCTCGACGAGCGCAGCGATCCCGTCGAGGAGTCGCGGCCGGTCCTCGTCGGCCACTCCCGCCAACGGCTCGTCCAGCAGGGCGACCGACGGCTGTCCGATCAGGACGCGGGCTAGCTCGATGCGCTTGCGCTGGCCATAAGAGGCTTTGGCCGCCGGTCGGCGGCCCGGAAGGTCGATGCCGACCGCGTTGCGGGCCCGGTCCACTGCCTTGGCTTCGTAGGAGCGGCGGGAGATGGGGATGCCCGCGACCGAGGTGAGCCGGCCGGTGAGACCGAGGGCGATGTTGTCGTCCACCCCCAGATCGGGCACGAGCCGTGGCTCCTGGAAACTGCGCCGGACACCGCGCTCGGCGAAGGCGGTCGGTGTCCACGCCGGCCGCTCTCCGTCGATTTCCACGGTCCCCCCGTCCGGCCGGCGCAGGCCCGAGAGCACGTCGAGGAGAGTGGACTTGCCCGAACCGTTGCCGCCGACGACGGCCAGACACGTGCCGGCGGCCACGGCGAGGTCCACACCGTCGAGGGCCACCACCCCATCGAAGCGGCATATGAGGCCCCGAGCTGAAAGCCTCACGCCGCCACCGCCCTGCGGAAGCGCACCCGGACAAGGTCGCCCGCCGCTCGGAGGGACCCGGCGCGAGTGAGGACGACGACGATCATCGCCGCACCGGTGACGCCAAGCCGCACGCCCGGGCGGCTCTGGAGCTGGTCGTCGACGGCCAGAACCACGGCCGCACCGAGGACTGCACCCCCGATCCGGCCCAGACCGCCCAGCAACACCATGACGACGATCTGGAAGCTCGGGACGATCCCAAAGGAGACCGAGGACACGAAGCTGCTGAAGCTGGCCGAGAACCCCCCGGCCACGCCGGCCAGCGCCCCACCGAGCCCGAAGGCGAAAAGCTTGAGCGCACCCGGGCGCACACCCATCGTCCGCGCCGCCAGCTCGTCGGCGCGCACGGCAAACATTGCGCGCCCGGCTGCTGACCCTCGTAGCCAGCGTGCGACGAGGTAGGCGATCGCAACGAGCACCAGCGCTGGTCGGTAGAAATCGCCGGCGGACACGAGGTCCCGGCCTGCGAGGGTCAGCGGTGCCACGCCGGCGAGGCCTCCGGACCCCCCGGTGAAGGACGCGTTGGCCTCGATCACGCGGAGCACCTCGCCGAGGGCGAAGGTGACTAGCGCCACCTGCTCGGGGCTCACCCGTAGCGCTGGGAGTCCGAGGAGCATGCCGGCCACACCACCGCAGACGGTGGCGCCGGCCAGTGCCGGCCACGGCGCCACGCCGTGCCGCACCGTGAGGATGGCGAACGCATAGGCGCCGACGCCGTACAGCGCCGCTTGGGCGAAGGACGGCTGGCCGCAGAACCCCCAGATGATCTGGAGGCCGATAGCCACTGTCGCGAAGATGGCGATGTTCACACCGAGGCGCAGGGCGGACCCGCTGGGCCCGGCGAGGGGCACCACCCAGGCCGCCACCAGGACGAGGAGGGGGAGGGGACGGGATGCGGCTACAGCGGACAACCGGCCCGGCCAGGCCGGGGTCAGCGGCTGGGCGGCAGCGATTTCACGTCCTTGCCGTCGAAGGAGAACCCGCTCTGGATCACGAACTTCCCGTCCTTGACCCGGAAGACCCAGATCGGCCTCCCCAGCGGGTTCCCGTCGGCATCGAAGGAGAGGGCGCCCACCCCGGTGTCGGCGATCGTGACCTTGGCGATGGCGTCGCCCAGGGCGGCACGGTCAGCCGGCCCGGTGGCCAACGCCGCCGCCACCACCTTCATGGACTCATAGCCATGGGCGGCCGGCGGCGGCACGTCGCTGCTCCCGAACCGGGCCTTGTAGGCCGACGTGAACGCCGTGTTGGCCGGGCTGGCAGAGGCCGCGTCGTAGTCAACGACTCCGATGAGCCCCTCGCGTGCCGAGCCCCCACGCTCGAGCACCGATGGGTCGAACGCCCCGCCGCCGGCATCGACGATCCGCGGGCTCCACTCCAGTTTCTTGACTGCCGTGAGCGCGGCGATCACGTCACCGGCGTAGCCCACCGTCACGAGGGTGTCGGCTCCGCTGTTCTTGGCCGCCAGCACCTGTGTTTGCACGTCGGCATCTCCCGTGCCCATGGCTGCACGTTGGAGACCGTGAGCCCCTTCGCCTGAGCCGCCTGCTGGGCCAGCTTGGAGATCGAGTCGCCGAACTCGCCCGTGATCTGGAGGATGGCGAGTTTCTGAGCCCCTGCGTCCTTGGCCGCCTGGATCCCGCCGTAGGCGTAGGCGCCGTGAGGGCTGGCCAGTATGAACGTGCGCTTCGCCTCACGGGTGATGGCCGGTGAGGATGCATAGGAGGAGATGAGCGGCACGCCGGCGCGGTTCAGGATCGGCTTCGCGGCCAGCGCCCCGTCGCTTCCGGCCAGGCCGGTGAAGGCCCAGATCGACTGGTCGTCGACGACCTTCTGCGCCGCGTCCGCAGCCTGCTTGGGATCGAGCTGATCGTCGAAGGCGACGATCTCGAGCTTGGAACCCTTGTACGGCCCGGCAACGACCCCACCTGCCCGGTTGAGCTCGTCCACCGCAATTTCGGCGCCGTCCAGGATCGGCTTGCCGTATATCGCGTACGCCCCGGCCAGTGGCCCGACGACTGCGACCTTGAACGTCCGGGTCGCGGTGGAGGCACCGGAGTCGGGCCCGGAATCCGAGCCGCATGCAGAGGCCACCACGAGGGCGACGACGGACAGACGGAGGCCAAGTTTGCGCAGCATCCAACGCTCCCTGCGGGCCGGGCCCCTCCAAGTCACGAGGGATGGCACCCGCCATAGATCAATGTGAATTGAACTCTAACCCGACGTCACCGCAGCCCGGCGGCGGTCCGGCCAGACCACAAGGACACATGCCAGCAACCCGAACGACATCGCCTCGCGGTACCCGCTGGGGAGGCCGTAGGCCAAGAAAGTGGTCGCCAGGCCCAGGCCAAGACCTCCCGCCACTGCGCCGACGAGCGACGCTCGAGATCCGATGACTGCGGCGCTGAACGCGATCACCGTCGCCGACCAGCCAAGCGAGAGTTTCAGCGTCCCGAAAGTCGAGGCGTAGAGGATCCCCCCGGCGCTGGCGATCACGCCGGCGATCGCGTAGACCGAGACCACGGTGGCGGCGACGGGCAGCCCGACCAGTCGGGCGGCGGTGAGGTCCTCGGCGACCGCGGTGACGACCGCACCAGGCCGGGTGTGAGCAAGAAACCGCTGCGCTCCGCACGCCACGGCTACGGCGGCGGCGATGGCGAGCAGGGCCGCCACCGGCACGCCGGCCCCGGCCAGGCGGAGCTCGCCTCCGGGGAGAAGGTCGGGGAAGGACCGGTCCGCAGCGCCGAAGCTCGACGCCACGACGTTGCGCAGGATCAGTGCGGCGCCGAGCGACGTTACGAGCGGGGCGAGGGCATCGCCGGTGAAGCGCAGTGGCCGGAACGCCGTCTGGTCCACCACCGACGCGATGACGGCGCCGATCCCCATGCCTGCGAGCACGGCGAGGGCCGGGTTGCCGGTGGCCTCCCACACGCCGAGGCAGGTGAACGTGGCGATCATGAGGACGTCACCGTGGGCCAGGTTCATCAGGCCCAGAACGTTGTAGACCGCGGCGTAGCCGAGCGCGAAAACGGCGTACACCGCACCCGTCCCAAGGCTCAGGACCAACAAGGTGGCGATCGTCGACATCAGCGGTGAGGACCATCCCGAAGACCGTCAACCATGCCACCGGCGCACGACGCCCTCATTGGTGGTGCTTCAGGCTCCCGGGAAACTTCGCGTAAAGGCGAGGTCAGGCGGCCGGGGGTTCCTCGGAGTAGCCGGCATAGCCGGTGGACTCCAGCTCCTCCGCCAGCTCGGGGCCGCCGGAGGCGACGATGCGGCCGTTGCGGAGCACCGACACCACATCCGGGCGCAGCTCCCGCAGCAGCCGACTGTAGTGGGTGATGACGAGCACCCCGAGGCCGACCTCGTTGGTGATGAGCTCCACCCGCTGGGAGACGGCCTTGAGCGCGTCGACGTCGAGACCGGAGTCGATCTCGTCGAGGACGGCGATCCTGGGGGCCAGCACCGCCAGCTGGAGGGTCTCGTTGCGCTTCTTCTCGCCACCGGAGAGGTCGACGTTGAGGGGACGGGCCAGCAGCGCCGGGCTCACGCCGATGCGGACCGCCTCGCTGGCGACGAGGGCGGCCACGTCGGCAGTGGCCCGCCCCTGGGGGGCGAGGGCGGCGGCCATGGCGTGCTCCAGCGACACCCCGGGAACCTCGGTGGGGTACTGCATGGCCAGGAAGAGCCCGGCCTGGGCTCGCTTCCAGGTCGGGAGGCCCAGCAGCTCCACGCCGTCGAGCGTCACGCTGCCCTCGTAGACCTCGTAGCCGGGCGCGCCCATGATGACGTGGGCCAGGGTGGACTTGCCCGACCCGTTCGGGCCCATGACCGCGTGCACCTGCCCGCTGGTCACGGTGAGGTCGACGCCCCGCAGGATCTCCTTGCCCTCCACCCCAGCCCGGAGGCCGGTAACGATCAACTCACTCATGACTCACCGACATCCACGTACACGTCGTCGTCCTCGACCCGCACCGTGTAGACGGGCACCGGCACGGTCGCCGGGAGCGACTGGGGCTCGCCCGTGACGAGGGAGAAGGTGCTGCCGTGCTTCCAGCACTCGATCTCCTTCTCGTCGGGCCAGATCTCGCCTTCAGCCAGGGAGAAGTCGGCGTGGCTGCAGCGGTCGCCGATGGCGTAGAAGTCGTCGCCGATGCGAACCAGGCAGATGCGGGCCTTGCCGACGTCGAACCGCTTGGCTGCGCCCGGCGCCACGTCGTCGACCTTGCACAGGCGTTGGGTGGTCACCGGCATCAGCTCGCACCCGCCCCGCTCTGAGGGCCGCTCGGGCCCGCCGCCCGTTCGGCCAGGCGGCGGACCAGAGTGGCCCGTAGACCGGTGATCGCCTCGGACAACGGCAACCGGTCGAGCACCTCGCCGAAGAAGCCAAGGACGATGAGGCGCTCGGCCACCTCGGGCGGGATGCCCCGGCTCTCGAGGTAGTAACGCTGCTCCTCGTCGATGGGGCCGACAGCCGACGCGTGGCTGCACACCACGTCGTTCGTCTCGATCTCGAGGTTGGGCACCGATTCAGCGCCGGCGCCCTCGGACAGCACCAGGTTGCGGTTGGTCTGATAGGCGTTGGTGCCCCGCGCCTCCTTGCCCACCCGGATCAGGCCGGAGTACACCGAGCGGGCCGTGTCGGAGACCGCGCCCTTGAACAGCAGGTCGCTGGTGGTCTTGGGGGCGATGTGGTCCTGGATGGTGCGGAAGTCGTGCATCCGGGCGCCGTCGGCGAAGTAGACGGCGGTGAGGTAGCTGGTGCCGCCCTTGCCCTCGATGCGGGAGTCGGTGCGCACCCGGGCGTAGTCGCCGCCGAGGGCCACCACGGAGGACTGCAGGGTGGCATCCCGGCCCACCCGGCTGGCTTGGTAGCCGACCTGGAAGATCTTGGGTCCAAGGTCCTGCACGTTGAGGTACCGCAGGCGGGCGGCGTCGCCCACGTCGAGCTCGACAATGGGGTCGGAGAAGGCGGCGACGTCGGACGACGACTGGTGCTCGATGACCGTGGCGTCACTGTTCTCGCCGGCCAGGACGATCGTGCGGGCAAAGGACGCCACGCCATCGCCGTCGAGGTGGTGGACGATCACGATGGGCTGCTCGATCACCATGCCGCGGGGGATGCGCACGATGGTGGCGCCGGGCAGGAAGGCGGTGTTGAGATCGGTGAAGGCGTCGACGACGGTCAGCCGGCTCAGGAGATCGTCGCCGTCGGGGAGGTCGGCGGCATCGGCGACCACGAGGCCCTTGGCGGCCAGGGCGGGGTCGACTTCGATCCGGGTGGGCCGCCCGTTCTGGACCATGACCAGAGCGGCGCGCGCTCCCGTGCCTTCAGGCACCGTGGCTGCGGCGCCGCCGGCGTCGTCGAGGGCAGGCCGGTACGCGTCGAGGTCGAGCTCGGAGATGCGGCTGTAGCGCCAGATCTCCTCGGAGGGGTCGGGCAGCGCTCCGGCCGAAAAGCGTTCGGCTGCGGCCGTCCGTCGGGCCCGGAGCCACTCCGGCCCGCCCAGGGCGGCGGCGGCGTCAGTCGTGAACGTCTTCAGGGAGAGCCCTTCATCGCGGGAAGTCTAGGAGAGGAGAAGGGTCAGCTCTGGCGGGGGTCAGGGCCTCGGGGGAATCCGGGGCTCGTGCCGGCGGACGCACGTTGCGGCCGGCGGCCTGGTCGACCAGGCGGCCGACCTCAGCGCCGTCGATCGTCTCCTTCTCGAGCAGAGCCCGGGCCACCAGGTCGAGGCCGCCCCGCAGCTCGCCAAGGAGCTCACGGGCCCGGTCCTCCTGGCGCCGGAGGATGTGCTCGACCTCTTCGTCGACCACGCGGGCCGTGTCGTCGCTGTAGTCCCGGCTGTGCATGAGGTCCTCACCCAGGAACACCATGCCCTGCGACCCCCACGCCATGGGCCCAACCCGGTCGCTCATGCCCCACTCCCGCACCATCTTACGGGCCAGCTCGGTGCAGCCGACGAGGTCGTTGTTGGCGCCGGTGGAGCGGTTGCCGAAGACGAGCTCCTCGGCGATGCGCCCGCCCAGGCGTACGACGAGGGAGTCCTCGATGTAGGGCTGGGTGTAGATGTGGCGCTCCTCGATGGGGAGCTGCTGGGTGACGCCGAGGGCCATGCCCGAGGGCAGGATCGTGACCTTGTGCACGGGGTCGGCATGCTCGAGGGCGTAGGCCAGCACCGCGTGGCCGCCCTCGTGGTAGGCGATGACTTCCTTCTCGTTGTTCGAGAGGGCCATCGATTCCCGGCGCTGGCCCATGAGCACGCGATCGCGGGCCGATTCGAAGTCGTCCATGTGGACGTCCTTGGCGCCGCGGCGGACGGCGAAGAGCGCAGCCTCGTTGACCAGGTTGGCCAGGTCGGCACCGCTCATGCCGGGGGTACCCCTGGCGATCACCGACAGGTCGACGTCGTCGGCCATCCGCTTGTCCTTGGCGTGGACCTGCAGGATCGGGAGGCGCTCGTCGAGGTCGGGGAGGGGGACGACGATCTGGCGGTCGAACCGGCCGGGGCGGAGCAGGGCCGGGTCGAGGATGTCGGGCCGGTTGGTGGCCGCCATCATGACCACGCCCTCGGTGGACTCGAAGCCGTCCATCTCCGACAGCATCTGGTTGAGGGTCTGCTCCCGCTCGTCGTGGCCGCCACCCATGCCGGCGCCGCGCTTGCGGCCGATGGAGTCGAGCTCGTCGACGAAGATGATGCACGGAGCCTGCTTGCGGGCGGTCTGGAACAGGTCGCGGACCCGGGCCGCGCCCACGCCGACGAACATCTCCATGAAGTCCGAGCCGGTGATCGACATGAAGGGCACGCCGGCCTCACCGGCCACCGCCCGGGCGATCAGGGTCTTGCCGGTGCCCGGAGGGCCGACCAGCAGCACGCCCTTGGGGATGCGGGCGCCGATGTCGCGGAACTTGCCAGGCGTCTTCAGGAAGTCGACGACTTCCCGGATCTCCTGCTTCACGCCCTCGTAGCCGGCCACGTCCGCGAACGTGGTCTTCGGCTTCTCGGTGGTGTACACCTTCGCCTTCGACCGGCCGATCGACATGATGCCCGCCATCTGGCCCTGGGCCCGGCGGCCCATCCACCACCAGAACAGGATCAGCAGGCCGATGGGCAGGATCCAGACGATGACCGTGCCGATCAGGTTGGAGCTGGGCGGGTGATAGTCCTCGGTGACGCCCCTCTCGCGGAACAGTTCGTAGTCCTGGTCGGGGATCCGGGCAGGGGCGGTGCTGGTGAACTTGCCCTTGTCCTCCTTGAACTCGCCGCTGATGCGCGACGTCTCGTTGTCGACGTCGATCTTGGCGACTTCACCGGCCCGCACCTTGCCGAGGAACTCGCTGTAGGAAATCTTGTCGGCGCTGGAACGGGACATGGTCGAGGTGGCCAGGAGGGCGAGCATGGCCACGCCGATCAGGACCCACACGACGGGACGGGGCCAGCTGGTGCCGGAGCCGGGGAGGTTCGGTGTGCCCGGCGGCCGGTCCTTGCGCGCACCGCGAGGGTCGGGAGGCGGGGGAGTCATTGCCGACCATGCTAGGCGGCGCCAGGTGCCTACCTGGCCCCGGGGCATCCGCGATCCGGAAGGGGCAGGCGGGTACGTTGCCCTGATGTTCCGCCCGCGCCTCTGTGCCCGCCCGGGCTGCGGTGTGCCCGCCTCCGCTGTGCTCACCTTCCAGTACGCCACCCGCACGGTCTGGCTGCTCGACCAGGGCGACCCCGACCCTGCCGCCATCGACCTCTGCGCCCCCCACGCCGACCGGCTCTCGCCGCCACGCGGCTGGATCGGCCACGATCAGCGCGCCGGCGCGTCGGGCATGTCGGCGTCGGTGGCGTCCTAAACCACCCCAACTCTCCCTACGCTGGGGCCGTGGAGCCCCAGCAACCCCTGCAGCCGCAAGACCCGGTCGAGACAGCACTGCCCAACGTCGGGCCGCCCCGTCTCCCGCGATGGGGCCTGGGCGATTTCCTCGTCGGGGTGTTCGGGGGCTATGCGCTGGCCAGCTTGCTCGCCGTCGTGTGGTTCAACGTCACGGGCGACGACGAGCTCAACCTTGCCGGCCAGGCGTTCAGCCAGATCGGCCTGTGGACGGGCATGGTCGGCACGGCGGTGGTGGCCAGCCGCAAGAAGGGCGCCGGCCGGCTGCGCGACGACTTCGGCTTCTACGGACGATGGTCCGACCTCGGCCTGGGCGTGCTCGTGGCTCTGGCCGTGCAGATCCTGGTCCTGCCTGCGATCGCGTTCCTGCTGCGGCCGCTGCTCGGCCAGCCAGAGGTGTCCGGTCCGGTCCAGGACCTTCTCGACAAGGCCCAGGGGCCGGCCTTCCTCGGGCTGATCCTGTCGGTGGCGGTCGGTGCGCCGCTGGTCGAGGAGCTGTTCTTCCGGGGGCTCCTCCTGCGCTCGCTGCAGCGGCGGGTGCCCAACTGGGCGGCCGTGGCCCTTTCGGCGGTGGCCTTCGGGCTCGCCCATGGGAGTGCGTTGCCGGTCGACGCCGTCGTCCTGGTGATGATCAGCCTGACCGTGTTCGGCGCCATCCTGGCCATGCTGGCCATCCGCACGGGCCGATTGGGGCCCAGCATCGTGACCCACGCCGTCTTCAACCTCTTCACCCTGCTCTACCTGACATTCACCAACTGACCCGCGCCGGCGTGCCCGGCCCGGGGGCTACGGGATGATGATCGTGGTGGTGGGCGGGAGGACGGGGAAGGTGGTGGTGGTGGTCTCGGGGACCGGCTCCACGACCGTGGTGGTGGTCGTCGGCCGGGCCACGGTGGTGGTGGTGGTATCGGGTGGGATGGTGGCGTTGGGCACGGCCTTGCCCTCGTCGGGCGGGGCCTCCGCCTCGGGGCTGTTCAGCACGTGCACCCGGGTGCCGGCGGGCACCTGGTCGTAGAAGGTGGGGGCCGCGTACATCGGGATCCGGATGCAGCCGTGGGAGGCGGGGTAGGCGGGCACCGACGGCGAACCGTGGATGGCGATGCCGCCGTTGAAGTACATCGGCCACCACAGCTCCCCAAGGGGGGCGACCTCGAGGCCGGCGGCCTTGCGGCCGATCCTGAAGCTCCCGCCGGGGGTGACAGCGACAGAGCACTCACCGTCGACGCAGTAGCGCTCGTTGTTTCCTGTGGACACGGGCAGGATGCGGGCCAGGGACCCGCCGACCCAGTGGAACATCACCTGGCGCTCGACGTCGATCTCGATCCGGTTCGCCGCGCCACCGGGCACCATCGGGCCGGGCTTGGAGGCCGTGGCCAGGGCCGCCTGGGTCTGGGGGCCGTCCTGGCCGTCTCGGCTGAGGCCCTCCACCTTCTGGAAGGCCATGAGGGCGTAGGTGGTCTGGGCGCCCCACTTGCCGTCAGGGGTGCCGACGTCGTAGCCCAGTTCGGCCAGGCGCTCCTGTAGCGCCTTCACCCCGGGGATCGACTGTGTGACCGACCGGGCTGCCGTGGTCGAGGTGGTGGGCGCCTCGGTGGTGCTCGTGCTGGTGCTCGTGCTGGTGCTCGTGCTCGTGCTGGAGCTCGTGTCGAACGGGATCGTGCCAAGGGTGCTGGCAGGAGCGGCCTGCGACTTCGCCGAGTCCCCGCCGTCGGCCGACGAGCAGGCGGCCAGCGTCAACGCCAGGCCAACCGCCACCCTCAGGCCTCTCGGCCGCATTTCGTTCCTCATAACCGCCTTTGACTCTGCGAGACCGGCAATCGTTCCACACTTTTTCCACCTCGGTCGACTGGACGCTCAAGGTTGGCCGCCGAGACGCCGATACCTCTCCTGCCTTGGGAGGCTCGAAAACTGAGGGGGTTCGCTATGACTTGTCCGACCTGCCGTTCGACTGCGTTGGTGGAAATCGGCCTGCACGTCCGGGACCAGGTGGTCACCATGCACTCGTGCTCCATGTGCGAGAACCGGTGGTGGGACCGGGGCGGCGAGCGCGTCACGCTCCCGTCAGTCCTGGAGCTCGTTGCCACGAAATAGCTCGGACGGGCGCCCGGTGGGGCGGCCCGAATCCTTTGCGTCAGGCGGGGATGACAAGATAGGCGCCATGCCAGGTTCCCGATGGCCGGCGGTGGATGACGTCCGGCAGCGAATCGTCGACTCGACGAGAACCCGCCTGACGACGAAGCCCTCGGTGGAGTCGATGATCACCTTCGGCGTCGTCGCCGCCGCGGTGCTTTTCGTCTTCGCCCAGCTCCAGCCCAACCTCATCTTCGCCAAGACCACGCCGGCGGGCGGTGACACCGGCTCCCACGTATGGGGCCCGGCCTTCATGCGTGATCACCTCCTGCCCAAGGGCCGGCTGATCGGCTGGGCCCCGGACTGGTACTCCGGCTTCCCGGCCTACCAGTTCTATTTCCCGCTGCCCGCCCTGGCCATCGCCCTCCTCAGCTTCCTCATCCCCTACGAGATCGCCTTCAAGCTGATCACCATCACCGGCCTGGTCACCCTGCCGATCGCGGCCTGGGCGTTCGGGCGGCTGTCGGGCATGCGTTTCCCCGGTCCGGCGCTGCTGGCCGTCGCCGCCGTGCCCTTCCTGTTCGACCGTGGGTTCACCATCTACGGCGGCAACATCCCGTCCACGCTGGCCGGTGAGTTCTCCTTCTCCATCAGCCTGTCGTTCGCGCTGGTCTTCCTGGGCGTGGTGGCGCGAGGGCTCGACACCGGCAGGCACCGCGCCCTGGCCGGCGTCCTGCTGGCTCTCACGGGGCTCACCCACCTCCTGCCGACCCTGTTCGCGGTCACGGGCGCCGTCGTCCTCTATCTCCTCCGGCCCGGTCGGCGCCGCCTGGGCTTCGTGGGTGGCGTGTTCGCGGTGGGGGCCATGCTCGCCGCGTTCTGGTCGGTGCCCTTCGCCTTCCGTCTGCCGTATGCCAACAACATGGGCTGGGAGAAGCTCACCGAGTACAGCAAGAACCTCTTCCCCCAGAACATCCGGTGGGTCCTGATCCTGGCGCTGGGCGGCGCGGTGGTGAGCGTCATCAACCGCCGGCGCACCGGGCTGTTCCTGATCGGCATGGCCACCATCGCCGGGGCCCTCTTCATCGTGGCGCCCCAGGCCCGCCTCTGGAACGCCCGGATCCTGCCGTTCTGGTACCTCACCCTGTACCTCCTGGCCGGCGTGGCCGTCACCGAGCTCGGACCGGCCATCGGTCGGTGGCTGGCCACCGACCCCGAGCAGCCGTCGCCACTCGGCCGGCTGCTGACGCCGATCGGCGCCGCCCTGATCGTCTGGATGGTCGTCGGCCTCCCCCTTGGGGTGCTCCCGGGCTGGCTGCCCAAGCCGACCACCACGGATGTCAGCTTCATCCCGTCGTGGGCCAAGTGGAACTACTCGGGATACGAGCGCAAGGCCGCCTACCCGGAGTACAAAGGCATCGTCGACACCATGGCCGACGTCGGCCGCAACAATGGGTGCGGGCGCGCCCACTGGGAGTACGAGTCCGGGCTCGACCGCTTCGGGACGCCCATGGCCCTGATGCTCCTGCCGTACTGGACCGACGGCTGCATCGGCTCGATGGAGGGCCTTTACTTCGAATCCTCGGCCACGGTGCCTTACCACTTCCTCTCGGCCGGAGAGCTGTCGAAGGCGCCGTCGAACCCGATGCGCGACCTGCCGTACGCGTCGATGAACGTCGCCGACGGCGTACGCCACCTCCAGCTCCTGGGCGCCCGCTATTACATGGCGTTCTCACCGGAGACCCTCGCCCAGGCCAACGTCCACCCGGACCTGCGGGCGGTGGCCACCACCGGCCGCTGGACGGTCTTCGAGATCGCCGGCTCCGAGCTGGTGTCGCCGCTGCAGTTCGAGCCGGCCGTCGTCACCGGGCCCGTCAAGGGCGAAGTGCCCTGGATGAACATGAGCGTGAACTGGTACATGGACTCCGAGGGCCAGGACGTCTTCCTGGCCGCATCGGGTCCGAAGGAGTGGGAGCGGGTCGAGGCCCGCGGCGTCGAGTCCGACCTGAAGACGGTCGGCTCGTCCGTTGCGGTCGACCCCCCCGAGCGCCGCCCGATCACACCCGCCCAGGTCACCAACATCTCATCCGACGACAATGACATCCGCTTCGACGTCGACCGGATCGGGTCGCCGGTGCTGGTGAAGGCGTCCTACTTCCCGAGCTGGAAAGCGAAGGGGGCGAAGGGTCCCTATCGGGTGACCCCCAACCTGATGGTCGTGATCCCCACGTCGACCCACGTCGAGCTGCACTACGGCTTCACGCCGGCCGACGGCCTCGGCCACCTGCTCACCCTTGGCGGGATCGCCCTCGCCATCGCCTTCTACCGGATGGGCCCCGTGCGCTTCGACGACCCCGAACCCGATGCCGAGCCCGTCGTGTCGCTCGGGGAGCTCGGCGCCTCGCCGCCTCCGCCCCAGTGGCCTCCGCCGCGACCGCCGGTGACGGTCCCGGACCGGGGCAGCTGAGCGCCGTCCGAGCCCTGCATCCATGGATTTGACCGAGGCCCCGGCCAAGACAGGCGCCGAGTCCCGGACGGAGAGGCACATGCAGCCGCGCCCGTCCTGGCTGGTGGTGACCACCGCCTTGTTGCTGGTGGTGGCCGTCGTCATCAGGTTCGTCACCGCGTCGGCGCTCTGGCTCGACGAGGCCCAGACCGTGGCTATCGCCCGGCTTCCCCTCGGCGACCTGGCCGAGGGCCTGCGCCACGACGGCGCCCCGCCTCTCTTCTACGTCCTCCTCCACGGCTGGATGAGCATCTTCGGCGAGAGCGACTTCTCGGTCCGTTTCCTCCCCGGCGTCTTCGCTGTGGCCGCCCTGCCCGTTGCGTGGCTCGCCGGGCGTCGGCTGGGCGGCCGGTCGGTGGCATGGGCCGCAGTGCTGCTCCTGGCAGTGTCACCCTTCGCGGTCCGGTACGCCACCGAGGCCCGCATGTACTCGCTGGTCGTGCTGTTGGTTCTCGTCGGCTACCTGGCCGTCGTCGAGTTGCTGGAGCGACCGGGTTCCCGCCGGGCGACCATCGGGGTCGGGGTGGTCACCGGGACGCTGCTCCTCACCCACTACTGGTCGCTGTACCTCCTGGTCGTCACGGCGGCGACGCTGTTCGTGGTGCGGAGGCGAGCGCCTTCCCCGGTCCGCGAGGGTGCCCACCGGGCCATGGTCGCCATGGCGGTGGGGTCGCTGGCGTTCGTGCCGTGGCTGCCGGCGTTCCTCTACCAGGCCCGCCACACGGGTACCCCCTGGGGCGGCGCCGGCCGGCTCAGGTCGATGATCGACACCGTGTTCCACTTCAGCGGCGGTTACTGGGATCCGGGCCTGGTGCTCGGCCTGATCACCTACGGCCTTATCGGGCTCGCATTGCTGGGCCGGGCCGTCGACGGCCACCGCATCGAGTTCGACCTCCACACCCGGCCGGGTGGCCGGCACCTGGCCGTCGTCGGCTTCGGAACCCTGGCCGTGGCCATCGTGGCCACGGTGGTCGGCCGCTCCGCCTTCGCCGTCCGGTACGCGTCGGTCATGTTCCCCATGGTGATCCTGCTCGCCGCCCTCGGGACCGGGATGCTGCTCGACCGCCGCATACGTCACGGTCTGCTCGCCGTTGCGGTCGTGTCCGGGCTGTGGGCCTCGGCACCCAACGTCTTCGGCGACCGCACGTCGGCGGCGCGCGTGGCTGCCGCCCTCGAGGCCGGCGTGCAGCCGGGCGACGTCGTGGCCTACTGCCCCGACCAGTTGGGCCCCTCGGTCAGCCGGCTCCTGCCCGACGACCTGGGCGCCGAACACCTCACCTTCCCCCGGGCGACCGCGCCCCAGCTGGTCGACTGGGTCGACTATCAGAAGATCAACGAGGCCGCCGATCCCGAGCCCTTCGCCCAGATGCTCCTCGACCGGGCCGGGCCCACGGGCACCATCTGGGTGGTGTGGGCCCCGGGCTACAAGACCTTGAAGGACAAGTGCCAGGGCATCCTGGGCAACCTCGACCTGGCCCGCCGCAACAACACCCGTCCGGTCAAGTTGCCGAAGAACTTCGAGAAGCCGGCCCTGATTCGCTTCCCACCTCAATAGAAGTCAGACGCGCTCCTGCCACAGGGCGACCCGGAGGCGGACGAGGTTGGCCATCGTGCGGGGGATGCGCTTGGCGATGGAGCTCCTCGAGGGCCGTAGCTCCTGCACCACGACCGGGACCTCACCGGACTTGAGGCCGGCCCGCTCCGCCCGCAGGATCAGCTCGGTGTCGAACAGGTCGGTGCCGAACCGGCACTTCTCGGCCAGGGGCACCAGGGGAGCGCAGCGCAGGACCTTCATCCCGTGGGTGTCGGAGACGCTGAGCCCGAAACCCACCCGCAGGATGGTGGAGAACACGAGCGTCACCATCCGTCGCGGCCAGGGGCGGGTGTCGAGCGCCCCGGCGCCGCGCTTCGAGCCGACGACCACCGCCGGGCCGTCCGGCGCCTCGATGAGCGCCACGGCCCGATCGAGGAAGCCGAGGTCGTAGTAGTCGACGTCGAAGAAGGCCGCCACCTCACCCCTGGCGGCCAGGAAGCCCATGCGCAGGGCCTTGCCGTAGTCGGGGATCCCCAGCGAGAGGACCCGCAGCTCGGGGATCTCCTCGCTGAGCCGCTTGGCCACGTCGGCGGTGGCGTCGGTGGAGCCGTTCTCGACCACCACCACCTCGAACTCGCCGCGTGACCGCATGCCCTCGGCCACGTCACGGACCGCCGAGGCCAAGAAGGCCTCCTCGTCGTGGGCGGGCATGACGACTGAGATCACGTCCCTCATCCTGGCCCAACTAGGGTCACCGGGGTGTCCAGGCTCGATTCCATCTTCAAGGCGTACGACATTCGCGGCGTGGTGCCGGACCAGCTCGACGCGGAATTGGCCCGGTCCATAGGGGCGGCGTTCGCCCGGTTCACCAAGGCGAGCACCGTGCTGATGGGGCGCGACATGCGCCCCTCGGGGGTCGAGTTGACTGCCGCCTTCGCCGGCGGGGCCACCTCCCAGGGGGCCGACGTGGTCGACCTGGGCCTCATCTCGACCGACCTCGCCTACTTCGCAGCCGGCTCGCTCGAAGCCCCCGCCGCTATGTTCACCGCCTCCCACAACCCGGCCAAGTACAACGGGATCAAGCTGTGCCTGGCCGGCGCCAAGCCGGTCGGCCAGGACACCGGGCTGGCCGACATCAAGAAGATGGTGGAGACAGGCGATATCCCCGAATCCGACATCAAGGGCACCATCTCCGAGCAGAACCTGCTCGAGAAGTTCGCGGCCCACGTGCGGTCCTTCGTGGACGTCGACTCCCTCCGCCCCCTCAAGGTCGTGGCCGACACCGCCAACGGCATGGGCGGCCTGGTCGCCCCGGTGGTGTTCGAGGGCCTGCCGTATGAGCTCGAGGTCATGTTCGGCGAGCTAGACGGCACCTTCCCCAACCACCCGCCGGATCCCATCAACTCCGAGAACCTCAAGGCGCTGCAGGCCCGGGTGCTGGAGGTCGGGGCCGACGTGGGGCTGGCCTTCGACGGCGACGCCGACCGGGTCTTCCTCCTCGACGAGAAGGCCCAGCCGATCTCGGGCTCGACCACGACTGCGTTCGTGGCCAAGTCGATTCTCCGAAAAAACCCGGGCGCGACCGTCATCTACAACCTGATCTGCTCGAAGGCGGTCCCGGAGATCATCCTGGAGAACGGCGGTAAGCCGATCCGGACCCGGGTGGGCCACTCCTTCATCAAGTCGGTCATGGCCGACACCGATGCCATCTTCGGCGGCGAGCACTCCGGCCACTACTACTTCCGCGACAACTACCGCGCCGACTCGGGCCTCATCGCAGCCATGGTCGTGCTCGAGGAGCTGTCCCGGGTGTCCGAGCCCCTGTCGGAGCTGCGCACGCCGTTGGAGCGGTACTCGGCCTCCGGCGAGGTCAACGTGGAGGTCACAGATCCACCCGGGACTGTCGAGCGCGTCTCGGAGGCGTACGCTGATGCCGACCAGGAGCGGATCGACGGTCTCACCGTGGATCTCGGCGAGTGGTGGTTCAACCTGCGCCCGTCGAACACCGAGCCACTGCTACGGCTGAACCTCGAGGCGCCGGACGACGGCTCGTGCAAGGAGCATCTCTCCGAGGTGCTGGCGTTGATCAAAGAGGAGACGTGATGGCGCTCGACCCGATGTTGCTGGAGATACTCGCCTGCCCGGAGGACAAGGGCCCGCTCATCTATTTCCTCGACGAGGACGCCCTGTACAACCCCCGGCTCCGCCGGCGCTACACCATCCGCGATGGCATCCCCGTGATGCTGATCGACGAGGCGGAGACGGTGACCGACGAGGAGCACGCACGACTCACGGCGAAGGCCGAGGCCGAAGGCCTCCGCCCCACGTTCGAGGCCGGGTGACGGTGACCGATACACCTTCGGGCGTCCTGGACAGCGAGGGCATGCTCGACGCCGCCCTGGCCATGCCCGAACAGATGTGCGCGGCGCGCGACCGCGCCCGAGGCCTCGACGGGCTCCCCGACCGGGAAGAGGTCGAGCAGGTCGTCGTCCTCGGGATGGGTGGCAGCGGTATCGCCGGTGACGTCCTGATGGCCGCAGCGGGGCCCTACCTGCCCCTGCCGGTGCTCGTCTTCCGCAGCTACCACGTCCCTGCGTTCGTCGACGAGGGCACGCTGGTGTTCGCCATCTCGTTCTCCGGCAACACGGAGGAGACGATCGAGGCGTGCACCGCCGCCGCCCTGCAAGGGGCACGCGTGGTGGCGGTCACCCAGGGCGGTGAGCTCGGTCACCTGGCCGGGTCGTGGGGCGTGCCGGTCGTCGAGGTGCCGGACGACATCCCCCAGCCCCGGGCCGGCCTCGGCGCCCTGGCCATCCCCCCGCTGGTCGTCCTCGAGGAGATCGGCCTGTTCCCCGGCGCCACCTACTGGATCGACGCCGCCGTCGAGCAGCTCAAGGTCCGGCGGGACCAGCTGGCCAGGCCCGAGAACGTGGCCCAGCAGCTCGCCCGTCGTATCGGGCGCACCATGCCGCTGATCCACGGCGGCGGCGGCCTGGGCGCGGTTGCGGCCCAGCGCTGGAAGACCGACGTCAACGAGAACGCCAAGTGCCCCGCCTTTTGGAACGCACAGTCCGAGCTGTGCCACAACGAGGTGTCGGGCTGGGGTCAGCATGGAGACCTGACCCGGCAGATGTTCACGCTCGTCAACCTGCGGCACGACTTCGAGCATCCCCAGGTGATGCACCGCTTCAAGATCACCGCCGACCTGCTCGACGAGGTGGTGTCGTCGGTGGAATCGGTGCAGGCTGAAGGGGAGGGTGAGCTGGCCCAGCTGCTCGACCTGATCCTGGTCGGCAACGTCACCTCGCTGCACATGGCTTTCCAGGAAGGGGTCGACCCCGGCCCCATCCCGGCACAGGAATCGATCAAAGACGCCCTCGCAACGGCCGCGGGCGAAGACCAAGGAGCTTCCGAATGAGTGACGAGACCGTCGGCTACGACATCGCCGACCCTGCCCTGGCCGAGCTCGGTCGCCAGCGCATCGCCTGGGCCGATAGCCACATGCCGGTGCTGACCAGCATCCGGGAGCGCTTCGCCAAGGAGCGCCCGCTGGAGGGCATCACCATTGGCGCCTGCCTGCACATCACCACCGAGACAGCGAACCTGCTGCGCACCCTGAAGGCCGGCGGCGCCACCGTGGTGGCCTGCGCCTCCAACCCCCTGTCCACCCAGGACGACGTGGCCGCCTCCCTGGCCCTCGACGAGGGCATCGCCACCTACTCGATCAAGGGCGAGGACACCGACACCTACTTCCGCCACATCGACGCTGTGCTCGACGCCCGGCCGCAGATGACGATGGACGACGGCTGCGACCTCGTGTCCCGCCTGCACCGTGAGCGCCCCGACCAGGTGTCCGAGGTCCTGGCCGGCACCGAGGAGACCACCACCGGCGTCATCCGACTGCGGGCCATGGAGGCCGACTCGGCCCTCAAGTTCCCGATCGTCGCCGTGAACGACGCCGACACCAAGCACATGTTCGACAACCGCTACGGCACCGGCCAGTCCACCCTCGACGGGATCATCCGGGCCACGAACGTGCTGCTCGCGGGCAAGGTCATCGTCGTGGCCGGCTACGGCTACTGCGGCAAGGGCCTCTCCGAGCGGGCCCAGGGCATGGGCGCCAACGTCGTCGTCTGCGAGGTCGACCCCCTGCGGGCCCTCGAGGCGGTCATGGACGGCTACCGCGTCATGCCCATGAGCGAGGCGGCCCGCATCGGCGACATCTTCGTCACCGTCACCGGCGACCGCGACGTCCTCCGGGCCGAGCACTTCAAGGTCATGAAGGACGGCGCCATCCTCGCCAACTCCGGCCACTTCGACATCGAGATCGACCTGGATGCCCTGGGCAAGATGGCCTCCGAGCGGCGCATGGCGCGGGCCATGGCCGAGGAGTTCCTGGTCGACGGCCGCCGCGTCCTCGTCATCGCCGAGGGCCGCCTGGTCAACCTGGGCGCGGCCGAGGGCCACCCCGCCGCCGTCATGGACATGAGCTTCGCCAACCAGGCCCTGTGCGCCGAGTGGGTCCTGGCCCAGAAGGGCAGCCTTGAGGCCAAGGTCTACGACGTGCCCCGCGACATCGACAAGGAGATCGCCCGGCTCAAGCTGGAAACCATGGGCATCCAGATCGACGTCCTCACCCCCGAGCAGGTCGAGTACCTGAGCAGCTGGACCGTCGGTACCTGAGCTTTCTGTCGGCTGGAGTACCCCTGAGGTACCTCAGCCGACACAAAGCGGATGTCGCAGGCGGTTCGTAGTCTGCGTCCGATGCTCCTTCCGACGACGTGCCCGGTGTGCGGCGCTCCCGGCTCGGCGCCCTGCGGCCGCTGCGCGGCGGAGCTGCGGCCGGCGCGGTCGCTGCCGGCGCCGGCCGGCGTCGACAGCTGCTGCGCGTTCCTGGACTACGACGGCGCCGGCCGGGAGCTGGTCGCCCGCCTGAAGTACCGCAACGCCCGGGCGTCGGTGCCGTTCCTGGCCCGGGGGATGGCGGCGGTGGTCGGAGAACCGGTGGATCTCGTGACGTGGGCGCCCACGACGCCCGCCCGCCTGCGAGCCCGCGGGTTCGACCAGGCCCGGCTGCTGGCCAAGGCCGTCGCGGGCGACCTGGGTGTTCCGTGCCTGCCCGTGCTGCGGCGGGAGCCGGGACCGGCACAGACCGGGCGGGACGCAGCGGCCCGCCACGGCGGCCCGGGGTTCGTCGCCCGGAGGCCGGTGACCGGCCGCCACGTGCTGCTGGTGGACGACGTGGTCACCACCGGCGCCACGGTGGCCGCCGCAGCCAGGGCCCTGCGAGGGGCGGGGGCGGCGACGGTCCACGTCGTCGCCGCCGCCCGGACGCCGCCCAGTCGGGGCCACGTACACTCGGCGATGCCCGCAAGGAGGAGCCCGCTGTGGAAGTGACGATTCGCGGCAGGAACGTCGAGGTCACCGACCGCCTGCGTGCCGCCACCGAGGAGAAGGTCGGGAGGCTCTCGCGCCATCACGACGGGTGGGAGCACGCCGAGGTCCAGTTCATCGAGGAGCGCAACCCCCGCATCTCGGCCAAGGAGGTATGTGAGGCCACGCTGCGTGGTCACGGGCGAATCATCCGGGCCAAGGCCGCCTCCACCGACTCCCTCACGTCGCTCGACAAGGTCGTCGACAAGCTGGAGCACCAGATCGACAAGCTCAAGAGCCGCCTCATCAGCCGGACGCATCCGAAACACCACCAGGTAGACTCGGTCCCGGTCCAGGAGGACGACGAGCCCGAGCAGGCCGACCAGGGTCCGCCCCGCATCGTGAAGACGAAGCAGTTCGACATGAAGCCGATGACACCGGAGGAGGCGGCCCTGCAGATGGACGTGCTCGGGCACGACTTCTATCTCTTCAACAACACCGACGGTGTGGCCGCCGTGGTCTACCGTCGCAACGACGGCGACATCGGCCTCATCGAAGCCAGCTAGTGCAGAGCGGAGCGGCCGGCGAGGAGCCCATCCGGGTCGTCATCTCCGACGACCACGACCTGTTCCGTCGTGGTCTGCGCATGGTTCTCGAGGCCGAGGACGACATCGCCGTGGTCGCCGAGGCGGCCGACGGGCACGAGGCGGTGGCACGGGTCGAGGAGCTGGCGCCCGACGTGGTGCTGATGGACGTCCGGATGCCGCGAATGGGTGGCATCGAGGCCACCCGGCAGATCCGCCACCTGTTCCCGATCACCCGGATCATCGTCCTCACCGTGAGCGACGAGGAGGACGACCTTCTCGCTGCGGTCAAGGCCGGTGCCAACGGCTACCTGTTGAAAGAGGTGTCGATCGAGGAGGTGGCGGAGGCGGTCCGCAAGGTCCACGGCGGTGAGAGCCTGCTTTCTCCTCCCCTCGCCTCCAAGCTCTTCGCCGAGTTCTCCGGTCCTCCGAAGGCGCTCGACGACCCCATGACCAGCGTGGCACGGCTCACCGAGCGCGAGGTGGCGGTGCTCAAGCTGGTGGCGCTCGGCCACGACAACGCCCAGATCGCCGGGCAGCTGGCCGTCTCCGAGAGCACGGTGCGCAATCACGTGGCCAACATCCTGACCAAGTTGCAGCAGCGGTCGCAGATCGAACCCGCCACCTGACAGTGGCGTTCAAGAGCATGCGAAAGCCCCGGCCGACGCCGAGCGGCACCTACACCGAGTGGCGCTGGCCACCGTCGACGTCCTTCGCCCGGACGCTGCTGGCCGGGTACACGAGCTTCGAGCACACACTGCTGCCCGAGATCGACCCGGGCCCGGACTCCACCTACTTCTGGGCCCACCAGTTCCGCCTCATCGGTGGCGAGGGCGGCTACATCGGCCTACAGACCAAGGGCAACCGGGTAGACGGCAGCCTCGGGAAGATGGCGATCTTCTCGATCTGGGACGCTGAGGAAGCCGAGGGTCCGGGCACGACGCGCTTCGACGGCGAGGGCTCGGGATGGAGCTGCCGGATCCCCTACATGTGGGAGGCCGGGCGGTCCTACGCCATGAAGGTGTTCACCCCGGGCGGGGGCTGGTGGGGGGCGAAGGTGCGCGACGAGACCACCGGCGTGATCAGTGAGATCGGCGGCATCCGGGTGCCCGGCCACTGGCGGAACCTCGACTCCTGGTCGATCATGTGGACCGAGTACTACGGCCCACCCCTGAACTCATGCCACGACATGGGGTACTCAAGCGTGGTCTTCGGCACACCGATCGCCAACGACGGGGAGGGCAAGCCGGCCGGCTCGCACAGCCACATCGGGGAAGGCACCTGCCAGAACTCCCGGATCGAGGCCCTCGCCCAGGGCGTCCGCCACCAGATGGGCGTGCCTGACTAGCAAAGGCTCGAAACCGGTCTACGCTGGTCAGGCATTCGCCCGGTCGGTGAGTGCGGGGATGGGGTGAGATGGTTCCGAGGCACGCACGCTCGATGCGGCTGCTGGTGGTCACCCTGGTCCTCGCCGGCGCGCTGGCCTCGGTGGTCGGACCGGGCCCCACTGCTGCCACAGCCCAGGCCGGCCCCCCGGACCGGCAGGCGCTGAGGAGCCAGCTCCTCCAAGCCGCTGACGGTCGTGGCCGGCTGGCCGAGCACCGGGCCACCGGCAGGACACGGTTCTTCGGCACGAACCTCGACCGGCCCGTCGCCGCCGCCGGAGGGTCGCCAGAGGCTGCGGCCCGTAGCTTCCTCGCAACCTACGGCCCCCTGTTCGGCGCTGACGCACCGGGCCGGGATCTGCGGCTCGCCCGGACGAAGGCGGCCGACCAGGGCCGGTCGAGCGTGCGCTTCCAGCAGACCCATCGCAGCGTTCCCGTGCTCGGCGGTGAACTGATCGTGAACCTCGACAGGGACCGGAAGGTGCTCTCAACCACTGCCGATTTGAGCCCGGAGCCGACGGTCGACGTGAAGCCCGTTGTCCCGGCGGACCGGGCCGCCGCCGAGGCGGTCCTCGCGGTCTCCAAGCAGCGCAGTGTCGACCCGGGGCTGCTCCGGGCCGCCGAGCCGGCACTGTGGGTGTACGACCCCGTCCTCCTCGAAGGGTCGTTGCCTCCGGGCACGCACCTCGTGTGGCGGACGGAAGTCACGTCGGAGGCGGGCGGCATGCGGGAGCTGGTCCTGGTCGACGCACATCGCGGGGGCATCGTTCTGAACTTCGACCAGGTGGCGCATGCCAAGGACCGCAGGATCTGCGACCGGAACAACGTCGTCGACGGCATCAAGACCTGTGTCGCCCCCTACGCCCGAAGTGAGGGGGGTGCTCCGACGGGCATCGCCGCCGTCGACACGATGTACACGTACGCCGGCAACGTCTACGACTTCTTTCTCGCCAACTTCGGCCGTGACAGCGTCGACGGAGCGGGCCTGCCCCTGATCTCCAGCGTCCGCTACTGCGACACTGCGTCCGACTGCCCGATGCGCGGCGCGTTCTGGGACCAAGGGCAGACCGCGTTCGGCGAGGGCTACATCGTCGACGACATCGTGGGCCACGAGTTCGCCCACGGCTTCACCGAGTTCGAGTCGAACCTCTGGTACACGTACCAGTCCGGGGCTATCAACGAGTCGATGTCCGATGTGTTCGGTGAGCTGATCGACCTTGCGAACGGTCTCGGGAACGACAGTCCAGGCGTGCGTTGGCTGGGGGGCGAGGACTCGTCGGGGGGCGCCATCCGCAACATGGCCGACCCGCCGGCCCTCGGCGACCCCGACTCGATGACGAGCCCGAACTACTGGACCCGCCCCGAGGACAACGGCGGGGTCCACACCAACAGCGGCGTGAACAACAAGGCCGCCTACCTCATGACCGACGGAGGGACCTTCAACGGGATCACCGTGACCGGGCTGGGCACGACCAAGGTGGCCCACATCTACTACGAGGCCATCACCAACCTGCTCACCTCCGGCAGCGACTACCTCGACCTGTTCCATGCGCTCAAGCAGGCGTGCCTGAACAAGGTAGGGGTGGCCGGCATCACCACCGCCAACTGCGCAGAGGTCGAGAAGGCGGTCACGGCTACCAGGATGGACGTTCCCGCCCCCGGCCTCGGGGCCCGTGAGGCGCCGGTGTGCCCCGCCGGCACTGCGCCGGCCGACCTCTTCGTCGACGACATGGAGAACCCCGGAAGCGGCAACTGGACCTTCGCCGGCACCGGCGGGGGAGGGTGGAGTTTCGCAGTGGGCAAAGCCACCAGCGGCGTCCGCAGCATGTACGGGCGCATCCCGGATACCGCCAGCAACCGCACCTCCACCCGTTCCGCCGCAGTCGTACCGCGAAACGGGCAGACCACCTACCTCCGGTTCAACCACGCGTTCGAGACCGAGGCCAACTACGACGGCGGCGTCGTCGAGCACACCACGAACGGTGGCGCCACCTGGGTGGACTCCGGGCCCCTCTTCACGGATAACGGGTACAACCGCACGAACACGGAGGGGCCCCTGGCGGGCAAGCAGGTCTTCGGCGGCACGAGCATGGGCTTCGGGTCGAGCCGCATCGACCTCACCTCTCTCGCCGGCCAGAACGTGCACTTCCGGTTCCGGTTCGCCAGCGATCAGAGCGTCCAGGACGAGGGCTGGGACGTCGACGACGTCCGGGTGTACACCTGCAGCCAGCCGGGCACTGCGCCGGCGATCACCAGCGCCGGCGGCGCCGCTTTCACCGAGGGCGCAGGGGGCTCCTTCACGGTGACGGCCACCGGCTCGCCGGCGCCCACCCTGTCGGTGTCCGGGGCGCTTCCTGGCGGCGTCACGTTCAATTCCGGGACAGGCGTGCTCAGCGGCACCCCCGCGGCCGGCTCCGCCGGCGCCTACGCCCTAACCTTCACCGCGGCCAACGGGGTGTCGCCGAACGCGACCCAAGGCTTCACCCTCACGGTCGTGGCCCCGGCCGGCTCCGATTTCACCCCGCTCACGCCTGCCCGCATCTTCGACACCCGCAGCAGCCTCGGCGGGCACCCGGGCAAGCTGGCGGTCGGCGAGACGGCGAACGTGGTGGTCACGGGAGTGGGCGGCGTGCCGGCGTCCGGGGTCGACGCCGTGGTGCTCAATGTCACCGCCACCGAGGCCACGGCGGGCACCTTCCTCACCGTGTTCCCCACCGGGCAGACCCGGCCGTTCGCCTCCAACCTCAACGTGGTGCCGAACCAGGACGTCCCCAACCTGGTGGTGGCGAAGGTCGGAGCCAACGGCAGCGTCGCCCTGTACAACAACATGGGATCGGTGAACGTCATCTTCGACGTGGTCGGCTGGTACCGGCCGGCGGCGACGTGCTTCACCTCGCTCACGCCCGCCCGCATCCTCGACACCCGCTCGTCGGCCAAGGTCGGCTCTGGCCAGACCCGGGACGTGCAGGTGACCGGCGTGGGGGGCGTGCCGTCGTCGGGTGTGGGCGCCGTGGTGCTGAACGTGACCGCCACCGAAGCCACCGCAGGGACCTTCCTCTCCGTCTTCCCCACCGGCCAGACCCGCCCGGTCGCCTCCAACCTCAACGTGGTGCCGAACCAGGACGTGCCGAACCTGGTGGTGGCCAAGGTGGGGTCCAACGGGAGCGTCAGCGTTTACAACAACCAGGGCGCCACCCACGTCATATTCGACGTGGTGGGCTGGCACCCGTCATCGGCGACGTGCTTCACGTCGCTCACCCCTTCGCGCACCTTCGACAGCCGGTCGACCACCCCGGTGGGAGTTGGCCAGTCGCGCGACGTGAAGGTCACCGGCACCGGCGGCGTCCCCGCCACCGGCGTGGGGGCGGTGGTGCTGAACGTCACCGCCACCCAGGCCACAGCAGGGACCTTCCTCACCGTCTTCCCCACGGGCCAGGCCCGCCCGTTTGCGTCGAACCTGAACGTCGTGCCCAACAAGGACGTGCCGAACCTCGTGGTGGCCAAGGTGGGCGCCGACGGCAACGTGACCGTCTACAACAACTCGGGCTCCACCCACGTCATCTTCGACGTGGTGGGATTCTTCCCTGGTTAAACCGGTCGGGCGGCGACGAGCACGATGTCACCCAGCCAGCCCATGGGGACCTTGGGGTCGACCACCTTGGAGACCGCGGCTGCCGCCTTGGCCAGGGCGCCGTGGCTCGGGCCGGCGCGATGGGCGATGTAGGACAGGTGGAACGACCGCGGCACCACGGTCCACTCGACGAGGGTGAACCCGGCGGCGCGCAGCATGGCATCGAGCGTGTCCGGTGTGAAGTAGAAGAGGTGCGACCGGATGAACCACGGCCATGCGCCCTTCCTGAGCCGGCCGTGGAGCCCGGCGGTGTTCACCGTCGAGAGGACGAGCAGACCCTCGTCGTCGAGCAGGGGCCGGAGGGTCTTGAGCGCGGCGAGGGGGTCGGTCAGGTGCTCGAGGACGTCGAACATGGCCACCACGTCGGCGCCGGCATGGGGCTCGTCGAGGGTCTCGATGCTGCCCTGGCGCAGGTTCACGCCGAACCGCTCCCGGCCCTGCTCCACCGCCCAGGCCGAGGGCTCGACTCCCCGGGCCTCCCAGCCGTGCTTCTCGGCCACGCTGAGGAACAGGCCGACGTTCGCTCCGATCTCGAGCAACCGCCTCCCCCGGACCGGATGCCCGCCGATGGCGGTGGCGAACCAGTCGAAGACCTCCCGGCGCGACGGCTCCTCGTCGAGGTAGGTGGGGTCGACCACCTCTGCGTAGTTGGCCAGGATCTCCTCGGCGTCGATCGGCGCCACCGCCTTCAGCAGCCCGCACTCGTTGCACTGCACGATGTCGTCGTGGGCCGACAGCCCGTCGGTGGTGCAGGCGAACTCCTCCACCGGCGGCTTGCCCGTGGCGGTGGCCGGATAGACGAGGGTGTGGTCCTTCCCCCCGCAGAGGACGCAGGCGAGCATGACGGAAGGGCCGTCCACCAGGAGCGCCGGCCTGCCCCCGGACACCACTGGCGACCGTCGGCCCCGCCGGCCCCTGCGGGCGGCTGCCATTGCGCAGTACCGGACGCTCTCGGCCACGTAGCGCACCGACCGGGCGATCGAGATCGACGAGGACTCCTCGGTGTACCGGGTGGGGATCGGCACCTCGACCACCCGCTGGCCCGACGTGACTGCGTCGACGAGCAGCTGGGAGTCGAACGCGAAGTCGTCGGAGTAGCGCAGGAACGGCAACGAGAGGAGGCACTGGCGGGTGTAGGCCCGCAGGCCACTGTGGGTCTCGGTGAAGCGGGAGCCAAGGAGCAGGTTCTCGACCGTGGTGCTCACCCGGTTGCCGACGTAGCGGTACATCGGCATGCCGCCGCCGCGAGGGTCGCCCAGCCCGGCGAAGCGGGAGCCGAACGTCATGTCGGCGTCACCGGCCAGGATGGGCGCAGTCAGGAGGGGCACGGCGGCCGGGTCGTACTGGTAGTCCGGATGGACCATCACGATGATGTCCGCGCCGTCACGGAGGGCTTCGGTGTAGCAGGTCTTCTGGTTTCCCCCGTAGCCCTTGTTCACCGGGTGGACGACCACCTGGATGCCTAACTCCCTGGCGATCGACACGGTCTGGTCGGGGCTGGCGTCGTCGACGAGGATGACCTTGTCGGCGGCGTGGGGCGGCAGGGCGGCCACCGTCTTGGCCAGCGTCTTCTCCGCGCAGTATGCGGGAAGGGTGACGACGATCTTGGGACGCGTGGTTTCGGGCCGGGTGGTCACGCCGGCGCTGCGACCCGCTCGGCCACCAGGATGTCGCTCTGATCGAACCGCGCCGTGAACTCACGGCTCAGGAGCTGGCTCAGTAGTGCCTTGTCGTCGGTGTTGAGCAACGTGCGGTCGACCACGAGCCACCTCACGTCGGCAGGGTTGTCCAGCTTCTCGCCGTTCACGCCCCAGTTGATCGGCTTCCACGGGACCGGGAACTCGTAGATCTTAACCCGGCGGGAAAGATGGGGGACCAGGTAGTAGATGGCGCTGACGGACTCGTCGGCGGGCACCAGGTCGATCGCCTTCTGCTTCGCCTCCCGGCGGGCGTCGGGGCCCTGGGCCCAGAGCCCGCTGTGGTACTTCACGCTGATCGGGGAAGGCCCCCAGGCCACCGTCGAGGCCAGCGAGGTGGCGAGGAGCAGGCCGACCAGGAACCGCTTCATCGACGCGGTGGTGGCCAGGTAGGCCACCCCTTCGACCGTGGCCAGCATGAGACCGGTCAGGACGAGGGCGGCGTAGTGATAGCGGATCTCACGCTGGTACGGGAAGGTCGACAGCACGTTGATGGCCAGCATCGGGCCGGCGATCATGAACGTCCTGACGGAGGCGAAGCACAGGAACGCCACCGGGGCGAACATCATCCGGTAGTAGTTCATGCGGTCGGGCAGGGTGGCGGTGTCCATCGCCTTGCCCGGGTTCAGGACCACGTTCTTGGCCACCTCGATCGGCGAGGAGCCGAAGTCGCCGAAGAAGGTGTCGTAGAAGGCCTTGATGCCGTTGACCTGGGGGATGATCACCCTCGTCACCAGGGCGAACCAGCCGGCGGCCGCGGCGAACACGATGGCGCCGATCCGCTTGTCGCCCCAGAGATAGACGAGCACGCCGAGGACCGCCATCGACAGGGCGACGTCTTCCTTGCAGGCCACGGCGAGCACGGCCGCCACCGCGAACCACCGCCACCGCCCGGCCCGGGCCGCCCAGTAGGCGAACAGGAAGGGGGCGATGGCCAGGGCGTCGGGGTGGAAGTACTCCCAGACCAGGTACTGGTAGGTGGGGTTCAGGAGCAGGACCCCGGCTATCCCCACCGCCAGCCAGCGGTCGGCGAGGCGGTCGCGGGCCAGCAGGTAGATGGCGATCGCCCCGGAGGCCTGGGCGGCCACCTGCACCACCAGGAGGAAGAGCGGCCCTGCGCCCAGCCAGTAGAAGGGCGCCAGCAGGACTAGGGCGTAGTTCCCGTGGAACCCCCAGAAGTGGAGGCCCCGGATGGTCATGAACGGCTCCTTGAACCGGGAGAAGAGCCAGATGACCTGGTCGTAGACGCCGAGGTCGAAGCCGAAGGTGGCGAAGCGGACGTGGCGCTCCCACCCGAGTCGTATGAAGATGAACGACCAGACGACGATCATCGCCCCGAGCGCCCACCGCACCGGATCCCGCCGCTTGATCCACTCGACGACGTTGTCGAGGTCGACCACGTCCGCGTCGGGCGGCTGAGGCGGAGGCGCCTTGACGGGGGAGGGGAGGACCACGGGGGGACATTGTGGCCGAGTCGCCTGGTGCCGGGGGCTCACGGGCTTCACGTCGGTAGACTCGACGCCATGTCGTTTCTGACCAAGGTCCTGCGCGCCGGCGAGGGCAAGAAGCTGAAAGCCCTGCAGACGTTGGTGCCCGACATCAATGCCCTGGAGCCCGAGATCCAGGCTCTCTCCGACGACGACCTCCGCCACAAGACGGTCGAGTTCAAGGAGCGCCTGGCCAACGTGGCCCCTGAAGACCTCGACGACGTCCTCAACGACCTCCTGCTCGAGGCCTATGCGGTCGTCCGCGAGGCGGCCCGGCGGGTCATCGGCCAGCGCCACTACGACGTGCAGCTGATGGGTGGGGCAGGGCTGCACTTCGGCTGGATCGCCGAAATGAAGACCGGCGAGGGCAAGACCCTGGTTTCCACCCTCCCCGTGTACCTCAACGGCCTGTCGGGCCGGGGCGTGCACGTCATCACCGTCAACGACTACCTGGCCAAGCGCGACTCGGAGTGGATGGGCCGGATCCACAAATGGATGGGCCTCGACGTCGGTCTCATCGTGGCCGACACCCAGGATCCCGCCCACAAGCGGGCGATGTACGCCTGCGACGTCACCTACGGCACCAACAACGAGTTCGGGTTCGACTACCTCCGCGACAACATGGCCATGTCCAAGGAGCAGATGGTCCAGCGCGGCCACAACTTCGCCATCGTCGACGAGGTCGACTCGATCCTCGTCGACGAGGCCCGGACCCCGCTCATCATCAGCGGCCAGGTACAGGACGCGGCGGCGTTGTACTACAAGTTCGCCGGCATCGTCCGCACGCTCACCCGCGAGCTCGACTACGAGGTCGACGAGGAGAAGCGCACCGTCGTGCCCCTCGAGGCGGGCATCGAGAAGGTCGAGAAGTCACTCGGCGTGGAGAACCTGTACGACGAGCTGTCGTCGAACTACGTCCACCAGCTGCTGGCCGCCCTGCGGGCCAAGGAGCTGTACAAGCGCGACGTTGACTACGTGGTCCAGCACGGCGAGGTCAAGATCGTCGACGAGTTCACCGGCCGCATCCTCGAAGGCCGGCGGTGGTCTGAGGGCCTGCACCAGGCCATGGAGGCCAAGGAGCGGGTCCGGATCAAGTCCGAGAACCAGACCCTCGCCACCATCACCCTGCAGAACTACTTCCGCATGTACGACAAGTTGGCGGGCATGACGGGCACGGCGGAGACCGAGGCCGCGGAGTTCGCCCACACCTATGACCTGGCCGTGGTGCCCATCCCCACCGCCCGGAACATGGTCCGCATGGACCAGCCCGACCTCGTGTACAAGACCGAGGAGGCCAAGTTCGAAGCGGTCGTCGACGACCTGTTCGAGCGCTACGAGACCGGCCAGCCGGTGCTGGTGGGCACCGTGTCGGTCGAGAAGTCCGAGCGGCTGTCGCGCATGCTTGACAAGCGGGGCGTGACCCACGCGGTGCTGAACGCCAAGCACCACGAGAAGGAGGCCATGATCGTGGCGCAGGCCGGCCGCCTGCACACCGTCACCGTGGCCACAAACATGGCAGGCCGGGGCGTCGACATCATCCTGGGCGGCTACGCCGAGGGCATGGCTCAGCTCGACGTCATGGCCGAAGGGCTGCTCCTCGACTCCGAGGAGGGCCAGGCCCGATTCGAGCAGCTCTTCGTGAAGTACAAGGAGGAGTGCGCCGCCGAAGGCGAGAAGGTGCGCAGCCTGGGCGGCCTGTACGTGCTCGGCACCGAGCGCCACGAGAGCCGCCGGATCGACAACCAGCTGCGGGGGCGCGCCGGCCGCCAGGGTGACCCCGGCGAGAGCCGCTTCTACCTGTCGCTGGAAGACGACCTCATGCGCCTGTTCGCCACCGGGGCCATGAGCTGGGTGATGGGCAAGGCCCTCCCCGACGACGTCCCCATCGAGGCCAAGATGGTGACCAAGGCTATCGAGAAGGCCCAGTCCACCGTCGAGTCCCGCAACGCCGAGATCCGCAAGGACGTCCTCAAGTACGACGAGGTCATGAACCAGCAGCGCAAGGTCGTGTACCGGCGCCGCCAGGCCATCCTCGACGGCGCCGACCTGCGTGACGAGGCGCTGGAGCACCTGGAGACGGTGATCGGTCGCGAGGTCGACATCTTCTGCCCCAACGACTTCTCCGAGGACTGGAATCTCGAGAATCTCCTGCACGACGTCAGCGCCTACTACCCGACGGTGTTCACCGTCGACGAGCTGGCCGAGGCCCGGAGCCCCCAGCAGGTACGGGAGAGCCTGGTCAACGAAGCCATCCAGTACTACGAGCAGCGCGAGGAGTCCCTCGGCACAGACGTGATGCGGGAGATCGAGCGCCGGGTGATGCTCTCGATCATCGACCAGCGCTGGCGGGAGCACCTCTACGAGATGGACTACCTGCAGGAGGGCATCAACCTGCGGGCCATGGGCCAGCGCGACCCGCTCACCGAGTGGCAGCGCGAGGGCTACGACATGTTCACCCAGATGATCGCCGCCATCTCCGACGACTTCATCCGGTACGTCATGCACCTCGACGTGGTGGTGGAGAACCAGCCTGCGCCCAGCGTGGGCAACGTCAAGTACTCCGGCCCCGAGGACCCTTCCGGCGACGCCACCGGCATGCAGGTCGCCGCCGCCCGCCAGGCGGCCCAGAGCGGCGACGAGGAGGCTCCGGCAGCTGCCCCCGAAGAGGTGACCCAGGCCCCGGTGGTGAAGTCCGAGCACGAGAAGCTCGGGCGCAACCAGCCGTGCTGGTGCGGGTCGGGCAAGAAGTTCAAGCTCTGTCACGGTAAGTGACACGGCTCGAACTGCACGGCAAGTAGTCCCGCGCTGATGCGCGACCTCACGGCTGACCTCGCCGAGCTCCACCGGCGGCTGTCCGAGTCCGAGCGCGACCTCGACCTCGAGGGCAAACGGGCGCGGCTCTCGAAGCTGGAGACGCTGGCGTCCGACCCCTCGCTCTGGGACGACCAGAACGAGGCCCGCAAGGTCACCTCGGAGCTGGCGCTGGTCAAGGACGACATCGACCTGCTCGAGGGCCTGAGGCGGCGCCTGTCCGACGTGGAGGTGCTGTTCGACCTCGGGCGCGAGGAGGCCGACGACTCGGTGGAGGCCGAGGTGGAGGCGGGGCTCGCCGCCCTCACGAAGGAGTTCGACGCCTTGGAGCTGCGCTCCCTCTACTCCGGCGAGCACGACGAGCACGATGCGGTGTGCGAGGTCCACTCGGGGGCGGGCGGCACCGACGCCCAGGACTGGGCCGAGATGCTGCTGCGCATGTACCTGCGCTGGGCGGAGCGGCGGGGCTTCACCGTGGAGCTGGAGGAGGTCACCGCCGGCCAGGAGGCGGGCATCACCTCGGCCACGCTCATCGTCAAGGGCCGGTTCGCCTACGGGCTGCTCGTGGGGGAGAAGGGCGTTCACCGGCTGGTGCGCATCTCGCCCTTCGACGCCCAGGCGCGCCGCCACACCGCCTTCGCCTCCTTCGAGGCCGTGCCGTTCCTTGAGGAGGCGTCGGAGGAGGTCGACATCGACGAGAAGGATCTGCGCATCGACACCTACCGCTCGTCGGGCGCCGGCGGCCAGCACGTCAACGTCACCGACTCAGCGGTGCGCATCACCCACCTTCCGACGAACATCGTGGTGTCCTGCCAGAACCAGCGCAGCCAGCACCAGAATAAGGACGTGGCCATGAAGATCCTGGCCGCCAAACTGGCGGAGAAGGCCCGCCAGGACCGGCGGGCCGAGCTCGAGGCCATCGCCGGCGAGCAGCGGGAGGTGGCCTGGGGCAGCCAGATCCGGTCCTACGTCCTCCAGCCGTACCAGATGGTGAAGGACCTCCGGACTGCGCACGAGTCGGGCAACGTGACCGCGGTCCTCGATGGTGACCTCGACGGTTTCATGGAGTCCTACCTCCGCTGGAGGAAGCGCCCGTCGTAGTGCATGCATTCTGCATGTAAAATGCCGGCGTGGCCAAGAACATCCAGATCCGCAACGTGCCGGACGATGTGCACGAGGTCTACAAGCGCCGCGCCGCGGCCGCCGGGATGTCGCTCCAGGAGTACCTACTGGCCGACCTCCGCGAGCGCGCAGGGCGTCTCTCGATGGACGAGGCGATGGCCCGGATCGACCGGCATCGCCGAGGTAGCACGGTGAGGGCGGAGGACATCGTGGAGGCCATTCGAGAGGACCGCAAGTCACATTGATCGTGGTCGATGCGTCGGCGCTGGCCGCAGTGCTTGTTGTTGACGGACCGATCGGAGACATGGCGTCCGAGCGCCTCGCGTCGGACCAGGATCAACGTGCGCCTGGGCTCATCGACCTCGAGGTGGTGTCCATGATCCGTCGATGGCTAGCCAATGGCCAGATCGGCGTTTCGCAGGCTGATCAGGCCATCGTCGACCTTGCCGTCCACCCTATTGAGCGCTATCCACATGTTGCGCTCCTGCCCCGCATTTGGGAGCTACAGCACAACCTGACGCCCTACGACGCGGCCTACGTCGCGCTGGCTGAGGCGCTCGGTGCGCCGTTGCTCACTGCGGATCGACGGCTCGCAAATGCGCCCGGCGTGCGGTGTGTCGTCGAGGTGTTGGCGTGACGAGCATGCCCCCAGCGTGCTCATACGTGTCCCGAGTACTGGCGCGGGACAGTGAGCGTCGTTAGTCTTGGCACTCGTGCTTCCTGCCACCAGTGGCGTGGGGCCCCGGGGGGGGAGTCGCACCGACCCATGATCCGAGCGTTCACGTGATCAGACTCCGTGAGGTCAACAAAACGTACAAGGGCAATGTCGTCGCCCTGCGCGACGTATCGCTCGACATCGCCAAGCAGGAGTTCGTGTTCGTCGTCGGCCCCACGGGCTCGGGCAAGTCGACGATGATCCGCCTGCTCATCAAAGAGGAGAAGCCCGACTCGGGCCGCATCTGGGTGGCGGGCAAGGACATCGGCCAGCTCAGCTCGTGGAAGGTGCCGCTGCTGCGGCGCAACATCGGCTGTGTGTTCCAGGACTT